>Ga0196958_10000011_pt1 | contig 141116 bp, 122 predicted proteins | sample S1v_10metaG_FD_148654 | JGI IMG/M metagenome (GOLD analysis project Ga0196958, IMG submission 148654) | Soil microbial communities from Anza Borrego desert, Southern California, United States - S1+v_10 | ecosystem: Environmental > Terrestrial > Soil > Desert | place: USA: California... | reverse complement strand
GGCCACCAGCACCGGTGCGGCGAGCAGCACCGGCACGAAGCCGATCCGGCCCAGCCACCCGGTCTTCGCGCCGGCCGGCTCGCCCGCGATCTGCAGCAGGCCGCGGCGCAGCCCCTCGCCGTACAGGCTGGCGGGCAGCAGGGTGGACAGCAGCACGGGCCAGGACGCGCCCAGCGCGGCGTCGGTCAGCGCGCGCAGCGCGGGCCCCGGGTCCTGCGCGTCGGGCAGGGCCTCGCCCAGCAGCCGCGCGCCGTCGGTGACCAGCCCCGGTCCGAAGAGGACGGCGGTGCCGCGCAGCGCCAGCAGCAGCACCGGGACCACCGCCAGGGCCGCGAAGAAGGTGATCCCGGCCGCCCACAGGGCCAGGTCGCGCCCGCGCAGCGCCGTCAGGGCGTGCCGCAGCACCGCGCGGACCGTTCGCATGGTCGCGTGTACCCCGCGTCCGGCAAGCGCACACCGGCCGACCTACGGTGGTGCGGTGGACGAGGTGCGGGGTTGGTCACGGCTGCACGGGCACGACGTGTCCGGCAACCCGCTGGCGGTGGGGTGGATCAGGCTCGTCCACGTGCTGGCGAAGGGCCTGCTGCGGGTGCCGCCCGACGTGCTGTCGGCGGCGGGCGTGGCGGCCGCCGCGGGCGCGGTGGGCGTGGCGGCGGCGGGCGGGCGGTGGGCGCTGGCGGCGGGCGCGCTGGTCGTGGTGTCGGGGCTGCTCGACGGCGTGGACGGGGCGGTGGCGCTGCGCACGGGCCGCGCCCGCCCGCTGGGTGCGGTGGTGGACGCGGTGGCCGACCGGCTCGCCGACGTGTGCCTGGTGGTGCTGCTGGTCGTGCTGGGCGGGCCGGGGTGGCTCGCGGCGGCGGTGGGCGGGTCGCTGTTGCTGCACGAGTACGCCCGCGCCCGCGCCCAGGGCGCGGGCATGGCCGGCGCGGGCGCGATCACGGTGGCCGAGCGCCCGACGCGCGTGGTGATCGCGGCGGTGGCCTGCCTGGGCGCGGGGCTGTGGACCGGCGGCACGCCGTGGACGGGGTGGTCGTGGGGGGTGGTGTGCCTGGCGCTGTGGGCGGTGGTGGCCGCGGCCGGCGGCGCGCACCTGGCGGTCGCGCTGCGCCGGGAGCTGCGCGACCGCGTCGGGCCGGACCTCACGCCGGGCCGATGAGGTCCGCGGCGATCCTGGCCGACATGGCCACCAGCGGCAGCCCGCCGCCGGGGTGGGCGGAGCCGCCGACCAGGTAGAGGCCGGGCACGGGGCTGCGGTTGGCCGGGCGCAGCAGCGCGGCGCGCGCCCCGTTGGACGACGAGCCGTACAGCGCGCCGCCGACCGAGCCCGTGTCGCGCTCCCAGTCGGCCGGGGTGCGGACCTCGCGCCACAGCAGGCGGTCGCGCACGTCGTGCCCGCGGTCGGCCAGCACGGCGAGCACGTGGTCGGCGTACCGCTCGGCGACGCCGGGCGCGGTCCAGTCGACCTGGCCCTGGCGCGGGGCGTTGACCAGCACGAACCACGCCTCGTGGCCGGCCGGGGCGACGGCCGGGTCGGCCGGGGAGCACACGTAGACCGTCGGGTCGGGCACCGGGCGCGGCGCGGGGCCGAACAGGGCGTCGAACTCGGCGTCGTAGTCGGCGGGGAACAGCACGCGGTGGTGGCGCGGGCGCGGCGAGCGCCCGCGCAGCGCCAGCAGCAGCACGAACCCGGACAGGGACGGCACCGCGCGGGCCAGGGCGCGGCGCGGCCGGCGGGCCCGGCGGTCGGTGAGCAGCCCGTCGTAGAGGTGCCGCGCGTCCGCGTCGGAGACGACGACGTCGGCGGGCACGACCGCGCCGCCGGCCAGCACCACCCCGCCGCCGGCCGAGCGCACCGCCGTGACGCGGGCCCCGAACTCGAAGCGCACGCCCAGCCCGCGGCAGTGCGCGAGCAGCGCGTCGCCGAGCCGGCGCAGGCCGCCGCGCACGTACCAGCCGCCGTAGCGCTGCTCGATGTAGGGCACGACGGTCATCAGGCCGGGCAGGCGGCGCGGGTCCGAGCCGCTGTAGGTGGCGTAGCGGTCGAGCAGCACCCGGGCGCGCGGGTCCGACAGCCGCCGGCCCACCGCGCGCAGCGTCCGCCACGGCGCGAGCGCCCACAGGTCGCGCACGCTCGTCGAGCGCCGCAGCAGGTCGCCCACGCCGTTGAGCGGGCGCTGCAGCACGGACTCGCCCACCAGGTCCCACAGCCGGGCGGCGTCGGCCATCAGCTCGGCCCACTCCCGCCCGGCGCCGCCGCCGAACGCCGCCTCCAGCGCGCCGGGCACGGCGGCCGGGTCGTGCGGGAGGTCCACCTCCGACCCGTCGGCGAACCGGTAGTGGCACGTGGGGTCCACCGGCTCGACCCGCACCGCCGCGCCCAGGTCGCCGCCGGTCTCGGCGAACAGGTCGCGGTAGACGTGCGGCAGGGTCAGCAGCGACGGCCCGGTGTCGAACGAGAACCCGTCGCGCCGCAGCTCGCCGAGCTTGCCGCCGTGCGTGCCGGACTGCTCCAGCACCGTCACCCGGTGCCCGGTGGCGGCCAGGCGCGCGGCGGCGGCCAGCCCGCCCATGCCCGCGCCGACCACGACGACCCGCGCCATCAGCGGCTCCCGTGCAGCGGTCGGTTCTTCCAGGTCAGCGTGCCCGCGCGGCGGGCCCGCCAGGAGCGCGCCAGCAGGCGCAGCAGCACGCCGACCGACACCGGGTGCGCCAGCGCGTCCGGCCACGCCCGGCCGCCGGTGCGCCGGGCCGTCACCGCGCGCCCGGCCACCGCCGCCGCGTACCCCAGCAGCCCCGCCCCCGACCCGGTCAGCGCGGCCAGCGGCGGCAGCAGGAACACCCACCCCAGCAGGGCGGCGAGCAGCGCCGCGCGCACCGGGCTGCCGGTGGCCGCCCACAGCGACTTCTCGTAGCCCGCCGCGACCTCCGCCCACCCCCGGTACATGCGGCACCGCGCCACGCCCGACCCGTCGGCCACCGCCCCGCGCCCGCCGGAGCGCTTCACCGCCCGCATGAGCGCGATGTCGTCGAGCACCGCGTCGGCCACCGCCTCGAACCCGCCGCAGCGGCGCAGGGCGTCCGCGTCGATGACGAAGAACTGGCCGTTGGCCGCGCTCAGCGCCTCGCGCGGGGACCGCTCGGCCACCCGCAGCGGCAGGAACACCAGCCAGGACCATTGCAGCAGCGGCTGCACCAGGCGCGTCGCGGCGTCGTCGGCCAGCTGGCGCGGGAACGGCGACACCGCGTCGAGCCCCGCCGACCGCAGCAGGTGCGCGGCGGCGGCCACCGCGTGCGGCTCCAGCACGACGTCGGCGTCCACGCACACCAGCACCCGGCCGCGCGCCTCGGCGGCCAACCGCGCGCACGCGCCGGGTTTGCCGGGCAGGCCGTCGGGAGGGGGCGAGCCGGTGATCAACCGCACCCTCGGGTCGCCGGCGACGACGGCGCGCACCACGTCGGCGGTGCCGTCGGTGGACCCGTCGTCGCAGACCAGCACCTCCAGGTCGGGCACGCCCCGCTGCGCCAGCAGCGACCGCAGCGTCGGCGCGATGCGGTGCGCCTCGTCCCGGGCGGGCACCAGCACCGACACCGGTTCCGCGCACGGCGGCGGGTCGGCGGAAGGCGCGCGCACGAGCCGGGCGTTGACCAGGGCGTGCGCCGTGCCCAGCGCGGCGACCGCCGACCCGCCCGCGACCAGGGCGCCCAGCACCCGCCTCACCGGTGCGCCCGCCACAGCGCGACCGCGAACGGCACCGCGACCGCGCCCATCAGCAGCCCGCCGACCAGCGACGAGCCGGGCCGGTCGAAGAACGCCGCGTGCGCCCACACCGACGAGCCGTAGGTCCACAGGTACAGCACGGGCGCGGGACCGCGGCGCAGGTCCACGGCGAGCGAGTGGCCGCGCCGCAGGTCCACGTCGGGCGTGGGGCCGCGCCGCCGGTCCGCGCCGCCCAGCAGAACGTGCAGCGCGCCGGTGATCAGCGCGGCGACCAGCAGCCAGCCCGCGAAGTTGGTCAGCGGGACGTCGGCCACGCCGGGCAGCGCGGGCGTCGGGTGCGCCCACGTCCAGTGGCCCGCGTCGACCATCTGCGGGTCCAGGAACACGTCCCACGACGCCAGCGCCCACGTCGCGACCGGGACCACCGCCCGGCCGCCGCCCGGCAGCCGGGCGCCCAGCGCGCGCCCCACCAGCAGCGCCGGCCAGGCCATCATGACCCACGCCATCGGCACCACCACCGGGACGCCCAGCAGCTGCGCGCCCAGCGTCCCGGTGTAGGCGTACCGGCCGAACGGGAACCCGGTGTGCACGCCCACCGCCTCGGCCAGCAGCCCGCCGCCGCCGGCGACGAGGACCAGCAGCCCGGCGGCGCGGGCGCCGAACCGGGCGGCGGCGTCGAGCACCGAGGCCGCGCAGAACAGCGCGACCGAGAGCACCGTGGTGACGATCCGGTCGGCGGGGTCGGTCATCGAGTAGACGATCTGGGCCAGCACCACGCCGGTCGCCAGGACCCAGGCGGCGACCGGGGCCGCGCGGGCGGGAACGCGGAGGGCCGGGCGCGTCGACATGTCACGAAACCCTAGCGGCGGTCACCCGATCGGGCCGGACGAGCGGGTTCCCGCTCATCGGGCGGGACGGGTGCGGCGGTGCCAGGATCGCTGGCATGACCGCGTCCCCCGGCCTGCCCCTGCTCCTGCTCACCGGCCGGAGGTCCCCGCCGGCCGGTCGCGACCGCCGCGCGCGCCTGCTGCCCGGCCACCCCGGGCGGGCGCGGCCCGAGCGCGGGCGCGAGCCGCGCGTCGCCGTCGTCGGCGGGGGCGTCGCCGGGGTGGCCGCGGCGGTCGCGCTGGCCGAGCGCGGCGTGCGGGTGGTGCTGCACGAGCGGCACGACGAGCTGGGCGGCCGGGTGCGCGGGTGGACCACCCCGACCGGCGAGACGATGACGCGCGGCTTCCACGCCTTCTTCCGGCAGTACTACAACCTGCGGGCCCTGCTGCGCCGCGCCGACCCGGACCTGGCGCGGCTGCGGCCGGTGCCGGACTACCCGCTGCTGCACGCCAACGGCACGCGGGAGAGCTTCGCGCGGCTGCCGCTGACGCCGCCGTGGAACGTGGCCGGGTTCGTGCTGCGCAGCGAGACGTTCACGCTGCGGGACCTGACGAGGATGGACACCCGCGCGGCCACCGCGCTGTTCGACGTGTCGCTGCCGCGCACCTACGCCGAGCTGGACGGCGTGGACGCCGACGGGTTCCTGCGCGGCATCCGCTTCCCCGAGGCGGCCCGGCACCTGGCGTTCGAGGTGTTCTCGCGCAGCTTCTTCGCCCACCCGTCGGCGCTGTCGGCCGCCGAGCTGGCGACCATGTTCCACATCTACTTCCTCGGCTCCAGCGAGGGCCTGCTGTTCGACGTGCCGGACGACACCTACCCGGCGGCGATCTGGGAGCCGATGCGCCGGCACCTGGCGGCGCTCGGCGTGCAGGTGCGCACCGGCAGCGCGGTCGAGCGGGTGACCCGCCGCGCCGACGGCTACCGGGTGGTCGCCGGCGGCGAGGAGGACGTCGACGCGGTGGTGCTGGCGGTGGACGTCACCGGCCTGCGCGCCCTGGTCGGGGCCTCGCCGGAGCTGGCCACCCCGGGGTGGCGCGCGCGGGTGGCCGACCTGCGCACGACCCCGCCGTTCCTGGTGAGCAGGCTGTGGCTGGACCGCCCCGCCCGCCCCGACCGCGCCCCGTTCCTGGGCACCAGCGGCTTCGGGCGGCTGGACAACGTCAGCGTGCTCGACCACTTCGAGGCCGAGGCGCGCGCCTACCGCGACCGCACCGGCGGCTCGGTCGTGGAGCTGCACGCCTACGCCCTGGCCGAGGACTGCGACCAGGACGAGGTGGTGGCCACGCTGGTGCGCGAGCTGGAGGCGGTGTACCCGGAGCTGTCCGGCGCGCGGGTGCGCCAGGAGGAGCACGTCCTGTCCGCGGACTGCCCCCTGTTCGCGCCCGGCTCGTTCACCGCCCGCCCCACCGTCACCACCCCCGACCCGACGCTGGTCGTCGCCGGCGACCTGGCCCGGGTGGACCTGCCCGTCGCCCTGATGGAACGCGCCGCCACCACCGGTTTCCTCGCCGCCAACAGCCTGCTCGGCCGCTGGGGCCTGCGCGGCCACGACCTGTGGACGGTGCCCAACCGAGGCCGTTCCGCCCTGCTGCGCCACGCCGCGACCAGGGCGCGGGCGGGGGCACGGGCCTGAGGCGGTTGGCCCGCCCGGCGCCGCCGCCGGGCGGATTGTCCACACCGGAAATCCTTGGTGGGCGGGAGGGGGTGCGGCCACGCGCAACACCCGCGCGACCGCACCGGGTCACTCCGCCCAGGGCAGCGGAATCTCGTTGTCCGAGCCGGACATCCGGGCCCTGCCGCCGACGGCCGACCTGCGCACCCTGCGCAGGGAGATGACCGGCCTGATCCGGGCCGCGCCGGGCGACGACGTGCCCCCTCTGCGCCCCATCTGGTGAAGGGCCGCACCCCGGCCGGCCGGGACTGGCGCCCCGCGTCCGCCGACGGGCGCCACCGGCCCCGCCGGCGGCGCGACGAGGCTCATCCGGTCCTCTGTGGACGGTGGGATTCCCTCCGGCGCCGCAGCGGAGCCCTTGGAAGCGCACGCCCAGCACGGCGCCGATCAGCAGCACGTGATCCCCCGGGAGTGCCGGGCGCAGCGCGACGTGGGGGTCGAGCAGGCACGGCAGGGCCGTGCCGGGGCGGTGGCCTCCCCGCCCCGGCACGGCCGTCGGTCCGCGGTGCGGGCCGCGTCGCTCAGAGGTGCCCGAAGAACAGGCTGCCCGCGCTGTCGGGGTCGGTCGAGTGGTAGTACTCGCGCAGGGAGCGGATGAACTCCTGCCGGGAGATCCTGCCGTCGCCGTCGGCGTCCAGCTTGGCGAAGGACTCCATGGCGTCGGTGGCGGCGATCCGCCAGACGTCCCTGAGGTAGCGCTCGAACTCGGCCCGGTTGATCTGGTTGTCGCCGTCGGCGTCGACGCAGTCGAAGATCGCGTGGCTGGCGCCCTCGACCACGTTGAGCCGGCTGGTGTCGATGCTCGCGAGGCGGTTGGCCGTGACGAACTGCTCCTTGGTGAGCCGGTCGCCCTCCACGCCCGCGTGGCGCAGCAGCTCGACCCAGTACAGCTGGCAGAAGGCTTGGATCCCCCTGGCCCGGCGGTCGCTCCGGTCGAGGTCGTAGGCCGTCAGGTAGCGGTCGACCAGGCTCTGGTAGTCCGACCACTCCAGGTAGCCGTTCCGGTCGGCGTCCAGGGTGTCGAACGCGCGCTCGATCTTTTCGCTGATGATGTCCGAAGTGGCGGTGGTCATTGTGTTCCGGCCCTCCCGTGGACGGTGGCTGTCGGCAAGGGGGATTGTTCTGCCGTCCAGGGAAGGGCGTGGGCCGAGAACCGCTTGTTCACCTCTTCAGGTGGAGTGCGGGTTTCGGCCGGTCCTCCGCGGTGGGGCGGCGCGCTCAGCCCGGGAAGCCGACGACGGTGGCGGAGCCGAGCTGGACCACGGCGAGGAAACCCGGCGCGGGCAGGATCCCGTCGTCGTCGAAGGCCGAGCGGTGGTCGCCGGGCACCGAGCGGTTCGGTGGCCTCCAGCCGGGCACCGGCGCCCGGTGGCCGGCGCCCCGGTCGAGTTCCTGCCACACCAGGTCCGCGCCGGTGTCGGTGGAGCACAGGCGCAGCAGCGTGGTGCGCGTGCCGGCCACCGTGAGCTGCCGGGCGCACGGCACCTCGGCGACCGCGCGGACCGCGCCGGTGGCGGGGTCGGCCACGAAGGTGGCGGTGACCGCGTTGTCGGTGTCGCGGACCTGGCCCACCGGCAACGGCCCGGCGCTCGCCCGGAACCGCGGGCGCGGGTCGGGTTCGGCGATGGGGCGGCCGTCGCGGGAGTGGATCAGGGAGCCGGTGGTGAAGTGGGCGGTCAGCGACACCACGTCGCCGTCGTGGCCGACGTCGGCCACGAGCCGCTCCGGCTGCCCGGTCCGGGTCAGGGAGCGCCAGCGCTCGTGCCCGTCCCGGTCGTCCAGCCCGGCCAGGCCGTGCTCCTGCCCGCACGTCAGCGGGACCAGCACGGTGTCGGCCGCGGCCTCGATCACGGGGTGGGGCGACCGGCACCCGTCCGGGGCGCGCCACGTCCACAGCCGCCGCCCGGTGCGCAGCTCCACCGCCGCGGCGGTGTACTCGACCTGTCCCAGCGGCAGGTCGGTCCGCTCCCACGTCACGGCCGCGGTGCCGGTGGGGCGCGGGTAGGTCGCGTCGGCCGCCGGCCCCGCCCACTGCCGCACCACCGCGCCGGTCACCGGGTCGAGCACCACCCACAGGGTCTCGTCGCGCTCGAACGGCCCGGAGCCGCCGAACACGGCCACCACCAGCGACCCGTCCGGCGTGGCGCGCAGCGCGGTCACCTCCGCCCCGGCGCGCCGGTACCGCCAGCCCTGCTCGCCGCCGCGCGCGACGAGGGCGACGGCGCCCGTCCTCGTGCCGACCACCACGCCCGGACCGGCCGCGACCGCCGCCACCACCGGGCCGTCCGCGGTCCACCGCCACGGCGCGCCGGTCGGGCGGTCGGCGACGTCGCCCGCGGGCAGCGGGCGCGCCCCGGCCGCGTCCACCACCACCGACCGCGCCACCCGCGGCACGACCAGCACACCGGCGCCCGCCACGACGAGCACGACCACACCGGCCACCGCGGCCCACCGCGCACCGGACGGCCTGCGCCGCACCGCACCGGCTACCAGCACCAGCACCGCCCCCAGCAGCAGCGCCGACGCACCGCCGCCGGAAACACCCGAGGCCAAGTCCCCCGCCAGCAGGAGGCCCGCGCCGAGCACGCCCGCGACCGCGGCCACGACACCGGCCACCCGCTTGCCGGCGAGCACCACCCAGGCCGCCACCAGGACGACGGCCACGCCGAGCACCAGCCACGTCGGGTCGGCGCGCGGCGCGTCGCCGCCGAACACCACCCCGCCGGTCGGAGCCACCTCCGGCACCTCGAACAGCACCGACGACGCCGCGAGCACCGCGCCCGCGACCGCCACCACGACACCGACCACCGGCCCCACCCCCGTCCGGTCGACGTCGCGCGAGGGGCGGGCGTTCCCCCGGTCACCCGGATGGCAGCGGCGCCCGGCACGGCCGCCCGCCACCCGACCGGCGGCTCCCCGGTCGCGGCGGTCCTGCGCGAGGTCGCCTGCCCCCGCTCGGCCGGGCCCCGCTCCCGGGGGAGAGCGGGCCGGCCCGCCGCCGCGGGGGTGTCAGCGGTTGCGGCCGGACAGCGCGTCGCGCAGCCGGTCGATCAGGCCGGTGCCGGGGTTGAGCAGCAGGTTGGCCGGGGGCCTGTCCGGGGCCGCCGGGTGGGGGCGGGTGGGCGCGACCTTCTTGGCCGCGATGACCTTGCGCCCCAGCTCCTGCAGGTCCTCGGCCGAGCAGCGGGTGGCCAGCTCCGGCAGCAGGTCCTCCTCCTCGTCCGCGATGTGGTGGCGGATGTCGCGCATCAACTCGCCCAGCAGCTCGTCGAAGCGCGGGTCGGTGGGCTCCAGCCCCTCCAGCTCCTTCATCACCCGCTCGGCCTCGGCGTGCTCCTCGATCTCGTGGTCGGCCAGCTCGTCGCCGTTGGGCAGGACCTTGCGCGCGGCCGGGTACAGGAACTGCTCCTCGGCCACCGAGTGGCGCACCAGCTGGGTGATGACGTGGTCGGCCAGCGCACGCCGGTGCTCCGGGGTGCCCTGCCCGGACTCCAGCTCCCGGAACACCTGCTCGACCTCGCGGTGGTCGGCGGTGATCACGCGGATCAGGTCGGTGTCGTGCTCGCGCTCAACGGCCATGGGATCTCCTCCGGAGGTCGGTCCACCGCCACTTACCCGGAGCGGGGGCGGCCAACCCGGGCGTCACCCGATCAGGCCAACACCACCCGTTGCCGGCCCTGGCGCGACCGGACCCGCCCGGCCGGGTCCGGTCGTCACGGGCCCCCGCCCCACCGCGTTCGCGCGAGGGCGGCGATCACGGCGGTCACCTGGTCCTCGTCGGCTCCTCATCGGCGGCGTGGAGGGGTGCTGGACGGGCAGCGCCGAGGACGGCCGGCGCGGATGGTCACGGGGGTGGCTCCCGGCTACGGTGCCGGAGGGGTTCCGGTGCACCGCCGGGGAAGGTCCCGGCGTGGCGGCGTTCACCACTCGCAGTCGCTCGGCCTTCTGCCGGGCTCGTCGACGGCGCCGGGTGTCCACGGAGCCGTGCCGGGCAGGCCCGGCGGGGTTTCGCCCGGCTCGCGGAACCGCGCCCTGCGAGGTCAGCCGAGCCGTGACCTGCTCGACGCTGCTCGGCCCCGCCCCGTGATCGCCGTGCGCTCCACCGGGAACCGGTTGTCCGACAGGTGGTCCACCGCCCGTTCGGCTTCCGCGCAGGTGCCGTGGGAGCCCACCACCTGCCCCGGACCGGTTCCCCGCTGTGGTCGGGTCACCGCACCCGGCTCCTCGCCTCGTCCGCGCTCCCGCCCCGCGCTCGGCTTCCCCGCTCCGGCGGGTTCAGCCTCGGGGCGCGCGCCGGGCGTCGGCTCGTGCGGCCGGCGGGCCGCCCGCCGCGGCGGTGCTCGCCCGCAGCGCGAGCATCGCCGCGGCGACCTCGTCGGCGGCCGGGTCGGGGATCGCGGTCGAGGCCGCGTCGAGCACCAGCAGCCGCGCGCCGGGGATCTCGCGGGCCAGCGCCTCGCCGTTGCCGAGCGGGAAGAACGGGTTGCGGCGGCCGTGCACCACCAGCGTCGGCAGGGCGAGGCCGGGCAGGCGTTCGCGCCAGCGCGGCGTGCAGTCGAGCCGGGAGAACACCATGCCCAGCTGGTTCGCCATCGCGACCGCGGGCCGCGTGCTCGGCGTGCGGTCGAAGACGCGCTCGGCGGTCGCGCGCGCGGCAGCGGGGTCGTCGCCGAGGACCTCGGCGCCGGCGGCGGCGAACCGCGCCACGGCCGCGCGGTCGGACCAGTCGGGCAGCGGCAGCACGAACCTCCGCCGCATCGTCTCCGCGTCGTGGTCGGGCAGGTCGTGGTCGACCGGGCCCGGCGCGACGGGCCGCGTCCCGACGAGGGTCAGCGCCGAGAACGCGTCCGGGTGGTCGAGCGCGGCGACCTGGGCGACCATCCCGCCGACGCCGATGCCCGCCAGGTGCGCCGGCCGGGCGTCGAGCCCGCGGGCGAGCGCGGCGGCGTCGGCGGCGAGGTCGCGCAGCGCGTACGCCGGCGCCTCGGGGTCGGCGGTGGTCGACGCGCCGGCGTCGCGCAGGTCGTAGCGCACGACGTGCCGCCCGCCGCGGGCGAGTGCCCGGCAGAGCGCGTCGGGCCAGGAGAGCATGGTCGGGCTGCCCGCGAGCAGCACGAGGGGCGCTGCCTCGTCGCCGAAGTGCTCGATCCCGAGCGTGACGCCGTCGGGCGTGCGGAACGACCGGACCGTCGAGGACATCGTCAACTCCAGGGCAGTTGAGGTGGGACCGCGGCACACCATACGGGCGGACACCGACAATCCGGCTCGGCGCCGACGCCGGGCCTGGACGCGTGGAGCTTCCACGAGGGCACGGCACGGGCCGCCGAGGACTCGTCCGCGAGTTCGCGAAGTGGTGCGGCGCCACGCCGCCCCGCGCGCCGCGCGGCCGGGACGTCGGCGCGTTCCGGGACGACCTGATCACTCGCGTCGCACACGTCCCGCGCCTTCCTCGGCCACCAGGTCGCGCACAGCTGCGTCGGCCTGCCCGACGCGACCAACCCGCAGCACCGGCCGCGGCTCGACGACGCGCCGAAGACCCTGCTGCCGAACGACCTGCACGGCCCGTCGACCGGCTGCGACCGGGTGCGCCCACCGGCCGACGACGCCCGCTGCGCGCCCGCCGAATCACCCGAGCTGCCCGTCCCGACCGCGGCACCGCGCCCGACCCCCGCCGGTCGGTAGCGTCCGCGGAGGACGGTTCCGGGCGGGCTCGGGCGCAGCCCTACTCCATGCCCCGGTAGTGCTGCACGACCTTGCCGACCGCGTCGATGTCGAACGTCGCCGTGGCGATCGTCCCGTCGAGGTGCTTGAAAGCGGGCGAGGTGCTGCGGACCGTGACCGAGCACTTCCACTTGGTCCCGCCGCCGTCCGGACGCCCCACCGCCGTGCCCTGGCAGGTGGCGACGTCGCCGCCGTCGGCGGCGGTCACGACGCTGTGGGCCGAGCCCAGCAGGAACCCGCCCTCCTGCGCCCTGGACACGTAGGTGACCACGTCGGTGACCTCCCGGCCGTCGAACGTACCCCCTCCCGCGTAGGAGTACTCGACGTTGGCCCGGCCGTCCTCCGCCGGCAGCACCCGGGTCGCGGTGATGCTCCCGGTCAACTCGGCGGTGAATTTCTTGCCCATGACTACCTCCAGATCGAAAGCGGGACCTCCCCAGGCAACCACCGGCAATCGACGCGGTGCAATCCGGCGGGAGAGGTGCACTCGAACAGCCGAGCAGCGGAGTCCGTTCGGGAATTTTGTCGCCACTGACGTCCGGGGCACCGCGGAAGGGGTGCGGAGGGACGTCCGCCGGACCGCGGAAAGCACAGCGTGCCGATGACGGAGGAGTGCGCGCCGACGCGTTGGGCCCTGTGGGTGACCAGTGCGGTTTCGGCCGCACAGCCGGACAAAGCCCTGCTCACCCTGCGCACGAGGGTCCGTTCACCGGTCCGGCGCAGTTGCCGTTCCGCGCAGTGGAACCATTCGCGATCGCCCGGGCCGCGGACGGGGCGGGTCCGTCGGAATCGCCGTGCCTTCCACTCCACCGGGAAGAGGACCGGGTGTTCCGACGCGCGGAACGATTGCTTGGTCGCGACACCGCGGCGAAATACGATCCGACTGCCGGCCCGCGCTGCGCCACTCGCGGAGCGCATTCTCGTCATTCCACCCGGAAGGAACACCGCCGATGCCGCCGGACTGCTGCGACGAATGTGACCGCTCCCCCGTGGATTTCGGTGACGCCGCGCTCTACGCGAACGGCCACCCCCACGCGGTGCTGGAGGGGTTGCGCGCCGCGGCGCCGGTGCACCGGTTGTCCTCGCCCGCGCTCGGGCACGACTTCTGGGGTGTGTTCCGCGCCGAGCAGGCGCGGGAGGTCCTGGCCGACGACAGGACCTTCGTCTCCGGCCTGGGCGTGTTCCCGTGGAACGGGCCGCACAACCCCGACCCGCTGCGCGGCAGCATCCTCATCGCCTCCGACGGCGCGCGGCGCGCCGCGGTGCGCGCCGCCGTGGCGGGGCTGTTCACCCGCCAGGCCGTCGAGTCGCGCCGCCCCGGACTGGCCGCGCTGTTCGGGCGGTTGCTGGCGCCGCGGCTCGACGGCGGGGCGTTCGACTTCGGCTCCGACGTCGCCCGGCCCGCGGCCATGGCCGCGGTGGCGGACCTCGTGGGGCTCCGGGCCGAGCACGCCGCCCGGGTGGGCGAGCAGGTCGCGGGCGTCCTGGGCGACACCGGCCCGGCCGAGGACGTGCGCGGCGACCGGGCCGCTGCCGGCGGCGCGTTCGCCCGTGCGGCGCAGGTGCTCGACGAGGCCGTGGCGGAGCGCCGCGGCGCCGACGCCGACGCCGACGACGTCATCGGCGCGCTGGAACGCGCCCGCCGCAGCGGTTCGCTGTCCCGGCGGGACGTGCTGTCCAACCTGATCGGCATCATCGTGGGCGGCACCGAGGCGCCGCGCCTGGTGCTGACCGGTGTCGCCGTGGCGCTCGCCCGCCGGCCGGACTGGTGCGACCGGCTGCGCGAGGACCCGGCCCTGCTGCCCGGCTTCGTCGACGAGTCGCTGCGGTGGACGGCCCCGACGACGATGGTGGGCCGCACCGCCGCCCGGGACGTGCGCCTCGGGGGCAGGCAGGTCCGCCGGGGTGACGTGGTGCGCGTCATGCTCGCCTCGGTGTGCCGGGACCCGGCGCTGCACCCCGACCCCGACGCGTTCGACCCCCGGCGGGCGGGGCACGCCGATCTCGCCTTCGGGCACGGGCCGCACCGCTGCCTCGGCGCGGCGCCGGCCAGGGCGCAGGTCGCCGCGCTGCTGGAAACCCTGGTGCGGCTGGACGCCCGGCTCGTGCCCGCCGGTCCGACCACCGGCACCCGGTCCAACACCTTCTCCGGTCACCTCGGCGCACGCCTGGCGCTGCGCCGCGGCGCCCGCCGACCGGACCCCACCGCCCCCGACGCCGACCCGACCCGCTCACCGGGCGGGCGCAGGACCGACACCGACCAGGAGGCCACCCCGTGACCACCCGACCGACCGGCGCCGGCACGCAGGACGACATCGTCGCCGTGCTGGCCTCGGTGCTGCTGCTGGAACCCGAGCAGGTCGACCGCTCGCTGCCGTTCGTGGACATCGGCCTGGACTCCATCCTGGCCGTGGAGTTCGTCACCGCGCTGCGCGCCGGGTTCAGCGGCGACATCTCGCTGGACACGCTCTACGCCCACCCCAGCGTGACGGAGCTGGCGGAGCACCTGGACCGCACGACCACGCGGGTGCCCTGATGGCGGCGCCGACCCGGGACGAGGTGTTCGCCGTCCTCAAGGAGCAGGTGCTGGCCGTCGCACCGGACCTCGACCCGGTGGCCGTCGTGCCGGGCGCGAGCATGGCCGAGCTGGGGGTGGACTCCCTGGAGCGGGTGGACGTCGTGGTCGCCGCCGTGGAGGCGCTGGGTGTCGACGCGCCGCTGCGCGGCCTCGGCCGGGCGGCGAACCTCGGCGAGCTGACCGAGTTGCTGCGCGCGGGGGTCGCGCCGTGACCGCTGCCGACGGCGTCGGGGTCGGCGTCGAGGACATCGGGGCCTACTTCGGCACCGCGAGCGTCGAGGTCGCCGACCTGTTCGCCGCGCGCGGCCTGGACCGCTCCCGCCTGCCGAACCTGATGATGCGGCGCAAGAGCGTCGCCCTGCCGTGCGAGGACGTCGTCTCCTACGCGGTCAACGCGGCCCGCCCGGTGCTGGAGCGGCTGGGCGAGGAGGGGCGCGCCGAGGTCGAGACCCTGGTCGTCGCCACGGAGAGCGGCGTCGACCTGGCGAAGTCGGCCGCCGCCTTCGCGCACGGCTTCCTCGACCTGCCCCGGACGTGCCGGCTGTTCGAGGTCAAGCAGGCGTGCCACGGCGGGGTGGCGGCGCTGCAGGTCGTCGCCGCCACCCTCGCGGCGGACCCACGGCGGCGCGGCAAGGCGCTCGTCATCGCCGGCGACCTCCCCCCGCCCGTGCGCCACGGCTACGCCGAGCCCAGCCAGGGAGCGGGCGCGATCGCCGTCCTGCTCGGCGAACCGCGCCTGGCCGCCTGGCACCCCGGCAAGCACGGCAGCCACAGCTTCGCCAACACCGACTTCGCCCGCCCCGCCGCGGACGTGGACGTGATCGACGTCGACCTGTCGATCACGTCCTACGTGGACTGCCTCCTGGAGTCCTACTCGGACTACGCGCGGAAGGAGGGTTCCGACTTCCGCTCCTCGTTCGGGGCCCTGGCGATGCACACGCCGTTCCCCGGCATGGTGCGGGGCGCGCACCGCACCGCCGCCCGGCGCCTGGCCGGCCTCAGCCGCGACGAGGCAGCCGACGACTTCCGGCGCAGGGTGGAGGCGTCGGTGCTGGTGCCGCGCGAGGTCGGCAACATCTACTCGGGGTGCACGCTGATGGCCGCGGCCAGCTCCCTGCGCCACCACTCGACGCCGACCGGCCACGAACTCGGCCTCTACTCCTACGGGGGCGGCTGCTCCTCGGAGTTCGTCGGCCTCACCGCGGCCGGCGGCACCGCGCTGGCCCCGTTCGCCGGGCAGCTCGACGACGCCCTCGCCGCACGCGTCCCGATCCCCGTCGACCGCTACGACGCCGTGCTGGACCGCGCCGGCAGCACGGTCCTGGGCGCCAGGACCGTCGACGCCGGTGTCGACGCGCACGCCGACCTCATCACCGGCGCGCGACGAGGCGGCCCGCTGCTCATGCTCGACTCCATCGACGATTACCGGCGGACCTACCGCTGGTGCGGCCGGGACGCGCCATGAGGGCCGGTGACGCGGTGCGGACGACCCGCAAGCCGGGGCACCTGCTGGTCGAACTGGCCGGCGAGGGCACGCGCAACGCCCTGACCCCCGAACTCGTCGCGGCGCTGCACGGGGTCCTGGACCGCGCGGAGGCCGACCCGGACTGCCGGCTCGTCGTGTTCGCCGCGACCGGCGAGGCGTTCTGCGCGGGCAGCCACCTCACGCGGCTCGACGCCGAGCGGTTCCGGGGGCTCAGCACCGGCTTCTGGGAGCTGCTGCGCCGGATCTCGGGCAGCAGGCTGCCCGCCGTCGCCCTGGTCGAGGGCTGGGCCGCGGGCGGCGGTGTCGGGCTGGCCGCCGCGTGCGACGTGGTGATCGCCGCGCCCCCCGCGACCTTCCGGCTCACCGAGGTGTGCTTCGGGATGCTGCCGACGATCGTCATGCCGTGGGTCGCGCGGCGCGTGGGCGAGCACCGGGCCCTGCGGCTGGCGCTCCTCGCCGAGCGGCTCACCGCCGCCGACGCGCAGCGCTGCGGCCTGGTCGACGTGGTCGACGACGCGCCCCGGGAGGCGCTGCGCCGCGTGCTGGCCGCCGTGCGCCGGTCCGACCGCGACACGCTCGGCGACCTCAAGGACGTGCACCGGGTGCTGTTCCCCGTCGACAACCGCTACGGGCTGCTCGCCGAACGCGTGTTCGGCGCCCGCATCGACGACCCGAAGGTCTCCGCGCGCATCCGCGCGCTGGTGGAGGAAGGTCTGCTGTGACCGGTGACCGGGAGTTCGGCGCCATCTCCGTGGAGTTCGGCGCGCCGCTGGCGACGGTGCGGTTCGCCGACCGCGCGCACGGCAACACCTTCCGCCGCGAGTGGCTGGACGACCTGGTCGCCGCGGTGGACGCCGCCACCGCCGCACCCGGGACGCGCGTCGTCGTGGCCGCCGGGCTGCCCTCGGTGTTCTGCGCGGGCGCCACCAAGGACACCTTGGTGGGCATCGCCGACGGGCTGCCGCTGCCGGAGTACCGGCGCTTCGCGCGGGTGTTCGCCACCAGCCCGGTGCCCGTGGTGGCCGAGATGCAGGGCCACGCCCTGGGCGGCGGGTTGGTGCTGGGCCTGTACGCCGACGTGGCGGTGCTGAGCGAGCGGTCCTACTACGCGGCCAACTTCCTGCAGTACGGCGTGGCCCCCTACGTCGGCGCCACCTACGTCGTCCCGGCCCGGATGGGCGAGGCCCTGGGCATGGAGATGCTGCTGACGGCCCGCGGCTACCGGGGCGCCGAGCTCAAGCGGCGCGGCTGCGGGGTGGCCGTGGTCGCGCACGACGACGTGCCGGCGCACGCCCGGGACATGGCGCTGACCATCGCCCGCACGCCCCGCGCCGGCCTGGAACTGCTCAAGCAGGAGCTGAGCCGCAAGTGCCTGCTCGCCTCGGACGCGGCGATGGACCTGGAACTGGGGCCGCACCTGGCGTCGCGCGCGCTCGCCGACGTCGCCGCCCTCGCCGAGAGGAGCTACGGCGTGCTGCGCACGGTGGACCGATGAGCACGTCGCCGGGGTGGTCCGGCGGTGCGGCGCCCCGGCCGCCGGACCGGAGCCTCCCCCGCCCTCACCGCGGGCCGCGGCCGACCCGGGACCGAGCGGTGACCGTCGGGCTGCCCTTCCCCGGCCGGGGTTCGCCCGGGGCGGGCGCGGGGCTCGACCTGCTCGCCGGCCTCGCCTCGCAGCGCCCCGGCCCGGTCCTGCGCGAGGTGCGGGCCGACGGGCGGCGGCTCGCGCGCACCCGCCGCGCCCGGTCCGCCGCGCACGTGGTGGACGCGCCGGCGCGGCGGGCCGCCCGCGAGGCGGGCTCGGCCCCCGACGTCGTGCTCGGCCACAGCCCCGGTGGGCACGACGCGCCGGGGGCGGCCGTCGCGTTCGGCTTCGCCGACGACCCCGACCCGGTGCGCCGCCGGGCGGACACCACCGCGGCGGCGCCCGACGGCGCGGTGACCGCCGTCCGGGCTCCGAGCGGGGACGTCCTGCGCGAGGCCCTCGCCCCGGCCGGCCCGGAGGGGGTCGAACCGGCCGGCCTCGACACGCCCGTCCCGGCCGCTCCCCGCGACGGGGTCGCCGCGGCGGAGGAGCCGGCGCGGCCCCCGCGCGCGGTGGACGCGCGGCGGCGGCCGGTCGCCGGCGCCTTCCACAGCAGCCGCACGCGGGCAGTGGCCCGGCCCCGCACCGACGTGCTCGCGGCGTTCCCCCTCCGCCCGCCGGGCGTCCCGGTCGTCGCCGCCCCCGCCGCGCGACCGCACACCGCCGGGGCGCCGACCACCCGGCCGCGTCACCCCATGCGCCGGCGCGGAGCCGTGCCGCGGGTGGTGCGGCGGCGCCCGGACCCCCGGTTCCACCGGCCGCGGCCGAGCCGGGTCCCGGCGGGGGCGCCGCGGCGGGACCCCGGCGTCGCCCCGAGCGCCGCGCCGCCACCGCCCGGCCGGACCGCCGCGACCGCCGAGCGGCGGCGATGAGCGCCGCGGGCGCGGCGCCGGTGGCCGTCGTGGGCATGGCCGCGCGGGTGCCCGGCGCAGACGACGCGGAGGCGTTCTGGCGCCTGCTGGTGAGCGGCGCCCGCACCGGTCGCCCCGCTCCCGCCGACCGGCTGCCGGGCTACCGCCCCGATCTCGCGGGCGTCGCCGACCCCGTGGTGTCCCTGCTGCCCGACGTGGGCGAGTTCGAGCCGGGACTGTTCGGGATCACCCCCCGCATGGCGGCCTGGCTGGACCCGCAGCAGCGCCTCGTGCTGGAGTCCGCGTGGCACGCGCTGGAGTCGGCGGGCATCGCGCCGGCCACCCTCGCCGGTCGGGACGTCGGGGTCTTCGTCGCCACGACCGGCGCCGACATGCGCGACCGGATGGCCTGCCTGCACGTCGTGGACCGCTACAGCGCCATCGGCCTGCTGTCCGCGTTCACCGCCAACCGGGTCTCCCACCAGTTCGACCTGCGCGGGCCCAGCGTCACGGTGGACGCGGCCTGCGCGGGCGGGTTGACCGCCGTCGCCCAGGCGGTGTCCGGGCTGCGCGCCGGCGAGTTCGGGACGGCGCTCGTCGGCAGCCCCAACGTCCTGCTGCACGGCCACATGCAGGCCGTCATGCAGCGCTTCGGCGCGTTGTCCCCCACCGGTTCGGCCCGGTGCTTCAGCGCCGACGCCGACGGGTACGTCCGCGGCGAGGGCGTGTTCTGCTTCGTGCTCAAGCTGCTGGCCGACGCCGTGTCGGACGGGGACCCGGTGCTCGCGGTGATCCGCGGCTGCGCGCTCAACCACGACGGCCGGCGCGGCACCCTGACCCGCTCCGACCCCGGATCGCAGGTCGAGCTGCTGGGCCGCGCGCTGGCCCAGGCCGGCTGGGAGCCGGCCGAGCTGGGCTACGTCGAGTCGCACGCGGCGGGCACGGGCAAGGGCGACCCGATCGAGGTCCGCGCGGTGCTGGAGCTGCTGCGCTCCCGGCCGGGGCCGCCCGCGGCGGCCGGGCCCGGCGGCAAGCTGTGGATGGGGTCGGCGAAGGGCGGCATCGGCCACCTCGAAGGGGCGGCGGGGGCCGCCGGCCTGGCCAGGGCCGTGCAGGTCCTGCGGCACCGGGTGATCCCGCCGACGCCGGGGATCTCGGCGCTGCACCCGGACATCCCCGCCGACCGCCACCCGGTGGAGATCGCCTCGGCCGCCGTGCCCTGGCCGGACGGGGCGCCGCGGCGGGTGGGCGTCACGGCGCTGGGGGTGGGCGGCGCCAACGCGCACGTCGTGCTGGAGGAGGCCCCCGTGCTGCCCGGCGTCACCTGGCGGCGTCCCGGGCGGTGGCCGGTCCCGGTGAGCGCCCGCACCGCGAACAGCCTCGCCCGCCTGGCCGCGGGCCTGGCCGACCTGCTCACCGGCGCGACCCCCTCTGCCCTGCCGCCGCCCGACTTCCCGGCCGCGGTGTGGACGCTGCAGACCGGTCGGGCCGGCCTGGCGCGGCGCGCGGTGGTGGCGGCCTCCGGTCCGCGGGAGTTCGGCGACGCCGTCGGGGCGCTCGCCCGCGGTGAGCCGCACCCGCTGGTCTTCCGCGCGGACGACGCCGACCGGCGCCGCCTGGTCGACGCGGGGCTGGCCGCGGGCGAGGCGGCCGCGGCGGGGCGGTGGCTGGGCGGTGCGGTGGTCGACTGGGCCGCGCTGTGGCCGCACGACCGGAGGCCGCGCCGCGTCCCGCTGGTCGCCTACCCGTTCGACCGGGTCCCGTGCTGGCCGGAGGGGGCCGGTCCGCTCCCCCGCGACCGCGCCGACGCGCCCCGGGAGGACACGTGAGCGCACTTCGGGCCCCGCCCGGGGCACGGCCCCCCGCTCGGCAGCGGCACCCCGTCCGACCGACCCCCTCGTGGAAGCGAGTTGCGCCGTGAACACCATCTTCCAGCGAATCGGCGAGATCCTCGTGGGCGACTTCGACGTCGCCCCGGGCGCCCTGCGCGAGGACGCCTCCTTCGAACAGCTGAACCTCGACTCGCTGGCCCGGGTGGAGCTGGGCGAGGTGCTCGGCGATGACTTCGGCGTCGACATCGCCGACGACGAGTTCGCCCGGCTGCGGACGCTCACCGAGGTGGTCGCGCTGCTGCGCGCCAAGGGGGCCATCGGATGAGGAGCGGGTTCGCCGCCGTCGTCACGGGGCTGGGCGTGGTCAGCCCCGCCGGGCACGGGGTCGCCGACAACTGGGCCGCGGTCGTGCGCGGCGACCCCGTCGCCGCGGCGCACCCCGACCTGGCGGGGCTGCCCGTCGACATCGCCTGCCGCGTGCCGGCCTTCGACGCCACACGGGCGTTCGGCGCGCAACGGGCCCGCGGCACGGACCGCTACGCCCAGCTCGCCCTGCTGGCCGCCCGCGAGGCCGTGGCCGACTCCCGGCTCGACACCGGCTCGTGGGACGCCGCGCGCGTGGCGGTCGTCCTGGGCACCGCCGCGGCGGGCACGGCGACCGCGGAGGAGCAGCAGGCCCGTCTGCTGGACCGGGGGGCGCACCGGGTCTCGGCGGCGACCCTGCCGATGGCCCTGTCGAACGTGGCGGCGGCCCGGGTGGCGATGGAGTTCGGGGCGCGCGGGCCGAGCCTGTCGGTGTCCACCGCCTGCGCGTCGGGCGCCACCGCCATCGGCGTGGGGCGGGACCTGCTGCGCACCGGCACGGCGGACGTGGTGATCGCCGGCGCGGCCGACGCCGCCGTGACCCCGCTGTACATCGGCGCGTTCCACCGGATGCGGGCGCTCTCGCGCGGGCGGCCCGACCCGTCGACCGCCTCCCGGCCGTTCGACCGGGAACGCGACGGGTTCGTGCTCGGCGAGGGCGCGGGGGTGCTGGTGCTGGAGACCGAGCGGCACGCCGCCGGGCGCGGCGCACGGGTCCTCGGTTCGGTCCGCGGCCACGGCGCCACGTGCGACGCGCACCACATCACCGCGCCCGACCCCGAGGGCACGGGCGCGGAGCAGGCGATGCGCGCGGCGCTGCGCGACGCCGGGGTCGACGCCCGCGAGGTCGGCTACGTCAACGCGCACGGCACGTCGACGCGGCTCAACGACGCCGTCGAGGCCGCGGTCGTGCACCGCGTCCTCGGCGGTGGAGCGGCGGTCAGCTCGACCAAGGGCGTCATCGGGCACCCGCTGGGCGCCGCCGGCGCCATCGAAGCGGTCTACTGCGTGCTGGCGCTGCGCGAAGGGCGGCTGCCGCCGACCGCCAACTTCGTCGAGGGGGATCCCGGGATGGCCTTGGACGTGGTGACCGGCGCCGCCCGCGACCGCCGGACCTCGGTGGCGCTGAGCAACTCGTTCGGGTTCGGCGGCCACAACGCCGTGCTGCTGTTCACCTCGCAGTGATGGCCGCCGGGCCGGCTGGTTCGGCGCCGGGCCGGCCTCGGCGACCCGTTCCACCGCGGGGGTGGGCTCGGGGGAGGTTCGGCAGGCGTTGTGGGCGCAGGTCGCGTCGTCGGTGTCGAGGGTGCCGCGCGGGCGTTGCACACCATAAGTGGCCGGTACGCCTGGACGTGGGTTGGGGCCGTGCGACGGGGGTAGCACCACCGTATGACTTCTTCGCTGACCGCACTCGCGTTGACCTGCACGCTCAAGCCCTCGCCCGCGCCGTCGAGCAGCGACAAGATCGCCCGGCAGGTGCTGGACGAGCTCGCCGCGCACGGCGTGGAGGGCGACGTCATCCGGGTGGTGGACTTCGACGTGCGCCCCGGGGTGCAGACCGACATGGGCGAGGGCGACCAGTGGCCGCTCATCCGGGAGCGGATCCTGGCCGCGGACATCCTGCTGCTGTCCACCCCGACCTGGGTGGGACACCCCTCCAGCGTCGCCCAGCGGGTCATGGAGCGGTTGGACGCGGAGCTGTCCGAGACCGACGACCAGGGCCGCCCGTCGATGTACGGCAAGGTCGCGGTGGTGGCGGTGGTGGGCAACGAGGACGGCGCGCACAAGATCATCGCCGACTGCTTCCAGGCGCTCGACGACATCGGCTTCACCATCCCCGCCGGCGGCGGGACGTACTGGAACTCCGAGGCGATGAACCCCAAGGACTACATCGAGCTGGAGCAGACCCCGGACCCGGTCGCCGCGACCAACAAGAAGCTCGCGAGCAACGCCGCCCACCTGGCGCGCTTGCTCAAGCAGTCCCAGTACCCGCCCGTCGACTGAGCCCGCCGCGGTGACGCGGCCGAGCCGGCGAAGGGCTCGGCGGAAGAGGGCTTCCCCGCCGCGCGAACCGGCCGGCGGGAACCCGACGAGCCCCCGGCGCGGGCCGCGACCGGCGACGCCCTCACCGCGCCGCCCGCGACCGGCGACGCCCTCACCGCGCCGCCCGCGCCGGTCGGATCCGCTCGGGGCGTGGCCGGTGTCGTGCACGGCCATTTCTCCTTCGGATCGCGAGGGCTGCGCGAGCCCCCGCGATCCGCCTTCACCGGCGACGACGCATTCCCGGTGGCCATGGGCGGCGTCCCGGCCCCGGTCGCCGGCTCCGACCTGATCACGCGCGCCGAGGCGTGGAGCGCCCCATCGGCGCACCGGACGGCGCGGAGCGCAACGAACGGCGGTGCGGCTCACCACCGCCGCCCGGGACGTCGTGAGCGGCGGCGGTCAGGCCGCTCGTCGGCCTTCCGCCGGCACCACGACGACCGGGCACAGCGCGTGCTCCAGGCAGTGCCTGATCACCGACCCGAGGACGGTGACCCCGCCCCGGCTGTACCCGTGCCGGCCGAGCACCAGGCCGTCGGCTCCCCCCGCCAGCTCCACCAGCGCCGGGCCGGGTTCGCCGTCGAGCACCGACTCCTCCACGTGCACGCCCCCGCCCAGCCGCACCCGCGTGACGGCGTCGTGCACCCTGCGCGAGCGGATCGCGTGGAAGACGTCCGCGCCGCCGTTGGGCGTCCGGATCCCGCACACCGAGACCGCCACCACGAGCCCACCGGCCCGCGTGTGCCCCACCGCCCACTCCAGGGCCGCGGCACTGGCCGCCGAGTTGTCCATGCCGACGACGATCCGACCGGCCTCCATCACGCCTCCTCGCACGCGGCGCCCCGCCTCGGGCCCGCTCACCGAACCCCGACCACTCCCGACCCTCGCGTCGGCCCGGCCGGGCACCGCACCGGGACTCCGGAATGCGCAGCCCTGCCGGGACGCCGTCGAACGCGCACGAGAATGGTGGAACCGCCGCACATTCCCGTCGAGCCGCCGGCGACGATATTTACACTAATTTTATAACGCCCGCCGATCGAATAAAAAGAAGATCTACCAACCCTTCACACCCCTTTGACCCGCACACCGCCGAGCGCGCGGAGGCAACAGCCGAATACAAAGCGAGGAATCCTCCCGAAAAGCGCCCCCCGGTGCCCGACCGGCTCACCACCGGGCGCCAGGGGACACCGACGGTGTTACCGGGATGCCCGAACAGGCGATTCCCCGACCCGTCGCGGTGACTCCGCCCCCAGCCGCTTCCGGCACACGGGACCAGCGAGCCAGGGTGGGAGCCACCGGCCGAAGCCCGTCCGCCGGATCCGGCCACGACACCCGGGAAGCCCCATGCCACGACACCGAGCACTCCTCACGACGGCACTGGTGCTCGCCGCGACCGCCATGCCCACCGGCACAGCCCACGCCGACGCCCCCACCGGCGCCTGCGCGGTGCGACCGACCACCGCGAACCTGACCGAAGGCGTGCCCACCCCGGCGGGCCCCGCGCCCTCGCACGGCACGCTGCGCGCAAAGATGATCTTCGTCGACTTCCCCGACGCACCGGCCGAGGACACCCCCACCGGCCTGCGCGACCACCTGCTGCCCGGCGGCCCCGACTGGTACACCACCAGCAGCTACGGCAACCTCACCACCGCCGTCGACGCCGACACCACCCGCTTCCACCGGATGCCCCGCCCCTCCACCGCCTACGGCTGGCGACGCGGCCTCACCACCGAGGCCCACGCCCGCTACATCGCCGACGCGCTGGCCGCGACCGCCGGATCGGTGCCCTACAACGGCACGCACGTGCTCTACGTCGTCCCCACCCGCGCAGCCACCGAGATCTCCTTCTCCCCCACCTACCTCAACCCGATCACCGCCCCCGACGGCACCGCCATCCCCAGGTCGGTCACCTTCGGCCAGGACATGTGGCACTGGGGCAGCAAGATCTTCAACCACGAGACCGGGCACGCGATGGGCCTGCCCGACCTGTACGCCTTCAGCGGCGAAGCGCACCGGTTCGTCGGCGGCTGGGACCTGATGGGCCTGATCTCCGGCCCCGGCCCGGACCTGTTGGCCTGGCACAAGTGGAAGCTCAACTGGCTGGCCAACCACCAGGCCGGCTGCGTCAGCTCGGCCGGCCGCTTCACCGACACGCTCACGCCCGTGTCCACGGCCGGCGGGCGCAAGATGGTGATGGTCAGGACCGGCCCCACCACCGTCCTGGTCGCCGAAGCCCGCGCCCGCACCGGGCTCGACTCCACCGTCTGCGCCCCCGGCGTGCTGATCTACGCGGTGAACACCGCGGTCGACAGCGGAAGCGGACCGGTCGTCGTCAAGGACTCCCGCCCCGGCTCGGGCGGGTGCGGCGGCCACGAGCTCAACGACGCGACCTTCACCCCCGGCAGCAGGTTCCACGACCCGGCCGGCAACACCACCATCGACGTCGTCGGCCGGTCCGGCGACAACTACACGATCAACACGGCGTTCGGCGTGAACCCGTAATCCGCACAACCGCAGAACAACGCTCCACCGAGCCTCCCGCAGGCGCCCGCTCGCGAAACCGGCGTACCGTCACGGCGCGTGCCGCCCTTACCCTCCCGACCCGAACAGCCCGCGTGGTACCTCGAAGTTCCGCTGCTGATCGCCGGCTACATCGCGTTCGGCCTCGCCCGAGCGGCAGTCGACCGCGGCGAACCCGCGGCGACCGACAACGCCTTGAGGGTCCAGCGCCTGGAGCAACTCCTCCACATCGCGATCGAGCATCCGCTCAACAACGCGGTGCTCGCCCACCCCGCCGCGATCCACTCGACCGGCTACTTCTACCGCCTCAGCGTCCTGGCCGTGCCGGCCGCCCTGATCTGGCTCCGCCTCGCCCGGCGGACGCACTACGGCCACCTGCGGACCGCCCTGGTCGTGACGATGCTCCTCGACCTGCCGCTCGTGTGGCTCTACCCGGAGGCCCCGCCGCGCTTCGCCCAACCCGGCATCGTCGACTACATGGCCACCCACGACATCCTCCACAGCGCCCAGTCCCGCGTTCCCCGTCCCGGCGTGAACCTGTTGGCGGCCATGCCGAGCATGCACGTCGCCTGGACGACCTGGTGCGCCTACGCCGTGTGGTCCGCCCTGCGCGACCGCGCTCCACGGGCCGCCCACGCGGCCTGGCTGTTCCCCTCGGCCACCGCGTTCGTCGTCCTCGTCACCGGGCGCCACTACGTCCTGGACGTCCTGGCCGGTGTCGCCCTCGTGGCGGTCGCGGTCGCCTTGACCGGGTGGGTGACCCGGTGGTCGCGGCGGCGGTCGGGTGAATTTCTGCCCGCACTGAAGCAATAGTGCATAACATGAAAAGTTCTCACGACGAGGGGCCGCGCCCCTGCGGGGTGGCGCAGGCGGACGGGTGAATTTCCCCGGCGCCGAGCGGGAGCCCGGCGCCGGGGTGCGACGCTGAGGTGATCCGCGGACCGGGAGCCGGAACGGGATCGCACCGCACGACGTCGACGCGCGATGGGGGAATCCAGCATGACCGACACCACCGACGCTCCGGGGAGCTCGCTGGTCGACTCGGTGACCTACTCGACCGACACCCGCCGGCTGACGGTCGAGGAGGAGCGCGAGCACCGCACGAGCAGGCTCGTCGCGGCGGTGCGCACCTTCTCCGACCTCGGGTTCGACGAGGGGGTCGCCGGCCACATCACCGTGCGCGACCCGGAGGACCCCGAGTCGTTCTGGGTCAACCCCTACGGCGTGCACTTCTCCCTGGTGCGCCGGTCCGACCTGGTGCGGCTCGACGCCGACGGCCGGGTCGTGGCCGGGCGGCACCGGGTCAACAAGGCGGCGTTCGCCATCCACCACGCCATCCACCGGGCGCGGCCCGACGTCGTCGCGGCGGCGCACGCGCACACCGTGCACGGCCGGGCGTGGTCCACGCTCGGCCGGCCGGTCGCGCCGATCGTCCAGGAAGCCTGCGCGTTCCTGGACAACCACGCGGTCGTCTCCGACTACGGCGGGCTGATCACCGAGGACTCCGAGGCCGAGGCGGTCGTCAAGGGCCTGGGCCACCGCCGCGCGGTCACCCTCATGCACCACGGCAACATCACGGTGGGCGGCTCGGTCGAGGAGGCCGCGTGGTGGTTCGTCGTGCTCGACCGGTGCTGTCGGATCCAGCTGCTGGCCGAGGCGGCCGGCACCCCGGCCCGGATCCCGCCGGAGGGCGCCGCGCTGGCGGCCCGGCAGTTCGGCAGCCCCGCCAAGGCTCGCGTCAGCTTCGAGATGCTCTACCAGGTGGCGCTGGCCAAGCACCCCGACATGCTCGACTGAGCGGCCGGGCGCTCACGCCAGGTGGGCGCGCAGGGTGGCGGCGAAGTCCTCGGCGCGGGCCAGCTGGACGCGCAGCCTGTCGATCTGCTCGACGGCGGCGCGTTCGTAGCGGCGCACGCGCTCCAGCAGGGCCGCGCGCTCACCGGGGTCGAGGTCGCCGCCGCCGTCGAGGCGGTCGGTGGCCGCCAGCAGGTCGCGCATCTGGTCCAGGCTGAAGCCCAGCGGTTTCATCCGGCGGATCACCATGAGGCGGGCGACGTCGGCCTCGGTGTAGAGGCGGAAGCCGCCGCGGGAGCGCGCCGAGGGCACGACCAGGCCGGTCTCCTCGTAGTGGCGGATCGTGCGCGGGGACAGCCCGGTGCGCGCGGCGACCTCGCCGATCTGCATGTGGTCGTCGTCCACTTCCCGCGCCCTCGTCCCGCCGCCCCGCGGGACGTCCGACACACCCCGCATGAAACTACCCTAACGTCAGGGTAGAGTTCCCCGCGGCGATGGCGGCCGCCCGCCGTCGTGTCGGGGTCGGTGCCGCCTCCGGTCGAGAGTCGAATCGCGCAGGAGACGAGCGTGCCCGAACCCATGACGCCCGGCGCCGCGGCCTGTCCGCCGTGACGCCCGCGCCCTAGGAGTCCGGGGCGCCGCCCTGCCCTCCCCCTGCCGGCCCGTCCCGCACGGGCCCTCCTCGCGGGGCGCCGACCCGGTGCCGCCGCGTCCCACCGCGCGCCCCGCCGGATGCGCGCCCGAGCACGACAGGTGCCTGTTCCCGTGCCCTTCCCCACCCCTTCGCCCGCGCCCGGACGCCTGCGCGCCCGGACACCCGACTGGCTGCGCGATCCCCGGGTCTGGCGCACCGAGGTCCTGGCCGGCCTCGTCGTCGCGCTGGCGCTGATCCCCGAGGCGATCTCGTTCTCCATCATCGCCGGTGTCGACCCCGCCGTGGGCCTGTTCGCCTCGTTCACCATGGCCGTGGTGATCTCCGTGGTCGGCGGTCGCCGCGCCATGATCTCCGCCGCCACCGGGGCGGTAGCCCTGGTCATCGCACCGCTCAACCACGAACACGGACTGGGCCACCTCGTCGCCGCGGTCATCCTCGCGGGCGTGTTCCAGGTCGTGCTGGGCGCGCTCGGCGTGGCCCGGCTGATGCGCTTCATCCCCCGCTCGGTGATGGTGGGCTTCGTCAACTCCCTGGCGATCCTGATCTTCCTGGCCCAGGTGCCGGAGCTGCGCGACGTCCCCTGGGCGGTCTACCCGCTCGTGCTCGGCGGCCTGGCGCTGATGGTGCTCTTCCCGAAGGTCACCACCGCGGTGCCCGCCCCGCTGGTCTCGATCCTCGCGCTGACCCTCATCACGATCGGCGCGGGCATCGCCGTGCCGACCGTCGGCGACAAGGGCTCGCTGCCCTCGTCGCTGCCCGTGCCGGGCCTGCCGGACGTCCCGCTCACCCTGGACACCCTGACCACCATCGCCCCCTACGCCTTCGCCATGGCGCTGGTGGGGCTGATGGAGTCGCTGATGACCGCCAAGCTGGTCGACGACATCACCGACACCCACTCCGACAAGACGCGCGAGTCCGTCGGCCAGGGCGTGGCCAACATCGTCACCGGGTTCTTCGGCGGCATGGGCGGCTGCGCGATGATCGGCCAGACGATGATCAACGTGAAGGTCTCCGGCGCCCGCACCCGCCTGTCGACCTTCCTGGCCGGGGTGTTCCTGATGGTGCTGTGCATCGCCTTCGGACCGGTCGTGTCCGACATCCCGATGGCCGCCCTCGTCGCGGTCATGGTCATGGTCTCGTTCGCGACCTTCGACTGGCACTCCGTCGCGCCGGCGACCCTGCGCCGGCTGCCGCTGGGCGAGATCACCGTCATGGCGACCACGGTCGCCTGCGTGGTGATCACCCACAACCTCGCGATCGGCGTCGTCGTCGGCTCGGTCGCCGCGATGGTCGTCTTCGCCAAGCGCGTCGCCCACCTCGCCGAGGTCACCGCGGTCACCGACCCCGACGGGGGGACCGTGGTCTACCGGGTCACCGGCGAGCTGTTCTTCGCCTCCTCCAACGACCTCGTCGGCCGGTTCGACTACGCCGGCGACCCGCCCCGCGTCATCGTCGACCTGAGCGCGGCGCACGTCTGGGACGCCTCCTCGGTCGCCGCGCTGGACGCGATCGAGACCAAGTACGCCAGGCGCGGCAAGACCGTCGAGATCACCGGGCTCAACCCCCACAGCGCCCGCCTGCACCGCAAGCTCACCGGCGAGCTGACCGGGGACCACTGACCGGGGACCACTGACCGCGAACCACCGGGCGACGGGCGGCACCGCCGCCGCGCCCCGGTCGCCCCGCGGCTCGGCGCTCGGGCGCGGGCTCGACTCCCACCAACCGGAGGCAGGGCAGCGGAAGGACCTCCGGGCGGCTCGGGCGCTGGCGGACGAAGCGCTCGAACGTGCGCGTGCCGCTCCCGGGCGTCGGCGCCACCACCGTCACGACCACCACCACCGACGACAGGAGGACCAGCAGCCCCGCCAACGCGATGCCCGGCCATCGCCCTCCCACAGCGCCTCCCCCGAATCCACGCCCGCCGGGCCGGTGGACGCCGGGCCGGTGGACGCCCGACAGGGCGCGGTCCTCGACGTGCCACCCTGGTCGGGGACCGACCGGTCGCGCCCGCCCCCGACGTGGCCGCCCCTCCGGCCGGTCCCCCGCGACACCGCGGTGTCGACGTGGGACCGATGCTGCCGCGCCGGATCCCGCCGGACAACGCCGTCGTCCGGCGGATCGGTGGCGGTGTTGCTTGCCGACTGTCGGCAAGGTCGGGGCGAGAGCAGGCGGGAACCCGGCACGGGCCGCCGGGGGCCGGTGCGCCACCCGGCCCCGCCGATCACCCCGGGACGCGCACGCCGGAGCGGCGGCCGACCCCGCTCCGCCACTCGGCCGCCGCCCTGACGACCGCGCCCAGCGACGCGACCACGACCACACCGCCGGTGACCACGTCGTTGAGGGCCATGCGCCCCGCTTCCGGCAACCCCCCGGTGGGCGGCACGACGACCAGCCAGGCCCCCATCACCAGCAGGGCCACGCCCAGCCACGGCGTCTCCCGCACCGCCATGACGTGCACCAGGGAGCACACGGCCACCGCGAACCCGACGAGCACGGAGTTCCAGTGTGTGCCGAAATCCACCTCGATGGTGTCGTAGCCCAGCGCGAACGGCGCCATGACCAGCCACAGGCCGGCCAGGAAGCTCACCGCCGGCCCGAACGAGGCCGCCGCCTCAGCCACGGGCGCGAGCCGCGCCGCGACGCGGCGGCGCAACCCGGCCGACCGTGCTCCTCCGGACATCACCGCACCCCCTCCAGCGGACCGCGAACGGCCGCGCACCGCCGCGCGGACCGACTCGATCATGGCACCGCCCGGCGCCGTGGAACCTGACGCCTGCCTTGCGATGCGCCGGCCCGGCACGACCGCGCCACCGGCCGACCACCGCGCGCGATCGGTCACCGCGCGCGATCGGTCACCGCGCGCGATCGGTCACCGCGCGCGCGGTCCGGAGTGGACCCCGCGGGCTCACCCCTCGCACTCGGCGCACCGGTGCGGACCGAGCCACCGGTCGAACCCCCGCCACCCCGCGGCCGTCGCCCGCTCCCACAGCCGTCGCCAGCCCTGCACGGGTTCCGCGCCGTCGAACGCGCGGCCGCAGTCGTCGCAGATCAGGAGCAGTGTGGAACGGTGCTGACCACCGGGGATGGCTGTCACAGCAGGAGGGGTCGACTTCCATGACGGGTACGTTCCGGCCCGCGCGGTGACGGCCGCCGGCCGCGCCTGGGCGGCGACGCCGGCTCCCGCGCGGCTTCTCACGCAACACTGTTGTGGAAGACCGGGCGCAGTAGTGCGCAATCTCCTTGCGGTCTCCTTGCGATTGCCGCCGGCCGGCCCGCGCTCGGGGATGATGGACGCCCCGGGTCTGGTGGCCTCCCGGCCGCCGGCCGCCCGGGAGGCGGTTCGCACACCGTGGAGGCGTGCCGGGACCAGCGGGCGGTGGCGGGCTGCCGATCACCCGCCACCGCTCGGGCCCGGGACCGCGGGGTCGGCCCGCTCGCGAGGGCGGCGCCCGGCGGCGGAGCGCCCCGGCGCCGGGGTGGCCGTCAGCGGTTGGCCAGGCCGTCCACGCGCAGCGTCGTGGACGCGTCCCGGTGGGTTCCGGTGCTGCCGACGTGCTTGTCGCTGATCTCGACGCCGTTCTTGAGCACGTGGTGGAGCGCCATGCCATGACCGCGCCCCAGGCCGTAGTCGGCCTTGAGCCAGTCGAGGACCACGCCCGCCTTGGTGGTCGCGCCGTAGCCGCGCTCGGCGGCCTCGGCCAGCAGCTCGGCCGGGGTCTTGCCGGTCTTGTTCTCGATGGCGTCGAGGTAAGCCTGGAAGGACATGTCGGTCTCCGTTCGTCGTCGGCGCGGCCAGCCTATGACAACTTCTCTTGTCCTGACAAGTTTAGTTTTCGGTGAAGTCCGCATCCCCCTGGACCGGCTCGGGCCGTGCACCCGACGGGGCTGCTCGGCGGTGGCGTCGGGATGCGGGACACCGGCCGGGGTTGTAGACGTGGAGGTGGTGCGCCGGCTCTCGTGCGCAGCTGGTGGACGGGCGCGGGAGGTTCCGGTGCGGATTTCGATGGTGTCGCTGAGCGCCGACCCGCTGACCGCGCCGGGCGACGGCGAGGCGGGCGGGCTGTGCGGGCACCTGGGCGACCTGTGCCCGGCGCTGGCCGCCGCCGGGCACGACGTGGAGGTCCACACCCTGGCCCGCGACGGGGAGCACGCGGAGGCGGAGGTCCTACCGGGCTTCCGCGTGGTGCGCCTGCCCGTCACCGGCCACCGCGCCGCGATGCCCGACCCCACCCAGGTCGACCTGTGGGTGAGCGGGGCCGAGGTGCCCGTGCAGGGCCCGCGCCCGGGCACGCCGGCGCCGGACCTGGCCGACGTGGTGGAGCACCTGCGGGACCGGTGGGCGGGCCGGCCCCCGGACGTGGTGCACGCCCACGGGTGGACCTCGGCCCTGGTGGCGTTGGCCGCCGCGGCCGCCACGCCGGTCCCGGTGCTGGTCAGCCCGCACGGCGCCCACCCCGGCGGGGGCGAGGCGGTGCGGCGGCGCGCGGCGGGCTCCGGGATGGCGCGGGCGGTGGGCTGCCGGGTGGCGGGGGTGCTGACGGCCGGCCCGTTCCAGACCGGGCGGCTGGTCGACGCCGGGCTGCACCGCGCCGACCTGCTGGCCGTGCCCTACGGGGTGGACACCGACCTGTTCAACCCCGACGGGCCCGCCGCGCCCCGCACCGCGCGCCACCGCCTGCTGGCCGCCGGCCGCCTGGTGGACCACGACGGCCTGGGGCGCCTGGTCGCCGCGCTGGGCGCGCTGCCGGACACCGAGCTGGTCGTCGTGGGCGGCCCCGCCGGCGACGCGCCGGACCACGACCCGGCGGCGCGGTCGCTGGCCGAGGCCGCCCGGCGCGCGGGGGCGCACGACCGGGTGCACCTGCTCGGCCGCGTCCCGCGCGCCGCGATGCCCGCCCTGCTGCGCTCGGCCGACGTCGTGGTCTGCCCGGCGCGCCACCAGCCGCTGGGCCTGCTCGCGCTGGAGGCCATGGCCTGCGGCGTCCCGGTCGTGGCCACCACCGCCGGCGTCCTGCCGGACCTGGTGGTGCACGGCGCCACCGGGCTGCTCGTCCCCTCGGGCGACACCGCGGCCCTGACCCGGGAGCTGCGCGCCCTGCTGGCCGACACCACCCGGCGCGAAGCCTACGGCGCGGCCGCCGCCGACCGCGTCCACGCCCGGTACACCCTGGCCCGCACCACCGCCGACACCGTCAACGCCTACCGGCAGGTCCGCGCCCGCCCGCCCCGCGCCGGCAGCGGCGTCGCCACGACCTCCGGCCCGCGCGGCTGACCGGGCGCCCGGACCCGCGGCCCGGTGCGCCCGGTGTCCCGAGGACGGGTTCCCCGCGCGACCCGATCGGGCGGCACCGGCCCGGCGGTCCCGGGCAGCTGGAACGGCCGGGTTTCCCGGACCGGCCGCCGGGCACTCAGACACATGCGCACACCACTGCTGGACGACTCGCTCGGCCTGCTCGCCCACGGCTACAGCTGGCTGCCCGGCCTGCGGCGCGACGCACCGGACGGTGTCGCGCGGACGCGGGTCATGGGTCAGCGGGCGGTGGGCGTCTGCGGGCCGGAGGCGACGCGCTTCTTCTACGACGAGGACCACGTCCAGCGCCGCACGGCCATCCCCGGGCCGGTGCAGAGCACGCTGTTCGGCCACCACGCCGTGCACACCCTCGACGGGGCGGATCACCGCCGCCGCAAGGGGCTGTTCCTGTCGGTGCTGACACCCGACGGCGTCGCCGACCTGACCGGGCACGCGGCGCGGGCCTGGGACGACGCGGTCGCCTCCTGGCGGCCCGGCCGGGACGTGGTGCTGTTCGACGCGGCCGCCCGCGTCCTGACCAGGGCGGTCTGCCGATGGGCCGGCGTGCCGCTGGAGGACGGCGAGGTGGCCGGCCTCGCCGCCGACCTCACCGCCATGGTGGACGGCTTCGCCACCCCCGGTCCGCGGCACTGGCGCGCCCGCCGCGCCCGCGGCCGGCGGGAGGCGTGGCTGGCGGGCCTGGTCGAGGACGTGCGCGACGGCCGGGCGGTGGCGCCGCCGCGCTCGGCGCTCGACCGGGCCGCCCACCACCGCGAGGACGGCGGCGAGCTGCTCGAGCCGCGCCTGGCCGCGGTCGAGCTGCTGAACTTCGTGCGCCCGACCGTCGCGGTCGCCTGGTTCGTCGCGTTCGCCGCGCACGCGCTGCACCGGTGGGAGGAGCACCGCGCACCGCTGGCCTCCGGCGACCCGGCGTTCGCCACCGCGTTCGTGCACGAGATCCGCCGGTTCTACCCGTTCGCGCCGTTCCTGGGCGGCCGGGCGGTGCGCGACCTGTCCTGGCGCGGCGTGCCCGTCCCGGCCGGCTCGCTGGTGCTGCTGGACGTCTACGGCCAGAACCACGACGCCGGGCTGTGGGGCGACCCCTACGCGTTCCGGCCGCAGCGCTTCCTGGACCGGCCGATCAGCGCCTTCGACCTGATCCCCCAGGGCGGTGGCGACCCCGCCACCGGCCACCGCTGCCCCGGCGAGACCGCGACGATCGGCCTGCTGGAGACCCTCGCCACCCGCCTGGCGGGTGCGGACTACGAGGTGCCCGACCAGGACCTGACCATCTCGCTGCGCCGCATGCCCGCCCTCGTGGAGAGCGGGTTCGTCATCACCCCCGCCACGTGACGACCCGGCCCCGGCCCGCTCTGGCGGGCCGGGCCGGGGTCGCGCGGGCCCCGTGGCTCCGGGCGCGCAGAGGAGCGCGCATGAGGAGGGCTCAGGGGAGCGCTCAGAGGGGCGCTCAAGGGGGCGCTCAGGGGCGGAAGACCGACCGGGTGCAGTCGTCCTCCTTGGTCTTGAAGATCTCGTACCCGCGCGGCGCCTCCTCCAGCGGCATCACGTGGGTGGCCAGGTGGGTGGTGGTGATCTCGCCGGCGGCGATGCGGTCCAGCAGCATCGGGATGTAGCGCTGCCCGTGCTGCTGCGCCCCGCGCAGCGTCAGGCCCTTGTTGATCACCGCGCCGAGCGGGAACTTGTCCACGAACCCGCTGAACACGCCGAGCACGAACACCGTGCCGCCCTTGCGGCAGGCGTGGATCGCGTCGCGCACGGCGATCGGGCGGTCGGTCTCCAGCTTCAGCTTGCTCTTGACCTGGTCGTAGACGTGCTGGGGGCCGTAGCTGTGCGCCTCGCAGCCGACCGCCTCGATGCACACGTCCGGGCCCCGGCCGCCGGTCATCTCCCGCAGCGCCGCGCCGACGTCGGTGCGCGCGTAGTTGAGCGTCTCGACCCCGAACACCCGCTCGGCCTGCTCCAGCCGGTAGTCGAAGCGGTCGATCACCACCACCCGCTCCGCGCCCAGCAGCTGCGCCGCGCGGGCGGCCATCTGCCCCACCGCGCCGCAGCCCCACACCGCCACCACGTCGCCGGGCGCGACCCCGCCCAGGTCCGCGCCCATCCAGCCGGTGGGCACCGAGTCGGAGACGAACAGGGCGCTCAGGTCGTCGACCCCGCCCGGGATCGCGATCGCGGTGTGGTCGGCGAACGGCACCCGCACGTACTCGGCGTGGCTGCCCTTGAACCCGCCCATCGCGTGCGAATAGCCGAAGATCCCGCCCGGGTCGGCTCCCCACAGCGCCTGGGTGATCCCCGGGTTGGTGTTGGTGTTGTCGCACAACGACCACAGGTCGTGCTTGCAGTACCAGCACGAGCCGCAGCCGATGAACGAGCACACCACCACGCGGTCGCCCGGCCGGTGCTTCGTCACGCCCGGACCGACCTCGACCACCTCGCCCATGAACTCGTGGCCGATGACGTCACCGGCCTGCATGAACGGGATGTGCCCGGTGATCAGGTGCAGGTCCGAGCCGCACGACGTGCTCAGCCCCACCTTCAGGATCAGGTCCTGGTCGTTGAGGATCCGCGGGTCGGGGACCTGCTGGACCTTCAGGTCGTTGACGCCTTCCCAGCACAGCGCTTTCACAGCCTGCCCTCCCCCGTCGCCCGGCGCGTCACCAGCCGCAGCACCCGCCCGGCCGGGCCGGGGTGGGTCGCGGGCGGGTCCGGCCGCAGCACCGACCCGGTCTCGATCAGGGACTTCGCCTGCCGCAGGGCGGTCCGCAGGTCGGCGCGCGACACGTCGCCGATCGGCCGGGCCAGCACCTCGGTGCCCTTGTCCCCGGTGGCGGGCCGGATCCTGATCTCGACGTCCGCGCGCAACCGCGCCAGGGGCTCCGGCAGCTCGTGGACCTGCTCCGGCGAGCAGTTCACCGTCACCGCCAGCCAGCGGTCATCCCGGTCGGACGCCTTCCTGCCCACGACGGCGCGCCCGCCGATCGCCACCGCGGCGCCGGCGCCCACCCACACCGCGGCTTTGGTCGATGTCTTCATCATCAGCCCTCTCGTCCGGTCCTGCGGGTACCCCGGCGGCCGGCGGGCAACCAGGCCGGGGCACCGGGAAAACCGGTGGTCCTCCCCGGTGCGCCGCGCAGCCCGGCAGCGGTGACCGCGGGTGACGGGAAGGGCGTGCCGACGCCCCCGTCGAGTGGTCGACGGGGGCGGGGGACGAGCAACCTCCGGCCGCGCTGGGGGGAGGCGGCGGCCGGAGGCGGGTTGAAGGGGTCGGTGCGGCGGTCGCCTCTCGGCGAGTAGCACGACGCGGCTCCAGCCGAACGGTATTCCGCGAAGGCGTTGAGATGAGGCCCGGGGGACACGGACCGCACCGACCACTCGTCACAACGGCACGGCGGGCCCCGGTGTTCCCGGCCCGGAGTGCCCTGCGTCTCACCCGTTCGCGGGTGCCGGGAGGCGCCCGCCGTGCTCACCCGGCCGCGATGAGGGCCTGGGGCGCGGCCTGCTTGATCCGGGTGCGCAGCCAGGTCAACTGGCGGGCGGTGTCCTGCTCGCAGGTGTCGACGACGTCGAGCAGCTCGTGGTCGCGCAGCCCCTGGGCGGCCTGGCCGACGACGGTCCAGGTGATGTCGGTCAGGGCGGCCAGGGTGTAGAGGTCCTGCAGGTCGCGCAGCAGGCCCACCGGGCCACTGCGGGTGGAGTCCAGACCGGTGGCGTGCAGGCGTTCGGGCTCCTCCTCGCGGTGCTCGCCGTAGCGCCGCACGACCGGCGCCAGGGCCTCGGCCTGGCGCTCGACGCGACCGGCCAGGACCTGGCAGGTGTGCCGCACGTCGGGTTCCTCGCCGTGGCCGCGCCCGACCTCGCGGAAGGCGTCGGCCAGCGTGGTCAGCGAGGTGTGCAGCAGTCCCAGGTAGGTGGCCAGGTGCACGGTTCAGCCCTCCGGCGGCACGTTCGGGGTGTGGTCCGGGGTCGGCGGCGGCGCGGGCGGGTCGGTCGGCGCGAGGTCCTCGCGCACGTCGTCCTCGCCCGCGGTCGGGGCGACGCCGGCCGGGTCGTGCGGAGCCGACGCCGTGGTGGTGGGCGCGGGCGCGGGACCGGTGGCGTCGGCCAGCTTGACCACCCGCGCCGCGCCGATCTTGAACAGCGGCTGCTTGGACACCGGGTCCCATTCGGTGAGCGTGACCTCGTTGGCCGCCCGCACGTGCCGGTCGTCCCCGGCGTCCCAGTAGCCGTAGTGGAACGGCAGGAAGACCACACCGTCGCGGCCCCGGCCGACGCGGGCGGGCGCCTCGACCCGGCCGCGGGGCGACTCCACGCGGACCAGGTCGCCTTCGCCGACGCCCAGGGCGGCGGCGTCGCGGGCGGACAGCTCCACCCACGGCCGCGGGGCCGCGCGGCGCAGCTGCCGGGACCGGCCGGTCTTGGTGCGGGTGTGGAAGTGGTAGGCGGTGCGGCCGGTGGTGACCGCGAACGGGTACTCCTCGCTCGGCCGCTCCGGCGGCGGGCTGTGCTCGGCGGCTTTGAGGAACGCCCGGCCGTCGGGGCGTTGCGCCTTGTACCGCTCGGGTGAGGTGGTGCCGCCGGTGAGCAGGTCGTGGCCGTAGCTCTCGCACACGTCCGGGTGCGTGGGGAACACGCCGTCGGCGTAGAGCCGGTCGCACCCGTCCGGGTGCTCGGCGTCGCACGGCCAGGGGACGCCGCTGCCGCCGCGCAGCTTGGCGTAGGACAGGCCGGTGTAGTCGCACAGCCGACCGCGGCTGCACTCCTTCCACGCCTCGAACGCGCCCTCGGGGTCCGACCACTTGACCAGCGGCGCGCCGTCGAGGTCGCGGAAGTCCATGCGGCGGGCGTAGTCCAGGAAGATGTCCAGGTCCGAACGCGCTTCGCCCGGTGGCTCGACGGCCTTGTCCGACAGGTGCACGGTGCGGTTGACGTTGGTGAAGGTGCCCTGCTTCTCGCCCCACAGCGCCGCCGGGAGCACCACGTCGGCGCACTCGGCGGTCTCGGTGCGGAACCCGTCCTGCACCACCACGAACAGCTCCTGCCGCCCGAGGATCTCCCGGACGCGCCGCAGCTCGGGCAGCGACACCGCCGGGTTGGTCGCGGAGATCCACAGGAACCGGATCGAGCCCTGCTCGGCGTAGCGCCAGATCTGCATGGCGTGGGTGGGCGGCGCCCAGTGCGGGATGGTCAGCGGGTCGACGTTCCACAGCTCGGCCAGCTCCCGGATGTGCTCGGGGTTGTCCCAGTTGCGGAAGCCCGGCAGGTCGCCGTCCGCGCCCGTCTCGCGGGTGTTCTGCGCGGTGGGCTGGCCGTTCATCTGCAGGATGCCGCAGCCGGGCGCCCCGATCAGCCCGCGCAGCAGGTGCAGGTTGTTGACCTGGCAGGACGCCGCGGTGGCCTGGTGGGACTGGTAGAAGCCCTGGAGCACGGTGGACAGCACGCGGTCGGAGGTGCCGAAGACCCGTGCCGCCCGCCGGACGTCGTCGGCGTCGACGCCGCAGGCGCCCGCCACGTGCTCGGGCGTGTAAGGCTCGACGGTGGCGGCCAGCTCGTCGTAGCCGAGGGTGTGCGCGGCGACGTAGTCCCGGTCCACCCACCCGTTCACGATCAGCTCGCGGACCAGGCCGTTCATCAGGGCCTGGTTGGTGCCGGGCAGCGGGGCCAGGTGCACTCCCCCGGACTCCACCGCCGCGGCGGCCACGTCCGTGCGGCGCGGGTCGACGGCCACGACCACCGGCCGGTCCGGGCCGCGCAGCCGGTCGAGCACCCGCGCCCACAGCACCGTCTGCGTCTCGGCCATGTTGTGGCCGAACAGGAACAGCGCGTCGCAGAAGTCGATGTCGGTGTAGCTGCCGGGCTGGCCGTCGGAGCCGAAGCTCTCCTTCATCGCCGCCGCCGCCGTCGCCGTGCACAACCGCGTGTTGCCGTCCATGTGCGGTGTGCCCAGACCCGCTTTGCCGATCACGCCCAGGGTGTAGTACTCCTCCAGGAACAACTGGCCACTGGTGTAGAACCCGTGCGACAACGGCCCGACCTCGTCGAGCAGCTCCCGCGACCGACGCACCACCAGGTCCATCGCGGTGTCCCAATCGGACTCCACCAGCACACCGCCGCGCCGCACCAGCGGCCGGGTCAGGCGGTCCTCCCCGTTCCACTGCCACGAGCCGTACAGGCCCTTGGGCCCCAACCTCCCGTGGTTGACCACATCCCCGGCACGACCGCGCACACCGACCATGCGCCCACCCTTGACCGCGATGTCACACCCGCAGCCGTTGCTGCACAGCACGCACGCGGACTGCACCCACTGGTCCACATCGGACTCCGACAGCCCCCGGTCCAGGTGCAGGTCCACCCGAACCGGCCACGGGTCGCCCTTGGCGTGCGGGGTACGCGCTCCCCAGATGTCCGAGATGCGGTCGGCCATGCGATCCCTCCGTCGAACCGAGGCAGTCTCCTCGTCGGCTACCCCCGATCCCGACCACCAACCACCAACCACCCCCAGCGCCCCCCAGCGCTCCCACGACCCACAACTCCCGACTCGCCGCCGGCGACTCGCCGCTTGCGGCTTTCGCTTTCAGCTTTTGGCACGCCCCGTGCAGACCGGTGTCTTCGTGTTCTCCCCGTATGGCCTGCCCGGAGGGCTACCATGCTTTCTTGGGGGGTGCAAGCACGCTTTTCGCTTGCACCCCCCAAGAAAGCATGGTCGTCTTTGACAGGTCATGCGGGGAGAACACGACCGCTCTTGCTTTTCCTTCTCCTTGGCGGCCTGCCTGTCCGGCGAGGACTCTTTTGGTTTTTCAGCTTCGGGCGGCACGGCCCCAAATCTCACCCGGATCGGTGCGCGACCTAAGTATGAAGAGCGGCCGAGAGGCCCCCAAGGAGGAGGGAAGTGCGTCGTGTTCTCCCCGTACGGCCTGCCGGAGGCAATCATGCCGAGCTGGGGGTGTCAAGCGGTGAAGCGTGCTTGACACCCCCAGCTCGGCATGATTGGGCTGCGCCCAGGCCGTACGGGGAGAACACGAGGCACACGGCTGCGCTGAAGCGCCGCCGCGCGGAGCGCGGCTTGTGGTGAGAGTTGAAGCGCCGCCGCGCGGGGCGCAGCCTGCACGCCAAAGCCACGTCGAGCGCGGCCGGACATGGCGCGACGCCGGCAGAGCCACACCGAGCCCCCCGCACGTGAAGGCGCGTCAACCGCCTGCCGGAATCACTCCCCGTGCCCCTCGGCGGCGCGCTGGTGGCGCAGGTGCTCCCGTTCCGCGCCGCCCTCGGGCTCCTGGTCCAACCCCTGGTGGATCTTCTCCACCTTCTCGTCCGGCAGGTGCGGCGCCAGCAGGGGCACGGCCGGGTCCACGACGGCTTCCACGACTACCGGCCGGTCCGCGTCGAACGCCTCGCGCCAGGCGCCGCCGACCTGGTCCGGCGAGTCGACCCGGATGCCGCGCAGGCCGAGCAGCTCGGCGTAACCGGCGTAGGGGAAGTCGGGGACGCGCTGCGAGGTCGGGAACCGCGGGTCGCCCTCCATCTCCCGCTGCTCCCAGGTGACCTCGTTGAGGTCCCGGTTGTGCAGCACCAGCACGACGAACCTCGGGTCGGCCCAGGTCCGCCACAGGTCGGCGACGGTGATCAGCTCCAGCAGGCCGCTCATCTGCATGGCGCCGTCGCCGACCAGCGCGACCACCGGCCGGTCGGGGGCGTGCAGCTTCGCCGCCACCCCGTAAGGCAGGGCGCAGCCCATGGACGCCAGGTAGCTGGACGTGTGAGCGGGCGCGCCGACCGGCAGGGCCAGGTGGCGGGCGTACCAGTACGTGGACGAGCCGACGTCCACGGCGACCTGCACGTCCGGCGGCAGGGCGCCCGACAGCTCGTGCACCACCAGCTCGGGGTTCAGCGGGTCGGCGGGTGTGCGGGCGCGCTCCCCCGCCAGGGTGCGCCACCGGGACACGTCGGCGAACACCTTCTGCTCCCAGTCGCGGTCGGGGTTGTGCCGCAGCAGCGGCAGCAGGGCGCGCAGCGTCTCGCCGGAGTCCCCGACCAGCGCCGCCTCCACCGGGTACTTGCTGCCCACCACGCGCGCCTCGATGTCGACCTGCACGGCGCGGGCCTGCCCCGGCTCGGGGTAGAACTCGGTCCACGGGTCGTTGCAGCCCACGATCAGCAGCGTGTCGCACCCGGCCATCAGCTCGGCGGAGGCGGTGGTGCCCAGGTGGCCCATGACGCCGGTGTGCCACGGCGCGTCCTCGGGGACGACCGGCTTGCCCACCAGCGACGCGGTGGCGCCCGCGCCCAGCGCCTCGACCACCCGGGCGATCTCGTGCTCCGCGCCGGCGGCGCCGCGGCCGATCAGCAGCGCGGGCCTGCGCCCGGCGTTGAGCACGTCGGCGGCGCGGCGCAGGTCGTCCTCCCGGGGCAGCACGCGGGGCCGGGCGGTGACCGCCGAGGAGGGCACCACCCCGTGGCTGTGCGGCAGGTCGTCCACGGCGTCGGCGCGCTGCACGTCGTGCGGGATGATCAGGCACGTCGGCACGCGCTCGGAGATGGCGGTGCGCATGGCGTTGTCCAGCAGCACGGGCAGTTGCTCGGCCGCGAACACCGTCTGCAGGTACTGGCCGCACACGTCCTTGAACAACGCGTGCAGGTCGACCTCCTGCAGGTAGCCGGTGCCCAGCGCGGTCGAGACCACCTGGCCCACGATCGCCACGACCGGGCGGCGGTCGAGCTTGGCGTCGTAGAGGCCGTTGAGCAGGTGGATCGCGCCCGGTCCCTGGGTCGCCAGGCAGACGCCGACCTCGCCGGTGTACTTGGCGTGCCCGGTGGCCATGAACGCGGCCATCTCCTCGTGCCGCGCGGGGACGAACTCCGGGTCGCCGCCGGAGCGGTGCAGGGCGGCCAGGATGGGGTCGATGCCGTCGCCCGCGTACCCGAACACCCTCGGCACGCCCCACGTGCGCAGCCGTTGGACCAAGGCGTCGGCGACGGTGCTCATGCGATGTCCGGGGTGGTGTCGAGGTGGTCATCGCCGTGCGCGTGCAGCGCTTGACCGGCGACAGGATCGCCGCCGGGCGGCGCGAGGGGTGATTCGGGCGCGCACGGGGGCACGAGTGGTGTCTGCTTCGTAGAGGCCATGCACGGTGCCTACCCGCGCGTGCCACCGCCCCAACCCGACAGGCCGGGTGAAAGTGCCGGGCTCCCGCCACCGCGAGGCCGCCCGCTCCGGGGGCCGAGGACCGAGCCGGCGCGGCGGAAAACCGGTTCACACGGGTGTCTGCGACGCCTTGTCGGGATCACCGTGCCGCTTCCGGGCCGCGCGCTCCCGCAGGCGGTCCAGGAGCCGGATCGCCGGGGTCGCGGTGACGCCGTGCAGGACGATCGAGCCGATCACCACCAGGCCGACCACGCGCCAGATCGCGTGCTGGTCCGCGAAGTGGCCCTCCTGGAGGGCGTAGGCGACGTAGAACAGCGAGCCGACGCCGCGCACGCCGAAGAACGAGATGACGGCGCGCTCGCGCGGCCCGGTCTTGCCGCGGGCCAGGCCGACCAGCCCGGTCACCGGCCGCACCACGAGCAGGATCACCAGCGCCACGACCACTTCCCGCCACCCGGCGCCCGCCAGCAGGCCGGTCACGGCCGCCCCGCCGAGCAGGAAGATGATCAGCACGGTGAGCATCCGCTCGACCTGCTCGACGTACTGGTGCAGGACGCGGTGGTAGCCGTGGGACCGCTCACCCGCCCGGATCGTGCAGGCGCACACGAACACCGCGATGAAGCCGTACCCCTCGGCCAGCTCGGTCAGGCCGTAGGCCAGGAACGTGGCGGCGAGCGCGACGAAGCCCTCCGCGTGCTCCGCCAGGCGGAACTTCTCCGACGGCGCGGCGAAGAACAGCTTGCGCAGCACCCAGCCGGTGAGCAGGCCGACCAGGAGGCCGCACGCCAGCCGCCACAGCAGGTCCACCGCGAGCCAGTGCGGCAACCAGGCGGCCGGCGCGACCCCGACGACGCTGATCGCGACCGCGGCGTAGGTGAACGGGAACGCCAGGCCGTCGTTGAGGCCCGCCTCCGAGGTCAGCGCGAACCGGGCCTCGTCCTCCGCCGAGCCGGGGTCGTCGGGGCGCTCGGCGGGCTCGGCCACCTGGACCTCGCCGGCCAGCACCGGGTCGGTGGGCGCGATCACCGCCGCCAGCAGGACCGCCGACGCCGCGCCCAGGCCCAGCGCGCCCCACCCGAGCAGGCCGATGGCGAGCATGGACAGCGGCATCGTGACGGCCAGCAGCCGCCAGGTGGTCGCCCAGCGGCGCAGGCCGACCGGCCGGTTGAGCGCCAGGCCCGCGCCCATCAGCGAGATGATCACGCACAGCTCGGTGAGGTGCAGCGCGACGCCGCCGTACCGGATCGGGTCGGGGTCGGGCAGCGGGTCGATGACCGTGAACGCGACCGCGCCCGCGGCCAGGAACACCATCGGCATCGAGACCGGGGCCTTGCCCAGGGCGCGCGGCAGCAGCGCGGCCAGGAGCGTCGCGACGCCGGCGCCGGTGTACACCACGGCGTTCGCACTCACCACCAGGCTCCTCTCCGCCGGTCGACGGGTCGAAGGGGTTCCGGCCGCCGCCCCGGCCAGGTACCCGGGCACGCCACCGCTTACCCCTCCCCCGGCGCACCGACCGCAGGGGCGCCACCACTCACTAGCCTACTTTGGCTAGTGAGTGGTACCTTCGCGGCGACAGGTAGCCAAATTTGGTCAGTCAGGAGGTGGGCATGACCTCGGTGACGCCCTACGTCATGGTGGACAACGCGAACACCTACAGCGGTTTCCTCGAAAGCGCCTTCGAGGCCGAGGTGGGCAACGTGCTGCGGTTGCCCTCGGACCCCGAGCGGGTGCTGCACGCCGAGGCGCGGATCGGCGCCGCGGTGGTGTTCTTCGCCGACTCCGGCGCGAACGGCTCGCGGTGCCTGCGCTCGCCCTCCGAACCGGCGCACGTCCAGCTGTGGACCACCGTGCCGGACGCCGACGCGGTCTACGCGCGGGCGGTGGCCGCCGGCGCCACGCCGGCCCAGGAGATCACCGCGCAGGAGGACGGCAGCCGGATGGGCGGCTTCGTCGACCCCTTCGGCACACTGTGGTGGATCAGCACCGACCGGCCCAGCGCCGGCTGACGGGGGGAGGGCGCGTGTCGGCGGTTCGCCTGCTGGTGCTCGGCGCGGTGCGGCGACGCGGTCGGGCGCACGGCTACCAGGTCCGGTCCGACCTGGAGTCGTGGGGCGCGCACGAGTGGTCCAACGCCACGTCGGGATCGGTCTACCACGCGCTCAAGGCCATGAGCGCGCAAGGTCTGCTGCTCCCGCACGAGACCACGCCGAGCGAGGCGGGCGGGCCGCCGCGCCTGGAGTACGAGGTGACCGAGGAGGGCGAGCGGGAGTACTTCGCCCTGCTCCGCGCGGCGCTCACCCGCCACGACCCGCGGCTGGACGTGCTGGCCGCCGCCGTCGGCCTCATCGAGGACCTGCCCCGCCCGCAGGCGGTCGACCTGCTGCGGGAGCGCGCGCGGGCGATGGACGACTGGCGCACGGCCGTCGCCGGGCAGCTGCCGCCGGGGACCGACCTGGAGACCTGGGGCCCGGTCGGCGAGGTCATCGGGCTGTGGCTGCACACCGCCGAGAGCCGCGCGCAGTGGACCCACCGGCTCATCGGACGCCTGGAGGCGGGTGCGTTCCGCATGGCCGGTGAGGACTGACGTCGCGGGAGGCCGGCCGCGCGGCCACCGGCTTCGCCGCGGCCGGCGGGCTCACCGGGGCCGCACCGGGCGGGATCACCGGGGACTCCCCGGTGATCCCGCCGGATCGGGCCGTCAGTCGCCGACGCGCTCCGGCGAGCGGGCCTGCGCTCCGCTCGCCGCGCCGGCGCGCCTGCGCCGCACGGCGTTCGCCGCGGCGAGCACGACCCCCAGCCCCACCAGCACCAGCCCGCGCGCCCACACACCGGCCTCCACCTGCGTGAACAGCAGCAGGCACGACCCGATGCCCAGCACCGGCACGACGAGCGGCACCCGGAAGTGCTCGGCGTCGCCGGGGTCGCGGCGCAGCACGAGCACGGCGGCGTTGACGGCGGTGAACACCACCAGGAGCAGCAGCACCAGCGTGGTGGCGAGCGCTTCGACCTCCCCGGTCAGCGCCAGGACCAGCGACGCGCCGGACGTGGTCAGCGCGGCCACCCAGGGCGTGCGGCGGCCGGGCAGGACGCGGCCGAGCACGGCGGGCAGCAGGCCGTCGCGGGCCATGCCGTAGGCCAGGCGGGAGGACATGATGCCGGTCAGCAGCGCGCCGTTGGCCACCGCGACCAGGGCGACCAGGCCGAACAGCCACTCGGGCACGCCGCCGGCGGCCCGGACCACCTCCAGCAGCGGCCCGCTGGAGGCCGCCAGCCGGTCGGTCGGCACGGACGCGCTGGTCACCAGCCCGATGAGCAGGTAGACGACGCCGACGGTGGCCAGCGCGCCGAACAGCGCCCGCGGGTAGGAGCGCCGCGGGTCGCGCACCTCCTCGGCGAGGTTGACCGAGGTCTCGAAGCCGACGAACGAGTAGTAGGCGAGCACCGTCCCGGCGAGCACCGCGCCGAACGCCCCGTGCCCGGTGTCGACCTGCGCGAGCCGGGCGGGCTCCGCGTCGCCGCGCAGCACCACCCAGGCCCCGAGCCCGATCACCAGCAGCAGCCCGCCGAGCTCGACGACCGTGGCGGCTGCGTTGGCCCGCAACGACTCCTTGACGCCCCTGATGTTGAGCAGCGCCAGCCCGGCCAGCAGCAGCACGACGACCAGGACCACCGGCACGGACACCATCGTCGCCAGGTAGTCGCCGGCGAACGCGCGGGCCAGCGCGCCCACCGACACGATCCCGGCGGCGAGCATGCAGAACCCGACCACGGAGCCGACCGCGTTCCCGAACGCCCTCGTCGCGTAGTGCGCCGACCCGCCCGCCCTGGGGTACTTCGTGGCCAGCTCGGCGTAGGAGGCGCCGGTGAGCGTCGCCAGCGCGAGCGCGCACAGCAACGGCAGCCACACCGCTCCCCCGGCCTTCCCCGCGACCGAGCCGACCAGGACGTACACGCCGGCGCCGAGGATGTCGCCGAGGATGAAGAAGTACAGCAACCGCCCGCTCACGGCCCGCTTCAACGAGAGCACCATGCCCGCTCCCTTACCCGGCGGCGGAAACCCCGAACCCGCTGCCGCCTGGTCGTGACCTTCGTCGCCGCCCCGAGCGGCGTCCCGGCCGGCGCCGCGGCGCCGGGTCGCGGTTGGGTGCGGCCGTGCCGGGTACGCCGAGCGCATGACTGACGACACCGGCACGATCCGCGGGCGGGACCTGCGCCGCCTGCTCGACTCCGACCTGGCCGACCCGACCCTGGTGCTGGTGGAGGGCCGGGTCGAGGTGGTGTCCGCCGCCGACCGGCAGAGCGGGGGCCTGGAACTGGTCACCCGCCGGGACTTCCTCCACCGCGCGGGGCAGGAGGGGTTCACCGACGCGGAGCTGGAGCAGCACGCCGTGAAGCTGTCCGCCGCGGTGGACAACCTCGGCGGCTAGCCGACCGGCGCCGGTCAGCTCCGGCGGGGCCGGGGCAGCAGCAGGTGGACGGCGAAGGCGGCGGCGGTGGTGAGGACCGCCTGGTGCAGGGTGGACAGCTCGCGGTGCGGGGCGATGGCGAACACCGCGTCCAGCCCGGTCGTCACGACGCCCGCGAGGGTGACCAGGCCGGTGACGTGCCAGCCGAAGAAGCCGGCCGCCCACGCGGTCAGGGGCCAGCGGCTGTGGGCGGGGCGGCGCAGGAGCCACGCGGCCGAGGCGACGGCGGCGGCGTTGAGCGCCACGGCGACCACCGCCGGTTCGCCGCCCGGGCCGGTGAGCAGCACCGCCAGGACCTGCGCCGCCGCCAGGGCGATCATCAGCCACGCGCCGAGCCGGGTCCGGTCCACGCCCGGATGCTAGTGGCACCGCCCGCGGGGCCGGACCGGTGGTCGCCCACCCGGCGTCCCGGCCGGTCCCGGGCGGGACCGGCCGGGAGGGCGCGGGCGGGGTCACCGCCCGCGCCCGGTGCGCGCCCCGCGCGGTCGGGCGACGGGGCGGGCGCCGCGGCGTTACGCGCAGTCGCCGTCGGTCGTGCAGACCGACGTCGGCGCCGCCGCGACGCCGGCGTGCCCGGCGGCCGGGCCCGCGTCGAGCAGGCGGGCCACGGCCGCGGCGACGGTCATGTCGTCGACCGCCCCGAGCTGGTGGCCGCGCACGTTGCCGTCGCGGTCGATGAGCACCAGGGAAGGCGTGCCCCGCATCCGGTAGCGGGCGAAGGTGACCGGGGTCGGGTCCTCGCCCCGGTGGGCGTCCACCGCCACGGGGAAGCGGATCCGGTACTCGTGCAGGAACGCTTCGAGGCTGGTCGGGGTCATGGCCGCGTGGTGCTCGAAGACGCTGTGCAGGCCGATCACGGCGAGGTCGTCGCCGAAGGTCTGGGTCAGTCGCACGGCCTGCGGCAGGCCGTGGGCGACGCACCCCGGGCACAGCATCTGGAACGCTTCGAGGACGACCACCCGGCCGCGCAGGTCGGCCAGCTCCAGCGGGTCACTGTTGAACCACCGGGTCGTCGTCCACGGCGGCGCCGGTGTGACGGGCCCGGAGGCGGGTGAGGGGACGATCGGCACGGCTGCTCCTGTGGTTGCGGTCGATCACCAGGCCGTGCCGGCGTAGGGCTGCGACCACAGGGCGATCTGGAGGGTGACGGCCTTGAACCAGGCTTGGAACATGGCCTCGACCTCGGCCTCGTCGTGCCCGTTCGCGGCCAGGAAGGGCCGGATCGTCGCGGTGATCGGGTAGATGAACGCGATGAGGTAGCGCAGCGGGATGTACGGCGTCGAGTCGACGCCGTCGGTCGCGTTCTTCTTCTCCCGCGTGTGCCGCAGGGCGATCTCCTGCTGGTAGGCCAGCCACTGCTCGTCGTAGGTGCGGGTGCAGGTGTCGATGATCCAGCGCCCGAAGCGCGCCCGCACCCGGTCCAGGTACTCGCCGATCGGCTCGCCGGAGGGCGTGGAGAAGTAGGCGAGCAGGTGCGGGTGCGAGCCGACGAAGCCGTACCAGACGTCGAGGACCTGCTCGACCTGCCCGCCGAGGACCTCGCCCGCGGTGCGCAGCGCGGCCTGGTCCTCGGGGCCGAACAGCACGCTGGCCAGCAGCTTGTCGAGGTCGTCCTTGGTGACCGGCGAGGGGGCGAGCGCGGCGTCGTCGTGCAGGTAGCCGGGGATGTCGTCGCTCATCTGGACTCCTTCGTGGTGGTGGGAGGAGAAGCGGGCGCGGATCCGCCCTGCCCGGCGGCCGGCGTCGTGCCGTGCAGCCGGGCCGTCTGGTCGTCGAGCCGCCCGCCCAGGCGCTGCCGCAGCAGCCCGACCCAGGAGTCGGGCAGCACCTCGGGGTGGTCGAGCAGGCGCCGCGCGGCGGCCAGGTCGGCGCGGTCGACGTTGATCACGCGGTGCGCCTCGGCCGCGGTGATGCCGTGCCCCGGCCGGGAGAGCAGGTCGACCCGGTCGCCGGCGGCCACGTGGCCGGGGGTGAGCACGCGGCAGTAGAAGCCGGTGCGGCCGGTGCGCTGGGTCAGCACGGCCATGTCTGCGACGCCGTGGTGGGCGGCCAGCCGGTAGCAGGGCCGGCGCGGCTGGGTCACCTGCACCACGGCGGCGCCGATGGCGTAGACCGCGCCGAGCACGGCGTCGCCCTCCAGGATCCCGGCGGTGGTGAGGTTCTCGCCGAACGCCGGCGCGGTGAGGTCGCCGAGCTGCCCGGCCCAGGCCGGGTAGTGCTCGCTCGGGTAGAGCAGGACCGCCTTGTCCGGTCCGCCGTGGCGCTTGAGGTCGCCCTGCTGGTCGCCCGCCACGCCGTGCTCGGTCAGCTCCACCGGGCCGGCCACGGGCGACTTCCTGATGCCGGAGAGCACGGTGCGCCCGTGCCAGGGCAGCGGCTGCACGGCGCCGACGGACACGACCAGCACCCGGGCGCCGGTCATCGCCGGGCCTGCCGCGGCGCGGCCGACCTCGCTCGCGGGCGCTCGGACAGGGCGGACCGGACCACTACCGCGTGCACACGGGCCTCCTCGTTGTCTTGCGGACGCGCACAGCATGCCACAAAATCGTTAGGAGTCCTATATACCTTGTAGCGTGGCCCGGGACACACCCGCCCTCCTTCGGCAGCGCGCCGACGTGCGGGTGCTCGTGCGGGGAAACAGCCGGGACCTCCCAGCGCGCCCGCTCGTGGCGGGGCCGTTCGGGAGGGCACCGGCTACGGGGTGTCATCCACGGTGTGCTCGACCCAGACGTTGGGTTCGACGTAGACGCCCACGTCCGACGCCGTCGACGCCAGCACCGGGGCCAGGGCGCCGCGGACGACGTTCTGCCCGTCGACCAGCGGCGACCCGGTCCACGACTCCCACTGGGCCAGGCTGCCGACGACGGTCATCGAGAACGGGGCCACCTTCGCCACCCGCGCGCCGAGGCGTTCGTGGGTGCGCAGCCACGGGTCGCGGGACAGGCCGTCCGGGCGACGCCGCGCGAGGAACTCCGCCATGCCCAGCCGCGGTCGCCGGTCCTTGGACGTCGGGCGGACCGGGATCACCAGCCGGCGCAGGCCCTTCCGGCGCGCGGCGGCCCGCAGGGCGTCCAGCGCCACCGCCGCGATCCCCTGCCCGCGCCGGTCGCCGGCGACCTGGACGTCCAGCGCCGCCAGGCAGGTCGGGGCCCGCCCGTCGAGCGCGTCCTCGGCCGCCCACAGGACGGCCCCGTCCCACCCGTGGTCGGGCAGCTGCTCCCGGCCGGGCTCGGGGAACACCAGCGGCACGCCGACCGCCCGCGCCACCGGGACGTCGCCGTCGAGCACGACCAGGAAGCAGTCCGGCCAGCGCGCCGCCAGCCGGCGCGCCCGCGCCAACCCGCCCACCCGGTCGTGCCGCATGAACTCGTGGCCGACGCCGCCCAGCTCCACCGCCGGCCCCAGCAGGTCGGGCCGCTCGGCCACACTCGTGACGATCACGGCTCGACCCCCTCCGGGCGCGACGGCGCGGCGCGGCGAACGTCGCACCGACGCCCCCGCGCCGGCAACCCGTTTTCCGGCGCGGCCCGCTGCCCGCGCCGGCGCGCACCCGCCGTGGTCGGCCGCGGCGGAGGTCTTCGGGGCTCGGGGCCGGCGCGGTGCCACCGCTCCGGGACGTGCGCCTGCTCCCGCGCGCCCGGTCACACGACCTGGTCGGCGGGGACCGCGAACCCGGTGCGCCCCGACCGGTCCGCGACACCGTCGCGGAGGGCGACGACCACCAGCTCCCGGCCGTGCCGGTCGCGTTCGCGTCGGAGGACCCGGCACGCCAACTCGACCGGGACGGGGAGCGGCGTGCCCGCCGTCACCCCGTCCAGGCCGAACGCCGGGGCCTTGTCCGTCAGCGCGGCGACGGTGCCGTCCGCCTCGACCAGCCGCACCTCGACCCACCCCGGGAAGGCGTCGTCCACCCACCGGGTCACCGCGCACCTGATCCGTGCCATGCCGCCCAAGCTGCCACATCACGGCCGGTGTGCCGCGCGGGCCGCGGCGGTCTTGATCGCGGCGACCGCCGCGTGCGGCTCGTCGGCGCGGAAGCGCACCGCCACGGCCTCGCCGGTGGGGCCGCCGGGGTCCGCGACGGTCACCGGCTCGGACAGCACCAGCAGGACATCGGTCTGGTTGCCGGCCGCGATGCTCAGCTCCGCACCGCCTTCCGGGCCCGGCCGGGCGGCCAACTCCCTGGTCCGTCCACTGTGGAGCCTGCGGTCGACCCGGACCGCCGACACCGAGGCCAGCGGCACGCGCACCTCGAACAGCGCCCCTTCGCGCAGCACCAGCACGTCGTCGTGGAGGTAGTGGGGCCGGGTCACGGCGGTCGCCGCGACGCCGAGCACCTGGAGCACGGCGAGCGCGTCGAGCACGTGCACCGCGGGCCACGGCACGAGGAAGCCCACGACCGCCGCCTCCACGGCCAGCACCCCAGCCAGCGCGACGGTCGTCGACGTCCGGTCGCGGGCGTGGCCCAGTGCCGCGTCGCCGGGCCCGACGTCCTGCCGCCGACCGCGGACCCACCACCACAGGCTCGCCACCCCCCTCGCCTGGTGCAGCAGCACGCGCCGGGCCCGGCCGCTCACCGCGCGCCCTCGCCGCGGTCCGCGAGGATGCGCAGGGCCAGGCGGACGACCTCGGCCTGCGCCGGGGCCATCGCGTCCAGCACGACGGCGCTGAACGGGTGGTCCGGGCCGAACTCGGCGGGCGGCGGGAGGACGGCCAGCAGCTCCCGCGGCACGCTGTCGGCCAGCTCCGCGGCGAGCGGCGGCACGCGGGGCTCGTCCACCGGCGCGTCCGACAGCTCGTCCAGCCGCCGGTGCGCCTCCTGCCCGCGTGCCACCGCCGCGGGGTCGTCGGCCTGCGCGCGCAGCACCGCGACCACGCGGTCGCGCTCGGCCGGCTCGGCGGTGGTGTCCAGCAGGGCCAGCAGCTCCCGCTCCGCGGCGGCCACCGGCGACGCCGGCTCGGCGCCGGTGGGCCCGTCGAAGCTCCTGAGCACCTCGGCCAGGTCCGCCGACACGGCGTCGTCGGCCCGGACGCCGCCGCGCGCGATCAGCTCCGCCAGGCGCGCGCGGCGATCGCGGATCCGGGCCTCCTGCCGGGCCAGGTCGCCGTCCAGCTCGACCAGGATCTCGTGCAGGTCCCGGCCGCGGTCGTCGGCGAGGGCGTCGTGCACCTCGTCCAGGCTGAGCCCCAGTTCCGCCAGCCTCCGGATGCGCGCCAGCGCGATGGCCTCGCGCAGCCCGTAGTCGCGGTAGCCGTTCGACCGCCGGGGCGGCTCGGGCAGCAGCCCTCGGCGGTGGTAGTGGCGGATCGCCCTCGGGGACGACCCCACCAGGGCGGCGAGTTCACCGATCTGCATGGGACGAGTACAAACCCCGTCCCTGCGACAAGGTCAAGAGCGGGGAGCGGGGTCAGAGGCGCCGGCCGAGCACCTCGGCCTCCGCGCGCAGGCGCTCGGCGAGGTCGGTGCGGCCCAACCGCTCGTACTCCCGCGCGGCGACCGAGCGCTCCCGCACCTCGCCCTCGACGATCGAGCGCAGGTCGGCGTCGGTGAGGTGGCGGCGTTCGGCCTCCGCCGCGCCCAGGCCGCCCACCGCTCCCGCGACGTGCTCGCTCGTGGCCGCGGTGGCGCCCGCCGGTCGGTCGACCGGGACCGCCTCGGCGTTCTCGATCGCGGCCAGGGCGGAGCGCAACGCCGTGACGGCGACCCGGTCCCGGCTCTTGAGGGCCGCTTTCAGGTCGTCGCGCAAGCTCGTGCGGATCATCGGGGTCCTCGGGGCGGGGGGATCTCGGCCGCGGACGACGGTAGCAGCACGACCGGGTGACCCCGGGACCTCGACCGCGGTCAGCGACCGATCCCGGGCGCGCGGGGAGTCCACCCGCGCGCCGCCGGTCCAGCGGCGGCACGGCCCCGGGTCGTGCCGCGGGTCAGCGGAGCCGGTCGTCCGGTGGGCGGTAGGCCGCCGAGCACACCGGGCACCGGGCCGGCTGCGGCGCCAGGGGGACCTGCGCGGCCGGGACGGTGTCGCCGCGCAGGCACGCCGCGGCCTCACCGCGGGTGGTCACGCCCAGCTTGCTGAAGATGCTGTGCAGGTGGGACTTCACGGTGCGCTCGGAGATCCGGAGCTGCCGGGCGATCGACCGGTTCGGCATACCGGTGACCATCAGGGTGATGACCTGGCTCTCCCGCGGCGTCAAGTGCACCAGCGGAGTGGTCTGCCGCCTGCGCGACCGGGGCGGCTGGAGCTGGGCCGGGGGCGGCGACTGGGGTTGCGGCGACTGGGGTTGCGGCAGCGGGGACTGCGGCGGCGGGAGTTGCGGCAGTTGGGGTTGCGGCGACTGGGGTGGGGACTGCGGCTGGGCCGCCTGCGGCTGGGTGGCCTGCGCCCGCTGGACCTGCGCCCACGCCTCGCAGGCCAGGCGCTGCAGCTCGAGGGCTCTGCCCAGTGCTCGGTGGAAGTCGTCCTCCGGTGGTGGGGGCATCCGGACCGTCCTGCGTCTGTGGTCGGGCAGCGCCGGCACTGCCGCTACCTGGCGTGACATTAGCATTAACGTTGCGTCACCCACAGACTCTGAACGGTCGGTTCGAGGTATCGGACGGACGCGTACCGGTAGTAGGGCGAAGGTTCGATGTCCGCCGGGCCGCGCGCGGTTAGGGTGAAAGCCGGGGAATGAGCAGAGGAGCGGCGCGGTGAACGGCAGCGCAATCGTGGACGAGTTTCCCGTGGCGGTCCGGGAACACGTGGAGAACAACGAACTGCTCGCGGCGGCGCGCGCCGAGCAGGTCGACCTCAACCAGCTCAAACGGCTCCTGATCGCCGAATTCCAGGCGCAGGAAGCCGAGTTCACCACCTATTCGACCCTGGTCGCCCGGTTCCACCACGAGGTGCCCGGCAGCCTCTTCGTGTTCATCGCCGACACGTTGATGGCGGCGCGGCGCTTCCTCGTCCAGGAGGTGCTGGGATCGGTCGGGCTGACCGCCGACGAACTCCGCCGGACGGGGATATCGCCTCAGGTGAAGCGGTTCACCGAATTCATCTCGTGGGTGGCCCTGCACGCGGGCGCGGGCGAGGCCGCGCTGCTGGCGCGCACCGACTTCGTGCTGTGGTGCGGGGTGTGCGCGCCGCTGGCCGAGGCGCTGGACGACGCCGGCGTGCCCGCCGAGGTGCAGCAGTACGTGCAGCAGTACGCGGAATTGCCCCCGGAGGTCGCGGACGGCGCGGTCGAGGTCGTCGACTTCGGCCTGGCGGCGGGGGAACGCCCGGAGTGGATCACCCGCAGCGCGCCGGCCATGGAACCACTGCTGCGCGGGTTCTGGCACTTCGTCGCCGCGGGCTGACCGGCGAACGCCCAGGCGACCCGGCCGGCGCCGCGCCGGCCCCCTCCCCCGTTGACGGCCAGCGCCCCGCAGGAGGCAGTCGTGCCCGAGCCACCACCCGCCGACCTCCAGGTCGACTTCCCGTTCGACTACGCCGCCTACGTGGGGCAGGGCCGGCACATAGGCAGGCTGCCCGCACGGGCGCTGGGCACGCCGGTCGCGATCGTCGGCGCGGGCGGCAGCGGGCTGACCGCCGCCTACGAGCTGCTGCGGATCGGCTGCCGGCCGATCGTCTACGAGGCGGAGACCTCGGCGTCCGGACCGGGGGGCCGGCGGCTCGGCGGGCGGATGTTCTCGCTGCGGATGGCGCCGCAGGACAGCGCCGTGGTGGAGCTGGGCTGCATGAGGGTGCCCGAGTCGGCCAAGCTGCTGCGGCAGTACACCGACCTGTTCGGCCTGCACTGGCGGCCGTTCCGGGACGACTACGCCGCCGACGTCACCCCGTGGACGGTGCTCGACGTCGACGGGGTGACCCGGGCGGTGCGCGAGATCACCGACCTCTACTCCGGCGACGAGCTGTTCCGGCAGGCCCACACCCGGTGGCAGGAGGCGTTGGAGCGGGTCGGCCTGACCGCCCTGCGGGAGGCGGTGGCGGCGCGCGACCCGGCCGGGATCCGCCGGACCTGGGGCGGGCTGGTCGCCCGCTTCGAGACCTGGAGCTTCTACCGCTTCCTGCGCGACCCCGACGGCGTGGGGCTGACCTGGGACCAGGCCCGCCTGCTGGGCACGGCGGGCGTGGGGACCGCCGCGTGGGACACCTTCTACGAGCTGGGCGTGCTGGAGGTCTTCCGCCTGCTGCTGGCCACCGAGGGCGGCAGCACGCACTACCTGCACGAGGGGCTCAGCGCGGTGGCCGAGGCGTTCTGGACCCGCCGCACCAGCGCGCCGGACGGCCGGTTCACCAGCCTCGCCGAGGTCAACGGCGGCGCGCCCCGGCCGCGGGTCACCGCCCTGGAGGTCGGCGAGACCGCCGACGAGGGCGTGGTCGTGCACAGCGAGGACGGCCGGGCCGAGCACTTCCCCGCGGTGGTGTTCACCCCGCAGCTGCACGTGCTGGAGACCTCGGTCGAGGTCCGCCCGGCCCGGCCCGGCGGGGCCGCGCCGTTCGGCCCGCGGCTGCTGCGCGCCATCCGGCGGCTCAACTACTGGCAGTCCGCGAAGACCGCGCTGGTGACCGACACCCCGTTCTGGACCGGGACCAGCCTGGACGGCGTCACCCTCACCGACCGGCTGCCGCGGGCGACCTACACGCTGGACTACGGGGAGCCGCCCGAGCCGGGCGGGCGGCGCGCCGTGCTGGTGCTGAGCTTCACCTGGGCCAAGGACGCCGTGAAGGTCGGTCCGTCCACACTGGACGAACGGGTCGCGGTGCTCACCCGCGAGCTGGCGCGCGTGCACCCGGAGGTGGCCGAGGAGCTGCGCCGGCGGGTGGCCCGCGGTGGCGCCTGCACGATCTCCTGGGAGCTGGAGCGCAACTTCCGCGGCCTGTGCCGGTTCTCCCGGCCCGGCGAGCACAACTACCAGTGGGACCTGTTCGCGCACTTCATGAAGGACTTCGCGGGCGCGCCCGCGGTGCCCGGCGAGGCGCCGAACCCGCTGTTCCTCGCCGGCGACGACACCGCGTGGTCCTCCGGGTGGCTCGACCACGCCCTGGCCTCGGGCCTGAACGCGGCCTGGGGCGTGCTGCGCTACCTCGGCGGCGACACCCTGCCCGACAACCCCGGCCCCGGTGACGTGTGGGGCGACCGGCTGTACCGGCCCGTCACCGCGCCCACCGCCGCGACCACCTCCGCGCCGGACCCGGGGTCCGACCGCGCGGACCCAGGGCCCGGTCCGGGGTCCGACCGCGCGACCGCCGCCACCTCGGTCCAGGAGCCCGCGGAGGGCCGCGACCGGCTGGTGACCGCCGAGCGGCTGTGGGACGGCGAGCGGATGCGGTCGGGCCGGGCGGCCCGGGTGCTGGTCCGGGACGGCCGCTTCGAGGCGGTGGGCGAGGACGTGGCGCCGCCGGCCGACGCCGAGGTGGTCGACCTGCCGGGGCACACCCTGCTGGCGGGGCTGATCGACTGCCACGTGCACGTGCTCGACGAGGGCCTGAACACCGCCCCGATCGGGACGCAGCTGCTGCGGGCGCTGCCCGCCCTGCGGGACCTGCTCGCCAACGGGTTCACCACCGTCCGCGACCTGGGCAGCGGCGACCACCCCGGCACCGTCGACCTGCGGGACGCGCTGGCGGCCGGGATCGTCGAGGGGCCGCGCATGGTCGTCGCGCCCAACATCCTGTCCGCGAGCGGGGGCCACGGCGACAAGGAACCCGGGCTGACCACCCGGTTCGGCCTCCGGGTCGGCACGCTGGCCGACGGGGTGGAGCAGGTGGTCAACCAGGTGCGGGGGCAGGCGCGGGCGGGCGCGGACTGGATCAAGTTCGCCGCCAGCGGCGGGTTCTCCTCCCCCGTCGACAGCCCCGCCACCGTGACCTACGGGCAGGCCGAGATCGACGCGCTGGTCGGGGCGGCGACCGACCTCGGGCTGCCGTGCGCCGTCCACGCGTTCAACGACGAGGCCGTCCGGCGGTCCGTGCGGGCCGGGGTGCGCTCGGTCGAGCACGCCAACCTGGCCGGCGCCGAGACCTTCGCCCTGCTCGCCGAGCGGGGGGTGTTCCTGGTCCCCACCCTGCAGGTCGTGTTCCACCACCTCGACCGGCTGGACGACGACGGGTTCTGGGCGGACAAGCCCGGGTTCCTCAGGACCAAGTTCGCCGACCTCGCCGAGCCGCTGCGGACCTCCGCCGGCCTGCTGGCCGACAGCGACGTCACCCTGGCCTTCGGCACCGACGCCAGCCTGGTGCCCTACGACGAGACGTGGCGGGAGTTCACCGCCATGACGCGGGTCGGCATCAGCCCCGAGCGCGCGCTGGCCGCGGCGACCGGCGCCGCGGCGGACCTGCTGCGCGCGCCGGACCTCGGCCGGGTGCGGCCGGGGTGCGTGGCGGACCTGGTCGCCGTGCCCGGCGACCCGCTGGCGGACATCGCGGTCATGGGCGGGGTCGACTTCGTGATGCAGGCGGGCGTGGTCCGCCGGCGGTGAGGCGGCGACCCGCCCGGCCGCGGCGACCGGCGGGCCCGACCGCCGCAGCCGGGCTCCGGGTTCCGACCACCGGAGTCCGGCCGGCGGGTTCCGATCACCGGGTTCCGACCGCCGCAGCCGATCACCGGGTTCCGATCACCGATCACCGATCACCGGGTTCCGGGTTCCGATCACCGACCGCGGTCGCCGAAGGCCCGTCCAGCACGCGATTCCGCCGCGCGCCGGACGGGCACCGGTACGTTCGGCGCGGGAGCCGATCCGGTTCACCCCGATTTCCGGTCCGGGCGGAACCGCCGGTCAGGGCGCTCCGGCCGGGCGGTGGTGGCCGTACGGGACGGCGTCGAGCAGGGTCACGCGGACGGTGCCGCCGGCGGGGACCCGGTAGGTGCGCTGCTCGCCCCGGCGCGCGCCCGACAGCGCCGCGCCCAGGGGCGAGTCCGGGGAGTAGACCTCGATGTCGCCGTGCTCGGCGGCGCGCATCCCCAGCAGGAACGTCTCGGTGTCGGCGGTGTCGTCGTACCGGACGGTGAGGACCATGCCCGGCTCGGCGACGCCGTCGTCGGGCGGGTCCTCGCCGACCACGGCGGTGTTGAGCAGCTCCTGGATCTCGCGGATGCGCTCCTGGCGCTGCCGGCGGCGGGCGGGGCTGCGCAGGTCGCCGTCGGGGTCGCCGGCCTCGTCGGCGGCCCCGGCGGCGACCGGGGTCGCGTCGACGGCGAACAGGTCGGCGAGCTCGGCCCGCAGTCGTCGGTGGGCGTCCGGGGTCAGCCAGACGCGCTTGGTGGCGTGGTGGGTGCTGGTCATGGTCAGGCCCTCGTGGGTCGGGTGGCCGGGCGGCGGTGCGCCCGGCGCGGGAGCGGAACGCGGTGCGGGAGTGCGGGGTGCGGTGCCGTCAGGGCGGCCGGGGTGGGCCGCCCTGACGGCGGAGCGTCCGTGGGACCGGGTGGTGTTCGGCGCCGGCCCCGCGGACGGGAGGGTGGTCGGTGTGCTCAGCGGCGCGGCGGTCCGCCGGCGGTCCCGGGCGGCGCGGTGTCGGCGGCCGGCCCCCTCGGCGGCTCCGACGCCGCGCCGGCCCCGGCGCGGCGGCCGAGGATGACCTCGACGTCGCGGGCGTAGCCGGTGGCGATGCGGGTGAGCATGTCGCGCTGCACGCGCAGCAGTTCGTTCTCCGCGCGCAGCCAGGTCAGCTCGGCGCGCTCCTCGCCGGTCAGCGGGACGCCGGCGGGCTCTGCGGTGTCCACGCCGCCGCTCAGCGCAGCGGGTCGAACGCGCGCAGCGCCTCGGGCTGCTTGCCGGTGGTGATCCGCTCGGCCAGCAGCCGCCCGGTGACCGGCCCGTGGGCCAGCCCCCACATGCCGTGCCCGCCCGCGACGTAGACGTGCCGGGCCCGCACCGCGCCGATCAGCGGCCGGCCGTCCGGGGTGACCGGGCGCGGGCCGACCCAGACGTCGCGGCGCTCGTCCCAGCGCACCCCGTCGAGCAGCGGCCGGGCCGAGGCGATGATCGCCGCGAGCCGCGCCGGGACGCCGGGGTCGTCGGGGCCGCGGAACTCCATCGTGCCCGCCACCCGCAGCGCGCCCTGGTACGGCGTGCACGCCACCCGCACGTCGGGCAGGTAGACCGGACCGGGCACCGGGCGGTCCACGGGCACGGTGAAGGAGTAGCCGCGGCCGGCCCGCACCGGGACGCGCACGCCCCACCTGCGCGCCATCCCGGACAGCCACGCCCCGGTGGCCACGACCGCCACGTCGGCCGCCACGGCCTCGCCGCTGCGCGGGTGGACCGTGACCCCGGTGGGGTGGGTGCGGATGCCGACGGCCTCGAACAGCCGGATCGTGGCGCCCCGGGCGACCACCGCCCGGGCCAGGGCCTGCACGAAGCCGCCCGGGTCGAGGTAGCGCTGCCCCTCGATGCGCACGCCGGCGGTGAGCGCGGGCGAGGCCGGCGGCACGTGCTCGCGCAGCCGGTCGCCGGACAGCTCGGTGTGCTCCACCGGCTGCCCGGCCTCGGCCATCCGGCGCAGCTCCCGCAGCAACCCCCGCGCCTGCCGCGGGGTCTCGAACGCGGCGGTGATCGGCGCGTCGAGCGTGGGCGCGTCCACGCCGTTGGCGGTGAGGACGTCGAAAGCCTCCAGGCACTCGTCGTTGAGCGGCAGGTTGGCCCGGACCGCGCGGGTCCAGGACGACCAGCGGCAGTGGGCGGCGAACCGCAGCAGGAACGACCACAGCCCCGGGTCGGCCGACAGGGGGATGTGCAGCGGCGCGGTCGGGCTCAGCAGCGACCGCAGGCCGTAGCGCAGCACGGAGGGCTCGTTGAGCGGGATCGCGAGGCCGGGCGCGATCCACCCGGCGTTGCCCCAGGACGCGCCGGCGGCCACGCCCTTGCGGTCGACCACGGTCACCGCGACACCGCGCTCCTGGAGGAACCACGCGGTCGACAGGCCCACGATCCCCGCGCCGACCACGACCGCCGACCGCGGCCCGCCGTCGATGCGCTCGACGTCGACCATGACCACCTCCACCTGCGCCGTGCCTGCTGACGAAGCCAGCATCACCCGGACGCCCGAGCGGGGCGTTGTCCGTCCCCGACAATCTCGACCCGTGGTCTTGTCAGGGGCCGACAGCACTGCGGCCACGGGACTGCGCGAGCGCCCCGACCACGGGCTCGCCGGGCTCCCGCGGGGCCCCGGCCGGCGCCGGGATCAGTCGTCCCCGGCCGCGGCGAGGTCGATGATCATGGCCAGCCGCTTGCGCGGGTCGTCCAGGCCGAGGGCGGTCACCTCGGCCATCCGGCGCAGCCGGTACCGGATGGTGTTCTGGTGCACGCCGAGCCGTTCACCCGCCCGCACGAGGTCGCCCTGCGCCTCCAGCCACGCGCGCAGCGTCGGCGCGTAGTGGGTGGCGTGCTCGCGGTCGTGGCGGCGCAGCTCGGCCACCGGACCGCGCGCCGGGGTCCGCCCCGACCGGGCGGCGGCCCGCAGGCGCTGCAGCAGGATGTCGTCCCAGGACTCGTCGTAGGCGGGCGGCGCGGCCTCCGGGGTGCGCGCCTCGTGCAGCGCCAGGCACTCGTCGGCCTCCTGCCTGCTCGCGGGCAGGTCCGTGGCCGTCGCCGGTCCACCGATGCCGGCGGTCACCGTCACCTGCGCGGGCAGCGCGGCGCGCAGCAGCGCCACCCACTCCCGCGCCGCCACCACCTGCTCGCCGGGCAGGATCGTGTAGAGCGTGTTGCCCGACAGGGTGCTGCGGCCCGGCCGCGACCAGCCGAAACCGGTCGTGGCGCGCTCGAAGGCCAGCAGGAGCGCGGCGTGCCGCTCCGCGGCGATGTGCGCGCGCACCGCGATGATGCGCAGGCAGTCCTGGGGCAGCCCGAGCCGGCTGAGCACCGTCGCGGCGTCCGCGGTGCCCTCCAGCAGCCGCATCGTCAGGTCGGACTCGACCTGGCGCTCCAGGTCGGCGCTGGCCCGCGAGCGCAGCAGGTGCAGCGCGACCGTGCGGGCGCCGTCGGCCAGCGCGGCGCACCGCGCGCCGGTCAGCGGGCCGCCGCAGGTCACCCACACCGACCCCAGCAGCTCCCGGCCGGCGCGCACCGCCACCACCATGCGCCCCTTCAGGCCCTGCCCGGCGTCCGGCTCGACGAACAGCGGCTCGTCGGAGGCCGCCAGGTGGGCGAACACGCCGCGCCCCTCGAACAGCCCGCGCAACCGGTCGGGCGCCTGCCGCCCCAGGATGGTCTCCAGGCGGGCCGGGTCCGCGCCCTGCTGCGAGCTGGAGTAGGCCAGCACCCGGGACAGCCGGTCCTCGATGGTCACCGCGCCGCCGACCGCGCCGGCCAGGCTGTCGGCCAGCGCGAACAGGTCGGTCGGGCCCCGGCCGGACTCGGTCTCGCGGCCTTCCAGCACCAGCCCGTAGACCACGCCGGCGAGGTGGCTCCACGACACCTCGGGGTCCACCACCATCACCGCGACCCGCGCGGCCTCGCCGGCCGGCACGGCCGCCCGCTCGGCCTCGGGACCGCCGTGCACCAGGACCACGCAGGCCCGCGCCGCCACCGCCCACTCCACGGCCCGGTCCACCGACTCCGCGCCCACGGCCAGGAACACGTCGCCGTCCACGGCCCGCGTCCCGGCGGCCTCGCGGATCGCCACGCTGCGCAGCTCCGCCGACCGCGGGACCGGGCAGCAGGCCAACCGCACCCCGTAGCCGCCCAGCACGTTCACCAGGCGGTCCAACCTGACCATGAGCACCCCTGTCCCGAAGCCGACGACCCACCGTAACCGGCTGCGGGCGCGCCCCGCGCCGGGAGGAGAATGGGCCCGACAACCGCGCCGCGCGGTCGCGGCGCGCGGGGGCGAGGAGGAGGGGACCGCGGATGGCGGAGTCCGACGAGGGCGGCGACCCGGTGTGCTGGCTGTCGCGGGTGTGCCCGGAGTGCGGGGCGTTCGTCGAGGACGAGCCGCCGGCGGCGTGCCCGCGGTGCGGCGCGGTGGTGGCCGGGGGCGGCGCCCGGTGATCCTCGCCGCGGGCTCCCCCGGCGCGACCGCCACCGCGGTGGTCGCGGGCGCCGCCTGGGTGTGGCTGGGGATGGTGCTGGCGATCTCCTTCCTGGAGGCGCCGCTGAAGTTCCGGGCGCCCGGCGTGACGATCGCGCTCGGGCTGGGCATCGGCCGGCTGGTGTTCCGGGCGCTGAACACCGCCGAGGTGGTGCTGGCGGCGGTCGCGGTGGCGGCGGTCGCGGTGGGCGGGCCGCCCGCCCCGGTGCCGGTCGCGGTCGGCGTGGCGGTGGCCGTGCTGCTGGCGCAGCTGGCCGCGGTCCGGCCGGTGCTCAACCGGCGGTCCGACCGGGTCCTGGCGGGCGAGGACCCGCCCCGGTCGCGGGCCCACCTGGCCTACGTGGCGCTGGAGGTCGTCAAGGTGGTGGCGCTGGTCGTGCTGGGCGTGGCCGCGCTGGCGGCGGTGTGAGCGGCGGTCGGTCCGACGACCACCCCCCCGGGGGGCGCCGCCGGACCGGCCGGCGGGTCAGACGGTCTCCACGTGCTTGCCGGTCAGGTCGTAGCGGACCTGCTTGGAACCGCGCGGCGCGGACACGTTGACCAGGATCCGCAGGTCCTCGCTGAACGGGAGCACCCGCTTGACGATGGGGTTGGTCGTCTTCGCGTCGGCCAGGCCGGTGGAGCCCGCCGCCTCGGCCGGCTGGACGAGGCGTGGCGGCGGCACGCCGCCGCCCTGGCCCTGGCCACCGACCTCGGCGTGCCCGACAGCACCGCCGCGGCCCAGCGCTGGGGTCCACCTGCGCCGCGCTGGGCCGCCGGGCGGAGGCGGTCGGCCACCACCGGCGTGCGCTGGAGCCGGCGCGCGACATCGGGGACCGGGAGACCGAGGCGCCGGCCCACTGCGGCCAGTCCGAGCTGGGCGAGGACCCCGGGCGCCACCGCGCCGAGGCGCTGCGGCCGGCCGACGAGCTCGCCGACCACGCCATCGGCGTGCGCGCCCGCGCCCTGCTGCCCGGCTGAGCCGGGCGCGCGGGGCGGTCATCCCCTGCTGCCCGGCCGCCCGGTCCTCAGGCGCCCGGTCCCCGATCCTCAGCGCCAGGTCCTCAGCGCCAGGTCCTCGGCGCCCGGTCCTCAGCGCTCGCCGAGCTGCCACTCCGGCCGGACGTAGTGGCAGGTGTAGCCGTTCGGGAAGCGCTCCAGGTAGTCCTGGTGCTCCGGCTCGGCCTCCCAGAAGTCACCGGCCTGGGTGACCTCGGTGACGACCTTGGCGGGCCACTTGCCCGACGCGTCCACGTCGGCGATGGTCTCCTCCGCGATCCGCTTCTGCTCGTCGCCGTCGTAGAAGATCGCCGAGCGGTAGCTCGTGCCGACGTCGTTGCCCTGGCGGTCGCGGGTCGTCGGGTCGTGGACCTGGAAGAAGAACTCCAGGACCTGCCGGTAGGTCAGCTGCGCCGGGTCGAAGACGACCTCGATGGCCTCGGCGTGGCCGCCGTGGTGGCGGTAGGTCGCGTTCGGGACGTCGCCGCCGGTGTAGCCGACCCGGGTGGACAGGACGCCCGGGTGCCGGCGGAACAGGTCTTGCATACCCCAGAAACAACCGCCGGCGAGGACGGCCTTCTCGGTCACGGTGGCCATGTGGTCGCTCCGCTCCTCAAGTCTCGGGCGCCTCGTGTCGTGGCGCCCACTCGGCTGAACGCCGCCGGGGCCGCGGATCATCCCGGCGCGGCTGTGACCCGCGACCGGTCGCGGGACCGGTCGCGGGTCAGCCCTGCGAGCGGGCCGGGTTGAGGTCCTCGACCAGGTCGAACAGCGGGGCGAGCAGGTCGAGGACCACCTCGCGGACCGGCGGCACCAGGATCACCAGCGCCACCAGCAGCGCCACGTACGGCGCCACACTGCCCCTGCGCTTCGCGGCCATGCTCGCTCACCCCCGCACACGTTGCCGATCACAGCATGGCACGCGCCCGGCCGGCCCGAGGGCTACGGGGCCGCCACCAGGGGTTCGGCCGAGAACACCGCGCTGTCGTCCGGGGCCGGGCCCGCCGGGGACGCCGGTCGGCGCGACCAGAACCGGTCGACGGCCGCGCGCTCCTGCGCGTTGGGCTGCGCGTTGTCGCACCGGCCGCCGGCCATCACCTTGTCGCAGTTGCCGATGTCCTGCGGGTGGTTGAGCCCCAGGACGTGGCCGAACTCGTGCACGACGACCCGCAGCGTGCCCGCGCCGGACTGCTTGATCTGGTTGCGGTAGAAGGTGATCGTGCCCCTGGTGCAGCCGACGCAGCTCGCCGTGCCCGGCGCGGGCCCGTTCTGCGCGGTGACCGCGCTGATGCCGCCGGCGCCCTTGACCAGCCGGACGGCGGTGACGCCGGAGTTCCAGACCTGCGCCGCTTCGTCCACCAGGGGCGCCAGCTCGGCCGCCCGGCTCGCCTCGTAGTAGATGGTCCGCACCGCGGCTTCCGCCCGTGGCCGCGCGGTGGCGGCCGGCGCGCCGACCAGGCCGACCGCGGTCGCACCGGCGATCAGCGCGGCGACAATCCTCGTTCGGGACAAGGGAGTGGCTCCTTCGCTCGTCCGACGTCGGCGCGGCGGTCCCGACACCAGTGGGTGACCAGCCCGAACGTAGCGGCGCGCGGTCCCGCCGACCAGATAGCAGCCGGCTATAACACCCCCCGCCGAATACCGCGCCGGCTCGGGGCGCCCTCGGCCCGCGATCGACCAGGGCACCGCTCAGTCCACATCGGACGAATTTGCCGGATTTCACGTCGATTACCGCTCGTCTGGAACTCCTGGCGTTGATCGCTCGTCCACCTGGACCACAGCACGGCATCGCCTGTCCTCGGGCGCGGGTTGCGAACGGTAGCGGGTCCGCCGGATCGCGTCGGCGGAGGCGCGCGGGCACTCGGAGTGCTGCCGGGAACGGACCGGGGGTGTGGCCGGGAACGCGCCGACGGGCACGGCCGGTCCCTGCACCGGTTCGGACCCCGGCAGCGCTGACCGGTGGCGCTGACCGGCGGCGGGGGCCGGTGCCCGAGAAGACCCGTCACGGGGGGGGGCGGCGCGTCCTCACGGCGGGCGCCGGGCCGGGGGTCCGCCTACGATCCCAGGGCCACGGCCGGCACGGCGGTGGTGGGTTCGCGGCACGGGTGGGGAGGGCGTCACGGCATCGGTCGGGGTACCGCGCGCGCCGCGCCGGCGGCCGGTCCGCGAGGCGCTGCCGCGCTACCGGCGGTCGGCGAGCAGTGTCGGGTTGGCGTTCGCGACGGTGTTCTTCGCCTGGTCGATGACGCCCTCGCTGCTGCCCCGGCCGTGGTACCTCCAGGGGGTCGCGGCGGGGATCTGCTCGGCCACCGGGTACCTCGTCGGGGTCGGGGTCGCCCGGTTGACGCGGTGGTTCGGGGTGCGGCCCCGGTGGTCGCCCGAGACCCGGCGGTGGGGCAACGCGGTGTTCGCCGCCGTCGCCGCGGTCTGGGTGCCCGGGTCGCTGGTGCTGGGGGCGCGCTGGCAGCGGCAGGTCCGCGAGCTGGTCGGGGTCGACCCGGACCAGCCCTTCTACTACGGCCTGGTGCTCGCCGTCGCCCTGGCCGTGGCGGTCGGGCTGCGGGAGGTCGGGCGGCTGCTGCGGGCGGCGTCGCGGCGGGTGGCCCGGTTCTGCGGGCGGTTCGTGCCGGTGGGGGTCGCGCGGTTCGCCGCCGTCGTGGTGGTGGCCGTGCTGACCGTGACGTTCGTCGACGGCGCGCTGGTCAACGGCTTCCTGGGCGTGGTCAACCGGATCGCGGCCACGGCCGACCGCGGTGACGGCCCGGGCGTGGTGCGGCCGACCGCGGCCGAGCGGTCCGGGTCGCCCTCGTCGCGGGTGAGCTGGGAGTCGCTGGGCCGGGAGGGCCGCGCCTTCGTCGCGGGCGGCCCCACGGCGGCCGAGCTGTCGGCGTTCACCGGCCGTCCCGCGCCGACGCCGATCCGCGTGTACGGCGGCCTGTCCTCGGCCGGCTCCCTGGCCGGGGTCGCCGAGCTGGTGGTCGCCGAGCTGGAGCGCACCGGGGCGTTCGACCGCGCCGTGCTCGCCGTCGCGACCACCACCGGCACCGGCTGGGTCGACCCGGCGACGGCCGAGGCGCTGGAGTACGTCCTGGGCGGCGACACCGCGATCGCCGCCCTCCAGTACTCCTACCTGCCCAGCTGGGCCGCGTTCGTGGCCGACCGGGACAGCCCGCGGGCCGCGGGCTCGACGCTGTTCGACCAGGTCCACGCCGCCTGGGAGCGGCAGCCGCCCGACCGCAGGCCCCGGCTGGTCGCCTTCGGGGAGAGCCTCGGGGCCTTCGGCGGCCAGGCGGCGTTCAGCGGCCTGCAGGACATGGCCACCCGGACCTCCGGCGCCCTCTGGGCCGGCACCCCGAACTCCACGGCGGTGTGGGAGGAGCTGACCGCCGCCCGCGACCCCGGCACCCCGGAACGGCTCCCGGTCGTCGGCGACGGCGCCCGGGTGCGCTTCGCCGACCGGCCAGCCGACCTCGACCTGGGCACGCCGTGGGAACCGGGCCGCGTCGTCTACCTGCAGCACGCCACCGACCCGGTGGTCTGGTGGTCACCCCGGCTGCTCACCGGGCGCCCGGACTGGCTGGCCGAACCGCTCGGCCCCGACGTGAGCCCGCAGATGACCTGGCTGCCCGCCGTCACGTTCTGGCAGCTCACCATGGACATGGTCTTCTCCACCGGCGTCCCGCCCGGCCACGGCCACCACTACGGCCCCGTGGAGAACGTCGAGGCGTGGTCGCGGATCCTCGCGCCGCCCGGCTGGACGGCCGAGGACACCGCGCGGTACGGGGACCTGGTCGAGGCGCGCGCGGGCCGGTGAGGCCGCCGGCGACCGCCCTCCTCGGCCGGTTCGCCGTTGTCGCGCAGGAACCTCTCCAGCGCGGCCACCGACGCCGGCGGTGCCCGCGCCCGGCGGCGTGCCGCACGAGCCGGCGGACGGCGAGCACGTACCGCCACAGCAACGCCTCGGCCGCCGGCGCGGTCGACCCGGCCGGCGCGAAGCGGCGCAGTTCCCCGCCGGCGGCGTCGTCCGGCGTGATCAGGCAGGTCTCGCCGGGGCCCGCGCCGCCCAGCACCAGGCGCGCGCAGATCGCGCTCTCGCCGGAACCCCGGCTCCCGATGACCGGGTTCCTGCGCCCGGTCAGCACCTCGGAGCAGGCCGTGGTGGGCAGGAAGCCCTGGTGCAGCAGGCCGTGCGCCAGGTCGTGCTCGGCGTCGTCGCGGCCGAAGAGCAGCGGGCCGACCACGTCCACGTCGTCGGGGATCACCGCTGCCCCGGCCCCCGGCCCGGCACGCACGAGCCGGCCGACCGGGTCGACCACCGGCCGCCGGGCCGGCCGGTCCGGCCGTGGCGCCCGGTGACCGGGAGCCACGGACGGACCGGCACGGGCGTCACTTGGGCGGGGCCGGGATCTTCGGGATCCCCACGGTGGTTTCGTTGGCGTTGGCTTCGTCTTCCTCGGTGCCGTGCCGGGTGGTCATGCCGGTTCCTCCTCTCTGCTCTCGCGATTCGGGTGCGGGACCGGGGAACCCGGTGGCGCGCAGCGCCGCCGGCGCCACGGGGGCGCGGGCGGCGCGGCGCGCGACCGGAGGACTGGAGCGGTCGCGGCGCGGAGCGTAGCCACCCTGATCCCTTCAGCCGGTCTGTCACTCCCCAGAGTGGAGGCGATGCCGCCGGCCCGTCCAGCCCCGCTCATCCGGTCGAGTGAGGGAGACGACCGGTGTGGGGCAGCCCGGCGAGTCGGGCCGGCGGTCCCCTGCGAACCCCTCAGAAGAACTCGTCGAGCAGGCGGTAGTAGCCGGTGCGCCACGGGTCCGCCCCGGTGCGCCGGGCGACCCGCTCCGCCGGTCCCGGGCCGTAGGCCGGGTTGAGGTCGGTCGCGGCCAGCGAGCGGGTGAGCAGGGCGATGTCCTGGTGGCGGTCGGCGACGCCGAGGCGGCCGACGTCCAGCACCCCGGTCACCTCCAGGGTGTCCGGGTCGAGCAGCACGTTGGGCAGGCAGAAGTCGCCGTGGCAGACCGCGAGGTCCGCCGGCTCCAGGGCCTCGGCCCGCTCCCGGCCGGCCACGAGGTCGGCCAGGACGCCCGCCGCGGTCCGCCCCCGGCGCTCGGCGTCGAAGTCGGTCTCGTCCACCCGTCCCGCCGCGACGTTGGCCGCCGCCAGCGGGACGGTCACCGCCAGCCGCCGGTCGAAGGGGCACTCGCGCACCGGGATCCCGTGCAGGGCGGCGAGGAACTCCACCAGCCGCCGCGCCACCGCGTCGGCCCGGTGCCGGGGGAACCCGCCGGCGGGCGTCCCGGGCAGCGCGGAGGTGACGAGCGTGGCGCGGCCGTCCCGCTCCTGCCAGTCGAGCACGCGCGGGACGCCGATGCCCACCGAAGCCGACCACACCAACCGCTCCCGCTCATCGCGCAACTCGGCCGACGTGGCCGCCGGCGTCGTCTTGGCGTAGCTGCGGCCGTCGGGGCTGCGGCGCACCAGCGCCGAGGAGTGCCCCGTGGTCACCGGTTCCCAGTCGCGCACACGAGCCAGTCTGCCGGCGCGATCGGGGCGGACCCGGTGGTGCGCGCCCCGCGGCGCCGCGCCGACGACGGGCGTGTTCGCGCGGGCGGGCGGTCCCACGACCGCCCCGCCACCGCGTTCCCGCATCGCGGATACCGAATATCCGGCAAAAGCGACACCAAACACACCCCGACCGTTCCGGGAACCGCTTTCCGATTCCCGGCCCCGGCCATTGCCGGCGACGCGGCGACATCGCCGGTGGGAGGCCCGTCGGGGGCTCCGGCCCGGCGGCCCTGACCGCCCTGCGCCCGAGCCGGACGCCGCTGACCAGGCACGTCCCAGCATTGGCAACGGAAGTTGTGCTTTTGCCACCCCTGGATCCAACCTAGGGAGCCGGAGGTGACCACCCTGCGCAAAGCGCTGGACAACCGGAAGACCCGTGCCGGGCGCGACTGACGGGCGTATTCCACGCCAATGCGGCCAGGACGGCGCGGTCGGTCGTCCGGGCGTCGCCGTCGACCGGGACCGGCGGCCGGGGCGGAACCGCCGAGAGCACCGTCGCGACCATTCGGTGATCAGCCGCGCGCACGCCCCGATCCGCACATCGAACAAGGAGATCCCCAGGTGCACAACACGCCAGGTGTGGTGAAAGCCGTCACCGCGCAGACGTTTTCCGAGCACGTGCTCCAGGCCGAGCGGCCCGTCCTCATCCAGTTCTGGGCCACCTGGTGCCGGCCGTGCCTGATGGTCACCCCCATCGTCGAGCAGCTGGCCGCCGAGCGGGCCGATGAGCTCGACGTCGTCAAGGTCGACCTGGACCAGAACCCCGAGCTGGCGGCCCGCCACGGCATCTCGGCCGTGCCCGCGTTCGTCGTCTACTCCGGCGGCCGGCCCATCGGCGCGTGGACCGGCGCGGCGCCCAAGCACGTGCTCGCGGACAAGCTCGCCGCCACCATGCGCGCCGGCGGTGCCGCGCGATGACCACCACGACCGCGCCGGTCGCACCGACCACGCGAAGACTGCCCTTCGGCGTCTACCTGCTCTCGTTCACGCTCTTCGCGATGGGTAGCGCCGAATTCCTGGTGGCGGGCGTCCTGCCGGCGGTCTCGGCGGACCTCGGCATCTCGCTGTCCGCGGCGGGCGCGATGATCGCGGCGTTCGCGATCGGCGTCGTGATCGGCGGTCCGCCGATGGCGGTGCTGACCCTGCGCTGGCCGCGGCGGACCACCCTGGTCGTCACGCAGGCCGTCTTCGCCGCCTCGGTGGCGGCCGGCCTGCTGACCGACGACTACACGCTCGTGCTGGCCACCCGCTTCTTGTCCGGCCTGGCCTACGCCGGGTACTTCGCGGTCGCGACGGTCACCGCGATCAGCCTCGTCACCCCCGACCGCACCGCGCGCTCCTCCGGCGTCGTGATCAGCGGGCTCAGCCTCGCCATGCTCGCCGGTGGCCCGGCCAGCGCGCTGATCAGCCACTTCACCGGGTGGCGCGGCGGGTTCTGGGCCGTGGTGGTGCTGACCGGCATCGGCGCGGTGCTGACGGCCACCGCCCTGCCCTCGACCCGCGCGGAGGTCGAGCCCAGCCTGCGGCGCGAGATGCGCACCATGCGCAAGCCGCAGATCTGGCTGGTCCTGCTCATCACCGTGCTGAGCACCGGCGCCTACATGATCACCTACAACTTCCTCGCGGCGTTCCTGACCGAGGTCACCGGCATCGGCGCGGTCTGGGTGCCGCCGATCCTGACGCTGTTCGGCATCGGGGCCTTCGTCGGGCTGTCCATCGGCGGCCGGATCTCCGACGTGCGGCCCCACCAGGCGCTGCTGATCGGCGCGGCCGGCATCGCGGTCTGCTCCGCGCTGCTGGCCACCGTCTCCGACCAGGCCGTCGTCGTGGTCGCCCTGGTGCTGCTGCTGGGCATCGCGGGCTTCGTGCTGAACCCGGCCATCTACGGGCGGCTGTTCGCGGTCGCGTCGGACGCGCCGACCCTCGCCAGCGCCACGTCGATCTCGTCGTTCCAGCTCGGCATCAGCCTCGTGCCGGTGCTCGCGGGCGTGGCGCTCAACGCCGGGGCCGGCGTCGGGTCGATCCCGTGGATCGGCGTCGCCCTGGCCCTGCTCACGATCCCGGTCGTCCTCCTGGAACGGGCCCTCGCCCGGACCCGGGGTTGACCCCGGCGACCACGCGGGAACCGACCCGCCCGAATTGCCCGCCGGCGCTCCCGCCACCACTTCCGCTCACCTGATCCGGTTCGCCGTTGCCGATTTCGGGACGGCAATTGACCGGTCCGGGGCGCCGTGCCACGGTTCCCCCCGACCGAATCGGTCGACATGGGCGCAGTGGTTTCGCGGCGCCCCGGTGGTGCGGCGGAACCGCACGGCACAGCCGCCATCCCGGTTGTGCCGTGCGAATCCGCTGCCCCCTCCCGACCATTCGCCCGGTGAATCCGGGGCGAATCGCGGAAACAGCTCCCCGGCGCGTTTTCCGGTTCCGCCGGGTGCGCACCGGCGAACACCCACTCCCCGTGCACGGGTTCCGAGGGCGGCGACCCCGGGCTCCTCCCGAACGGGCGGGTCCGACGGCGAGGGCGCCTGGCAGGGATGAAGCCCCCGCACGTCGGTGTGCCCGCCCCCCGAGGCCGGCCGGACGGGTTGGCGCGGCGCAGCCGCCGTGGCACGACGTGGTGCCACCGGCCGCCTCGGGCCGGGCGCGACACCGCCCGCCCACCGCCACCGCCCGGCCGGCCGAGGTGGGACCGGGACGGGACCACCCCGCCGCCACCGCCGGACCTCCGCGCACGGGCGGCCCCTTCTCCCGGCGCCGCCCGCCGCCCACTCGGGCCGGCCGGGCCCGACAGCCCGGCGCACCCCGCCCGGCGCACCCCACCCGGCCCCTTCCCGCTCGACCATCCGGTCGCCCACCCGGTCCCGCCCGCCCGTGCGCCGCCCGCCCCCTCCCCGAGCGCCCTCGTCCGCCTCGCCCACGCGCACCCCCGCCCGCGTGCGCCCGGACGTGTGCCGGGTGTTGCCATTTCCGGGACGTTCGTTGTCACCAACCGCTCACAGGCGGTAACTTCGCCAACGCGCCGCGACCGTTCGCGCCTCCCCTCCCGCTCACCCAGGACGCCGACCCTCCCCGGGAGTCGACCCCCGGCGTGGGCGGGACGGCGTGACCGGCACCGCCGGCGTCACCGTCATCGGAGGAGTTGTTTGATGCCGAGCGATATCGCCCCCAGGGCAGGTCTGCGCGAGTGGATCGGACTTGTCACGCTCACCTGTCCCGCCCTGTTGATCGGCCTTGACTTCACGGTGCTGCACCTGGTGCTGCCGCACCTCGCGGCGGAGCTGAACCCGAGCAGCGTCGAGATGCTGTGGATCGTGGACATCTACGGCTTCGTGATCGCCGGGCTGCTGATCCCGATGGGCGCCCTGGGCGACCGGATCGGCCGGCGGCGGATGCTGCTGATCGGCAGCGTGCTGTTCGCGCTGGCGTCGGTGCTGACGGCCTACGCCAACAGCCCGGAGATGGTCATCGCGACACGGGCGCTGCTGGGGTTGACCGGGGCCACCCTGCTGCCGTCCACGCTGTCGCTGATCACCAACATGTTCCGCGACGACAACCAGCGCCGGCTGGCGATCGCGGTGTGGAGCACCGCCTTCAGCATCGGCAACGCGGCCGGCCCGGTGGTCGGCGGCGCGATGCTGGAGCACTTCTGGTGGGGCTCGGTCTTCCTGCTGGCGCTGCCGGTGATGCTCGCGCTGATGGTGCTCAGCCCGTTCGTGGTGCCCGAGTACCGCGACGCCGAGGCTTCCGGCCGGATCGACATGACCAGCGTGGCGCTGCTGCTGGCGTCGCTGCTCACGATCGTCTACGGGATCAAGGAGATCGCCAAGGACGGCCTCGGCCTCGTGCCGGTCGCCGCCATCGTCGTGGGCCTGGCCGTCGGCGCGGTGTTCCTGCGCCGCCAGCGGAAGCTGCCGGACCCGCTGCTGGACCTGGTGCTGTTCACCCGCCGGGCGTTCACGGTGTCCATCGGCGCGCAGATGCTGGTGCTGTTCACCCTGGCCGCGTTCCAGTTCTTCCTGATGCAGTACCTCCAGCTGGTGCTGGGCCTGTCGCCGCTGACCGCCGGGCTGTGGACGCTGCCGGGTATGCTCGCCGGCGTCGTCGGCGCGCTGCTCGGGCCCGTCTTCACCCGCAAGTACACGCCGCACCAGGTGATCACCGGCGGCCTGGTCGTGGCGACGGTCGGCCTCGTCGGCGCGGTGTGGGCGGTGCAGGCCCTGCTGCCCACCGTCGTCGCGTTCGTCGTGATGAACCTGGCGATCAACATCGTCTGGGCGCTGAGCTACGACCAGATCCTCAGCGCCGCACCGCCGGAGCGCGCGGGCACCGCCTCGGGCGCCGCGGAGACCGGCAACGAGCTGGGCATCGCGCTGGGCGTGGCGCTGTCGGGCAGCCTGGGCGCCGCCGTCTACCACGCCTCGGTCGCCGATTCGCTGCCGGCGGGCCTGTCGCCCGAGGACGCCGACGCCGCCGCCGACACCCTGACCGGCGCCACCGCCGTGGCCGAGCGGGTGCCGCGGGAGCTGGCCGACCAGGTGCTGGAGGTCACCCGCGACGCCTTCACCAACAGCATGCAGCTCACCACGGGCGTGCTCGCGGTGCTGATGGCCGGCATGGCGCTGGCCGTCGGGAGGCTGCTGCGCAACCGGTCCCGGGACGGCGAGCCCGCGCAGGACGACACCGCGACGGAGCAGCCCGCCGGCTGACCGCCCGGTTCGCGGAGAACGGTCCGGGCCACCTCTCGTGAGAGGTGGCCCGGACCGTTTCCCGTTGCGGTGGCGGCTGCCCGGCGCAACCGCCGGGGCGCGGGGGAATTGGCTGGAATGCGCGTCGAGGCCGTCCCTATGCTCGGCGGATGCGCTTGTTGTTCGTCGTGCTCACCGGGGACGGGCACATCATCCCGACCTTGCCGCTGGTGCGGGAACTGGTGGAGCGCGGGCACGTCGTGCAGTACGCGACCGGGGCCGGGAACGCCGACGCGGTGCGGCGGTCCGGGGCCGACTGGGTGGCGTTGCCGCCGCTGCCCCCGTTCACACCGCCGTCGCGCATCGGCCCCGAGGTGCTGGCGGCGTGGCTGCGGCACTACTTCGCGGCCCTGAGCGCCACCTACCCGGTGCTGGTCGCGCACTGCGCCGCCGACCGGCCCGACGGCGTGGTGTACGACGCGACGAACTGGCCGGCGCGGCTGGCGGCCCGGCGGGCGGGGGTGCCCGCGGTGCGGTGCCTGCCGCACCTGGCCTCCGACGGGTCGTTCCCGGTGGGCGACCGGATGACCGCCGGGCTCGGCGAGGGCGACCCGGCCCTGGCCGCCGACTGCGCCCGCTTCTCGGCCGCGCACGGGGTGGACCTCGACGTCGCGGGCACCCTGGACGTGCCCGAGGACCTCAACCTGGTGTTCGTCCCGCGCCGCTTCCAGCCCGGGGGCGACGGCTTCGACGAGCGGTTCCGCTTCCTCGGGCCGACCGCCGCCGACCGGCCCGGGGACTTCGCGCCGCGCTACCCCGGCGCGCCGCTGGTGTACGTGTCGCTGGGCAGCCTGCTGACCGACGTCGCCTTCTACCGCACGTGCGCGGCGGCGCTGGGCGACGGCCCGTGGCAGGTGGCGATGACCGTCGGCGGCACGGACCCGGCCGACCTCGGCCCGCTGCCGCCGACCGTGGAGGTCCGGCCGCGCTACCCGCAGCCGGCCGTGCTCCGGCACGCCGCCGCGTTCGTGACCCACGCCGGCATGAACTCCACGATGGAGGCGCTGCGCGCGGGCGTCCCGCTGGTCGCGGTCCCCCGCACCCCGGAGCAGGTCGTCAACGCCGAACGCGTCGAGCAGCTCGGCCTGGGCGTCCACCTGTCCCCGGGCGGGCTCACCGCGCGGGCGCTGCGCGACGCCGTCGCCGGCGTCGTGGACGACCCGGCCGTGCGCGCCAACCTCGCCGCCATGCGGGACGAGATCGCCGCGGCCGGCGGGGCGGCCCGAGGCGCCGACGAGATCGAGCGCCACCTCTCCCCCACCGCCGGCCGCGGCTGAACGCCCGGCCCCTGTCGCCGGAACCGGGCGGCGCCGCCCGGGGTCGACCGCTCTCCGGGGCTCAGCGACGGGCAGGGCGACGGGCAGGGCGGCGGGCGGAGCGGCGGGCGGAGCGGCCCAGGCGGGCAGGGCAGGCGGGCAGGGTGACCCGGATGGGCGGAGCGGCCCAGGCGGGCAGGGCAGGCGGGGCGCTCGGACGGGCGGGGCGGTGGGCGGTCGGACTAACCTGCTCGGTGTGCCCGCCGGGCGGCCCCCGCTCCCCGGCGCGCCGCCGGCACGCAGCGCCTCGCAGGGAGCCACGACATGACCGACCAGCCGACCAGCCCCGACGCGACCACCGCCGTCACCGGCGCGACCGGGCGCCTCGGCGGGCGCGTCGCCCGGCGGCTGGCCGCCGCCGGCGTCCCCCAGCGGCTGGTGGTGCGCGACCCCGCCCGCGCCCCGGAGCTGCCCGGGGCCTCGGCCGTGCCGGGCGACTACGCCGACCGGGCGGCCGTCCGCGCCGCCCTGGCGGGGGTGGACCGCGTGCTGATGGTCTCCGCGCCGGAGACCGCCGACCGGGTGGACCAGCACCGCTCGTTCGTCGACGCCGCGGCCGAGGCCGGGGTGCGCCACCTGGTCTACATCTCGTTCTACGCCGCCGCACCGGACGCGACGTTCACCCTGGCGCGCGACCACCACGCCACCGAGGAGCACATCCGCGCCTCGGGCCTGGCCCACACCTTCCTGCGCGACAACATGTACGCCGACCTCATGCCCTCGCTCGCCGGCGACGACGGCGTGATCCGCGGGCCCGCCGGGGACGGCCGGGTCGCCGCGGTCGCGCTGGACGACATCGCCGACGCCGCCACCGCGGTGCTGCTGGACGCGGAGCGGCACGCCGGCGCGACCTACGAGCTGACCGGCCCCGAGGCCCTCACCCTGGACCGGGTCGCCGAGGTGCTGACCGAGGTCACCGGGCGCGCCACGACCTACCACCGCGAGACGGTGGAGGAGGCGTACCGCTCGCGCGCCCCCTACGACGCGCCGGACTGGCTGCTCGACGCGTGGGTCTCCACCTACACCGCCATCGCCAACGGCGAGCTGGCCGGCGTCACCGACCACGTCGAACGCCTCACCGGCCACCCCGCCACGCCGCTGGCCGACGTCGTCCGCGCGCAGCGCGCCACCGGCTGACCCCGACCGCTCGCGGGAGGACGTCCGACGAGCCCCGGCTCCCCGGGCGCACCGCCCTGGGGTCCGCGCGCCCGCCGCCCCGGGCCGACCGGGTCCCGAGGGGGTTTCACGACGCGGGGACGAGGTATCTGCTGACCATGACCGCACAGCCGACCGAGCGGACCCCGTCGGCTCCCTCCGCCTGGGCCCCGCTGCGCCGCCGGACCTACCGCGCCCTGTGGCTGGCCCAGTTCGCGTCCAACATCGGGACGTGGGCGCAGACCGTCGGCGCGCAGTGGTTCATGGGCGACCTCGGCGGCAGCGAGCTGGAGATCGCGCTGGTCCAGGCCGCCACGACGCTGCCGGTGTTCCTGCTGGTCGTGCCGTCGGGAGCGGTCGGCGACATCCTCGACCGGCGGCGGGTGCTGATGTCCGGCCAGGCCCTGATGCTGGTCGGGGCCGCCGCGCTGGTGGTGCTGGCGGCCGGTGGCGCGGCCTCGCCGGCGACGCTGCTGGCGTTCATCGCGGTGATGGGCGTGGGGCAGGCGCTGTCCATGCCGTCGTTCCAGGCGATCCAGCCCGAGCTGGTCCCGCGCGAGGAGATCCCGCAGGCGGCGCTGCTCAACGGCGTGAACATGAACGTCGGGCGCGCCATCGGGCCCGCGCTGGGCGGGGTGCTGATCGCGGCGGTCGGGCCGGAGGCCACGTTCGCGTTCAACACCCTGTCCTTCCTCGGGGTGCTGCTGGTGCTGTGGCGGTGGCGGCGGCCGTCCGACCTCCGGCCGCTGGGCGCGGAGCACGTGGTCACCGCCGTGCGCAGCGGCGCGCGGTACGTGCGCAGCTCACCGCTGTTCTCCCGGGTGCTGGTGCGGTGCGTGCTGTTCGTGGTGTTCGGCAGCGGGCTGTGGGCGCTGCTGCCCGCCATCGCCCGCGGCCCGCTCGGGCTCGGCGCGGGCGGCTACGGCGTGCTGCTCGGCTGCATCGGCGCGGGGGCGATCGGCGGGGCGTTCGTGGTGCCCCGGCTGCTGCGGCGGATCGGGAAGAACCTGCTGATCACCATCGCGACCGGCGCGTACGCGGTGGCGATGGTGGTGGCCGGGCTCACCTCGTCGATGGCGGTGGCCGTGCCGGCGATGCTGGTCGCGGGGTCGTCGTGGATCGCCGTGCTGTCCACGCTCAACGCCACCGCCCAGGTGCTGCTCCCGGCGTGGACCAGGGCCCGCGCCCTGGCGTACTACCAGCTGATGTTCATGGGCGGCCAGGCGTTCGGCGCGGTGGCGTGGGGCGCGGTCGCCACCGCGGCGGACCTGCGGGTGGCGATGCTCGCCCCGGCGGCGGCGATGGTGCTGGTGGGGCTGTTCGCGGCCCGCCGGCTGCCGCTGACCGACCGGCGGCTGGACACCACGCCCGCGAGCCTGTGGGACGCGCCGCCGGAGGTCGTCGACGCCGGGACGGGGCCGGTGCTGGTGACCGCCGAGTGGCGGGTGCCGGCGGCGCGGGCGGAGGCGTTCGCCGAGGCGATGCTCCGGGTCGGCCGGTCGCGCAGGCGCACCGGGGCGACGACGTGGGGCCTGTTCCGCGACTCCGAGGACCCGGAGCTGTTCCTGGAGACCTTCCTGGTCGCGACCTGGCACGAGCACCTCCGCCAGCACCTGGAGCGCACCACCGCCGTCGACGTCGCCGCGGAGCAGGCCGCCCGGGAGCTGGCCACGGGCGCGCCGCGGGTGCGGCACCTGCTGTGGGCCCGCCCCGGCGGCGACCGGCCGGGCGCCACGCCGGCGCCGAAGCCGGAGGCGTGACGGGCCCCGCGCCCGCACCACGCCGGGTCCCGTCACGCCGCTCCGCCCGACGCCCGCCGCGCCCGGCCACGGCCCCTCGCCGACGCCCGCACCTCGTTCGTCCCAGCGCACTGCGCCGATCGGGCGCGAGGAGCCGCCGGCGGCCGTGACCCGCCCCACCCGCGGAATACGACCCCGACTGGTTCCGTTGAACTGGGCATCGGCGCCCTCAGCGGCGCGTGGGCGAAACCGCCGTTCCCGGACCGCCCCCCTCGATTCCCTGGTCACCGCGACCCCGTCACGGCTGTGGCGGGGTCGCCACCCGGCAAGGAGACGGTCATGACGACGATGCAGAAGCCCCGCCCGACGCGTCCGGCCTCGGCCGGTCGCGAGTGGTCGGCCGACGCCGACCTGGTGGGCCACTACCTGCGCGAGGTGGGCGCCACCCCGCTGCTGACCGCCGACGAGGAAGTCGACCTCGCCCGGCGGATCGAGGCGGGCGTGTACGCCGCCGAGCTGCTGCGCCGCGCGGACGAGCACGAGGACGAAGGCGCCCTCGACCCCGAGCGCCGCCGCGCGCTGCGGGCCGTGGTCGCGGACGGCGAGCGCGCGAAGGAGCACATGATCCGGGCGAACCTGCGCCTGGTGGTCTCGGTGGCCAAGAAGCACTCGTTCCGGGGGCTGCCGTTCCTGGACGTGGTGCAGGAGGGCAACCTGGGCCTGATCCGCGCGGTGGAGAAGTTCGACTACGCCAAGGGCTACAAGTTCTCCACCTACGCCATCTGGTGGATCCGCCAGGCCATCGAACGCGGCCTGGCCGACCAGACGCGCACCGTCCGGCTGCCGGTCCACGTGGTCGAGGAGCTCAACCGCACGGTCCGGTCCGAGCAGCGGCTGCGGCGGGAGCTGGACCGCGAGCCGACCGACGACGAGGTCGCCGCGGCGGCGCGGGTGTCGGTCGCGCGGCTGGCGGAGCTGCGCCAGGTCGGCCGCACCGTGATCAGCCTGGAGACGCCGGTCGGCGACGACGGCGGCGCCTCGGTGGCCGACCTGATCGAGGACGCCGACGCGGTGCAGGCGCAGGAGGTCGTCGAGCAGGCCCAGCTGACCGCCGCCCTGCACGCCCTGGTGAACACCCTGCCCGAGCGGCAGGCGCGCATCCTCAGCCGCCGCTACGGCCTGGACGGCGGCCGGCCGCTGACCCTCCAGGAGGTCGCCGGCGAGCTCGGCCTCACCCGCGAGCGCATCCGCCAGCTGGAGAAGGAGTCGCTGCGCCTGCTGCGCGACCCGGAGCGCAACCGGGCGGTGCTGGAACTGGCCGGCTGACCGCGCCCGGCCACCACCACGACCACATCCCCCGACGGCACTCCCCCACCGGGACTCCCCCACCCGGGGCTGAACCCCGACCGCGCCGCCCGCACCCCGCGGGCGGCGCGGTTCAGCTCCTGCGCAGCACCACCAGCGCGATGTCGTCCCGCTTGTCCTGGCCGAACCGGTCGAGCAGGCGGTCGCACAGCTCGTCCATGTCGTCGGTGTGCGACACCGCCGCCCGGAGCATCTCCATGCCGTGGTCCAGGTCCTCGCCGGAGCGCTCCACCAGGCCGTCCGTGGTCAACAGCACGGTGGTGCCCGGCGGCAGCGGGAACACCGCGGCCTCGGGCCGGTCCAGGCCGATGCCCAGCAGCGGCCCGCCGACGTCGAGGTAGCGCGTGCCGCGCTCGTCGGCCACCAGCGGTGGCACGTGGCCCGCGTTGGCGACCGCCACCGTGCCGGCGGCGAGGTCGACCTCCAGCAGGCACATGGTGGTCAGGCCGCCCACCGGGTGGAAGCGGTCCAGCATCGTGTCCAGCCGGCGCAGGATCCCGGCCGGCGAGTGGCCCTCGACGGCGTAGGCGCGCAGCGCGTGCCGCACCTCGCCCATGATCGTGGCCGCCCGGATCGAGTGCCCGCACACGTCGCCGATGGAGATCAGCGTGCGGCCGTCCAGCTCGGTGACGTCGTAGAAGTCGCCGCCGATCTCGGCGTTGCGCGACGCGGGCAGGTAGCGGGCGGTCATCGGCAGGTCGGGGCGGTCGGGCAGGGCGCGGGGCAGCAGGCTGCGCTGGAGGGTCAGCGCGAGGCCGTGCTCCTCGGCGAAGGTGCGCAGCCCCTCGGCGGCCAGCGCGGTCGCCTGGGCCAGCTGCAGCAGCAGGTTGCGGTCGTCGTCGCTGCCCGCCGCGTCGGGCGCGACCGCGACGCAGACCGGCGGCCGGCTCGACTTGGTGCGCGCGAAGGCCGCCAGGGCGGGCGTCGCGGGTCGCCACGGCGGTCCGTCGACCGCGCAGACGGCCGCGCCGGTCTCCGGCGCGGCCGAGGCCAGCCAGTCGCCCAGGGCGGTGGACTCGGAGCGGACCCCGGTCGGGCGGTCGCCGCCCGACGTGGCCGCCCGCGCCACGCCCGAGGGGGTGACGAGGACCGCGGTCGCCTCGGTGTCCAGGACGGCGGCGGCGCCGTTCGCCGCGGCGGCGGCCAGCTCGTCGAACGTCGTCGCCGCGTTGATGCGCAGCGTCGCGCCGGTCAGCCGGGTGAGCCGCTCGGCCAGGTGCTCGGCCAGCGCCCGCGCCCGGTGGTAGCGCAGGGCCGCCTCCACGTTGGCCAGCAGCTCGCCGGGGTCGACCGGTTCGGTCAGGTAGGCGTCCGCGCCGCGGGTGAGGCCGGCGATCTTGTCCTCGGGCTCGATCGAGGTGGCCGAGATGAGCACGACCGGGATGGAGCCGGTGCGGGGGTCGGCCTTGATCCGCTCGGTGATGTCGTACCCGCCCATGTCCGGCAGGTTCACGTCCAGCAGGACCAGGTCGAACTCCTCGGCGGCCAGCGCGGCGAACGCCTCGGCGCCGGTGGTCGCCTCGGCCACGGTGTGCCCGGCCCGGCGCAGCCAGCTCGCGGCGATGAAGCGGCTGGCCTCGAGGTCGTCGACCACCAGGACGCGGGCCGGGCGGGCCGCCGCGGGCGGCGGTGTCGTCGGGGTGGTCATCGGCTCTTCGTCCTCCGCACCGCGAACTGGGCGTCGCGCACCGCGCGGCGCACGCTCTCCGGTGAGATCCGCGAGTGGTGCAGCAGGGCCGCGCCGAGCCCGGTCACCGTCCGGGCCAGGCCGCCCGGGTCGTCGCCGCACACCACGACGACCGGGGTCCCCTCCAGCACCGGGTCCAGGCGCAGCACCGACAGCACCGCGCTGCCGCTCATCAGGGGTGTGCTCGCGTTGAGGAAGACCAGGTCGGGCCGCCGGTCCTTGGCCTCGGCCAGCGCGCCGCGCCCGTCGCCGGCCTCCACGACCTCCGCCACGAGGTCGCCCAGGGCGGCCCGCAGCCGCCCGCGGGCCGCGGCGTCCCCGTCGGCGATCAGCGCGCGGGCGACCGGGGCGGGCGGGGCGTCGTCGGCCGTGCCGACCGGGAGCGTGAACACCACCTCGGTGCCGACGCCCGGCTCGCTGGTCAGGGTGAGCGTGCCGCCGAGGATCTCGGCGAGCCGGCGCGCGTAGGGCAGGCCGAGCCCGGTGCCGCCCGCGCCGACCTGCAGCGCGCTGGGCACCTGGTAGAACTCCTCGAAGACCTTGCGCTGCTCGTCGGCCGGGATGCCGATGCCGGTGTCGGTGACCACGAGCCGGATCTCGCCCTGCTCCCGGTCGGGGCGCACCGACAGGCGGACCTCGCCCTCGGTGGTGAACTTCACCGCGTTGGACAGCACGTTGCGCAGCACGCGCACCAGCATGGTCTCGTCGGTGACCAGCGGCGGCAGCTCGGGCAGCGGGTCGACCACCAGGCGCACGTCGCCGGAGCGCAGCACGGGCTGCAGCGCGGCGCGCAGCTGGACCACCACGTAGTCCAGGGCGACCGGCGCGGGCCGGGGCCGCAGGCTGCCCGATTCCGCCTTCGCGGTGTCCAGCAGCTCGTTCACCAGCGCCAGCAGCGTCGCGGCGGACTCGTTGATCAGCTGGACGTGCTGCCGCTGGCCGTCGGTCATCGGGTCGCCGCCCGGCGCGCCGAGCAGGCGGGTCAGGCCGACCACCGAGTTGATCGGCGCGCGCAGCTCGTGGCTGATGTTGGACCAGAAGCGGATGCGCGCCGCCGCGGCCTCGCGCAGCTCGGCGGACTTGGCGTCCAGCTCGGCGTAGAGGGCGACCACGCCCTGGTTGGTCTGCTCCAGCTCGTCGGACAGCTCCTGGTAGAGCGCGACGACACCCCGGTTGGTGTCCTCCAGCTCCGCGTTGAGGCGCTCCAGCTCCCGGCTCTTGTGCTCCAGGGTTTCCAGGGTCTCCAGCAGCTCCTGGTTCTGCGCCCGCAGCTCGTCCAGCGCCGTGCCGCCGTCCGCGCCGCCGTCCGCGTCGCCGAGCCGGCGGCGCAGGTCCGCCACGCGGTCCGGGGCGAGCGCGGCGGCGCCCGGCTGGGCCGCCTTCACCAGCGTCGTGGCGGCGCCCGCGGTGTGGACCTCGTCCATCAGCCGGCGCGCGGTGTCCCAGCCGGGGCCGGAGTCGGTGGACACCGCGCCCTGCCAGCTCAGCTCCACCAGCAGCGCCGGCCGCGGCTCGCGGCGCAGCCGGAACACCACGGTCGCCGACGCGCCCTGGCGCACCAGGTCGCGGCCCACGTCGCTGAGCGCGGTGGCCACCCGGACCTGGTCCTGGCCGTCGAGCCCGAGGGCCGCCGCCACCTGCCGGCCGCGCTGCCGGACGCGGAACACGCCCGGCTCGTCCGCGATCACCACGCGCAGCAGCTCCTCGGGTGCGCCGCCCGCCGTCATGTCGGTTTGCCGACCAGCACGCAGGCGTCGTCGTTGCGGACGCCCGCCTCGCGCAGCAGCGTCGCGGCGATGAGGACGGGCGCGTCGACGGCCAGGTCGCTGCCGTGGTCCACGCCCCACCGCTCGGTGAGCCCGTCGGAGTGCAACACCACCACCGCCCCTTCCGGCAGCGCGTAGTCGAACGCCCGGATCGTGCGGGCCTGGTGGCCGGCGACACCCGGCACGGAGATCATCCCCTGCTTGCGCCCCTGCCCCAGCACCGCGCCGGCGATGTTGCCGAGCCCGGCGAAGCGGACGGTGCGGGCGGCGGAGTCCACGTCGGCGACCGCCACGGCGCCGCCGCGGGTGCCGCGCAGCACCGCGTGCAGGCGGGCGACGGTCTCCTCCGGCGGCGCGGTCGGCCGGCTGCGGAACTCCCGCACCGCGGCGGCCGACGCGGCGGCGGCCAGCGGGCCGTGCCCGGACCCGTCGCACACCATCAGCACCAGCCGGTCCGGCAGGCGGCACACCGCGTAGGCGTCGCCGCACACCGACTCACCGCCGATCGGCCTGGTCAGCCCGGCCGCGAGGGCGTCGCCCCGCTCCGGCGCGGACCTGGCCGACTGCTCGAACCGGGCGACCAGCGCGGTGCCCAGGCCCGGCCGCGAGGTCATCGAGCAGGTGTTCGACAGCCGCGCCACCGCGCCCAGGCCGAGGCCGAGCGTGCCCGTGGTGGACTGGCCGTCCTCCCGGGCCAGCGCGAGGTCGCCGATGCCCGGACCGCGGTCGAGCGCGACGACCTCCACGGCGGCGTCGCGCTCGCCGCGGACCGACCGGACGAGCACGGCGCCCTGCCGGGCGTGCTTGTGCAGGTTGGTGCCGACCTCGGTGACGGCGAGGCCGACCTCGGCCGCGCGCGCGGCCGGGAAGCCGAGCTGCTCGGCCAGCGCCGTCGCCACCCGCCGCGCCCGCCCGACGTGGGCGGGCTCCTCGACCGGCAGCCAGGCGACGTCCTCGACCACCGGCAGGCAGGAGGGGTCGCTCACCGCCTCCACTTGACCACCGTCACGGTCGTGCCCCGGCCCACCTCGGTGTCCAGGTCGAACCGGTCGACCAGGCGGCGGGCGCCGCTGAGCCCCAGGCCCAGCCCGCGCCCGCTGCTCCAGCCGTCGGCCAGGGCGAGGGTGAGGTCGGGGATGCCCGGCCCCTCGTCGTGGAAGGACGCGCGGACGCCCACGCGGTGGCCGTCGACGACCTCCTCGACCCGCGCGAAGCCCCCGCCGCCGTAGATCAGCGTGTTACGCGCCAGCTCGCTGGTCGCGGTGACCAGCTTCGTCTGGTCGACCAGCGACAGCCTGGCCCGCTGCGCGTAGACCCGCACCAGCTGCCGCACCCGGACCACGTCGTCGTCGCCGGTGATCGGCAGGTCCTCCCCTCCGCCGGCTCCCCCGTCGGTCCGGGAGGTCACCGGAAGTCCTGCGGCGGCTCGCCCGAGCGCGCCCGCGCGCCCCTGCGCTCGGCGCCCAGCTGCCCCAGGATCTTCATGCCGCGCTCCAGGTCCAGGGCGGTCCGGACGCCGCCGAGGGTCAGCCCCAGCTCCACCAGCGTGATGGCGACCGCCGGGCGCATCCCGACCACGACCGTGTCCGCGTCGAACAGCCGGGAGATCGAGGCGATGGTGGCGAACATCCGGCCGATGAACGAGTCGACGATGTCCACCGCCGAGATGTCGATCACCACGCCGTGCGCGCCGGTCGCGCTGATCTTCTCCGCCAGGTCCTCCTGCAGGGCCAGCACGCTCTGGTCCTGCAGGTCGATCTGGATCGAGACCAGCAGCACGCCGCCGATCTTGAGAATCGGCACGCGCTCCATCAGGCCGTCTCCCGCTCCGCGCGGCGCACCACGTCGACGCCCTCGCGGCGCAGCGCGTGGCGCAGGGCGTCGGCCAGCGACGCCTTGGTGACGATGTCGCCGAACTCGATGCCGAGCGCGACGATCGTCTGGGCGATCTGCGGCCGGATGCCGGACACGGTGCACTCCGCGCCCATCAGGCGGGCCGCGACCACGGTCTTGAGCAGGTGCTGGGCGACCTGGGTGTCCACCGCCAGCACGCCGGTGATGTCGATGATGGCGTGCTCGGACCCGGTCTCCACCAGCGCTTCGAGCAGCTTCTCCATCACCACCTGGGTGCGCGCGGAGTCCAGGGTGCCCACCAGCGGCACCGCCAGCACGCCCTCCCAGAGCTTGACCACCGGGGTGGTCAGCTCCAGCAGCTGCTCGGACTGGTCCTTGATGATCTCCTCGCGGGCCCGGCTGTAGCTCTCGAACGTCCACAGCCCCAGCGCGTCCAGCAGGCCGGAGAAGGCCACGACCTGCTTGAACAGCTGTGCGTCGGCGTCCTCCCCGACCAGTTCGAACACCGCCCGCTTGAGCGAGAACAAGCTCGACGCGGTCTCCGTCGGCGTGAAGCCCTGCCGGGCGCGCGACCGGGAGTACTCCTCCAGCAGCGACCTGACCTCGACGAACTCCGGGCCCGCCAGGCCCCGGCCGTCGTGGTGGGCCACCGGCACCAGCGCCTGGAAGAACTCGCGCAGGTCGCGTTCGACCTCGGCCGCCGTGGCACGGCCGCGCAGCGTGGCCGCCACGGCCCCGACCCACTGGTCCAGCAGCGGTTCGGCGTTGGTCCGCAACAACTCCGCCAAGCGGTGGTCCTGCCCCGCGTTCGCAGTCACTCGAGCCTCCTCAGGCTTCGCACACGTAGGCAGACACTAGTCCGCGCGACACCGGCACCCGTCACCCGGAACCCTCTCGTTCCGCCGGGAGCGCGTCGTGATGATCGAACACGGTGGCCGACACGATGGTCGCGCGGCGGACGCGCGCTGGTCGAACACGTGGTCGACGCGGTGGTCGAACGCGGTGCGCGGGAACGCGGCAGGCGAACGCGGCAGGCGAACGCGGTGCGGGCGGATCGGGGCGTTCCGGGCGGGAGGCGGGGCGGGTCGCGCTGGCGGGCGCGGCGGTCACCCCCTTCCGAGGACCGCCGCGCCCGCGCCGCCCGACCGCGTCAGGCGCGCCGCAGGCCCCGGACTCCCGCCTCGACCACGAAGGTGGCGTCGGTGCCGATCACGGCCTTGGCGGGGTCGGTCTGCCGGACGTCGGAGACCACCCGGAAGTCCGCCGTCAGCAGCCGCGGCGTGGCCGTCACGCGGAGGTAGCCGCGCTCGTTGCGCGAGTACTTCACGTGCGGGTTGCGGGCGAACCAGGTCGCGTCCGGCGGCCCGGAGGGGTTGTTGCTGGTGACCGACGTGACCACCAGCTCGGAGCCGACGACCGGGTCGCCGTGGTCCCAGTAGTCCTGCCGCAGGTCGGCCGCCCAGTGCCGGTGCACGTCGCCGGTGAGCACCACCGGGTTGGGCACCCGGCGGTCCACCCAGCCCCGGGTGATCCGGTCCCGGGAGGCCGCGTAGCCGTTCCAGGAGTCCGGCGCGTGGCAGGTCGCCCGGTCGCCGTCGTCGTCGCGCTGGGCGAAGAACACCTGCTGGCCCAGGAAGTCCCAGGTGGCCGGGTGGGTCTCGAAGTTCTTCAGCAGCCACTGCTCCTGCGCGGCGCCGGTGATGGTGCGCCTGGTGTCCCGGTAGGGCCCGCAGTCGCTGCCCTTGGCCTGCGCGCTGCGGTGCTGGCGGGTGTCGAGCAGGTGGAACCGGGCCAGGTCGCCCCACAGGACGTCGCGGTGGAGCCGGATGCCCGCCCCGCTCGGCCGCGCCGTCGAGCGCAGCGGCATGTTCTCGTAGAACGCCTGGAAGGCGGCGGCCTTGCGGGCGCCGGGAGCCGGGTCGTCGGTGCTGTTCCAGTTGTTGTCGACCTCGTGGTCGTCGAAGACCACCAGCCACGGGGCGACGGCGTGCGCGGCCTGGAGGTGGGGGTCGGTGCGGTACTGGCCGTAGCGGGCGCGGTAGTGCGCCAGGCCCGTGGTCTCCTCGGTGAAGGCGACCTGGCGGACCTTGTCGGCCGCGGGCAGGCCGGAGGGCTTCTCGTAGATGTAGTCGCCCAGGAACAGCACCAGGTCCGGGTGGTCGGCGGCGATGCCGCGGTGCGCGTGGTACCAGCCGTCCTCCCACTGCTGGCAGGAGGCGACGCAGTACTCCAGCCTGCCCACCGCGGCGCCCGCGGCCGGCGCGGTCCGGGTCCGGCCCACCGGCGAGACGTGCCCGCCCGCGCGGAAGCGGTAGAAGTACTCGCGCCCCGGCGCGAGGCCGGCCGGCTCGACGTGCACGCTGTGGCCCAGCGCGCGGGTCGTGGTGGTGGTGCCGCGCAGCACCACCGAGCCGAACGCCTCGTCGGTGGCCACCTCCCAGTCGACGTCGTAGGCGGCGTCGGGCATCCCGCCGTGGCCGTCGGGGTTCAGCGGGGCCGGGGCCAGCCGGGTCCACAGCACCACGCCGTCGGGCAGCGGGTCGCCGGAGGCCACGCCGAGCCGGAACGGGTCGCGGATCGGCGGCGCCGCCGCGGTGGTGCGGGTGCCCGCCCACGACGGCAGGGCGGGCAGGGCCGCCGCGCCCGCGGCGGCCAGCCCGCCGAGCAGCACGGCGCGTCGGTTCATCGGGGCCATGGTCCGTCCTCTCAAGCCGCGTAGTCGGTCAGCCCGGCGCTGCACGCCAGGAGCTTCGGGTCGGTGGCCGAGTAGTCGGCGACGCAGACCCGGTAGTAGACCCAGTCGTCGCGGGCCGCGGCGACGGGCCGGTCCACGGCGGTGCCGTTGCCGCCGGAGTTCCAGGCGTACAGCGGGCCGATCCCGCCCCCGAGCCAGTAGGCCACCACCGCGGACCTGCCGTCGGCGGCGCGGTCGCGGACGGTGAAGGTCCGGGCGGCCGAGTCGAACGAGGCTTCGCCCGCGCACGCGCCGGTCGAGCACGCCGCGCTGCCGGTGCCCACGCCGCAGTCGGGCGCGACCCGGCCGTCGGAGCCGGTGCGGACGTGGGCGTCGGAGACGTACCCGCCCAGGGCGGGCACGTGGTCCCAGATCGTGGTCGTGCCCAGCGGGCCGGTGACCGACGTGCCGGTGGTCTGGCAGTCGATGGCGACCGACGCGCCGTCGGCGACGGCGCCGACCGCGCTCGCCGAGGTCGTGGGCGCCCGGCGGACGGTGAGCGGGCCGCCCGAGGTCTCCACCGTGCCGGTCACCGCCGCCGCGGCGGGTGTCGTGAGCGCCGTCAGTCCCGTCGCGGTGGCGGTGAGCACCGCCGAGGCCGCGGCGAGGCGCCGAATCCGTGAAGAGGTCATCCGGCGAGGGTCGCCACCGCCCGTACACGAGCCGTACATCCCGAGCGGTTATCACGTTGTCACCGTCCGTAGGCGGCCCATACCATTCCGGGCACGGACGGAACGGCGAGGTCCTGGGGGGAGCCGCCCGCGTGACTGCCATCGAATTCCGGCTGCTGGGCCCATTGGAGGTCGTGGTCGGGGGACGGCCGGCGCCCCTGGGCGGGGTCAAGCCGCGCGCGCTGCTGGCCGCGCTGGCGCTGGAGCCGGGGGTGACGGTGTCCGGCGACGGGCTCGCCGACGTGCTGTGGCCGCAGGGCCCGCCGCGCTCGGCCGCCGCCAACATCCGCACCTACGTGCACACCCTGCGCCGGGTGCTGGCCCGGCACGACGCCGGGCTCGCCGACCGCATCGAGAGCCGGTCGGCCGGGTACGCGCTGCGCGCGGCGCCCGAGGAGGTCGACCGCGCGGTGTTCGAGTCGCTGGTGGCCGCCGCGCGCCGGGCGCTGGAGGCCGGCGAGCCGACGGCCGCGCTGGCCGACCTGGCCCGCGCGGAGCGCCTGTGGCGGGGGCCGGTCCTGGCCGACCTGCCCCACGCGCACGGCTGGAGCGCGCCGCTGGCCCGGCTGACCGAGCAGCGGCTGGCCGCCCAGGAGCTGCGCACGCGGGTGCAGATCGAGCTGGGCCGCTACGACGACGCGGTGGTGGAGCTGCGCGGCCTGCTCACCGACGACCCGCTGCGCGAGGAGCGCTGGACGCAGCTGGTGACGGCCCTGGACGCGGCGGGGCGGCGGGCCGAGGCGCTGGGCGCGTACGCCGAGGCCGAGCGGGTGCTGCGCGCGGAGCTGGCCACCGGGCCGGGACCGCGGCTGCGCCGGATCCGGTCGTCGCTGGCCTCGGTCGCCGACGTGCAGCGGGCGCCGGTCTGCCAGTTACCGCTGGACCTGCCGGACTTCACCGGCCGGCAGGCCGAGGTGGACCGGCTGGTGGGGCTGCTGCGCGCGCGGGGGCGCGACAACCTGCCCGCCGTCGCCGTCGTCACGGGGCCGCCCGGCGTCGGCAAGACCGCCGTCGCCGTGCGGGTGGCGCACGCGGTGCGGGAGCTGTTCCCCGACGGGCAGCTGCACGTCGACCTCGGCGGCACCACCGACAACCCGCGAAGACCGGCGGACGTGCTGGCCGAGCTGCTGCGGGCGCTCGGCGTGCCGGAGGCGGCGCTGAGCCGCGACCAGGTGGGCCGGGCGGCGCTGCTGCGCTCCCGGCTGGCTGCGGCGCGGGTGCTGGTCCTGCTCGACGACGCGGGCGAGGCCGCGCAGGTCCGGCCGCTGCTGCCGGGCGCGGGCGCGTCGGCGGTGCTGGTGACCAACCGGGTGCGGATGCCGGACCTGGCGGGCGCGCACACCGTCGAGCTGGACGTGCTGCCGCCGGCCGAGGCGGCGGACCTGCTGGCGGGCGTCATCGGCGCGGACCGGGTCGCCGCGGAGCCCGCCGGCGCGGCGGCCATCCTGGAGTCCTGCGGCTGCCTGCCCCTGGCGATCCGGATCGTCGGCGCCCGCCTGGCCAACCGGCCGAACTGGACGTTGGGACGGATCGCCGAGCGGCTGGCCGACGAGCGGCGGCTGCTCGACGAGCTGCGGGTGGGCGACCTCGCGGTGCGCGCCAGCGTGGCGCTGAGCTACGAGCAGCTGCCCGGCACGGCGGCCCGCGCGTTCCGCCGCCTGGGGCTGATCGGGCGGGAGCGGTTCCCCGCGTGGGTCGTGGCGGCGCTGCTGGACCGGCCGGAGGCCGACGACGTGCTCGACGCCCTGGTCGACGCGCACCTGGTCGAGCTGACCGAGCCCGACGTCCTCGGCGAGCCCCTGTACCGGCTGCACGACCTGCTGCGGGTCTACGCGCGCGAGCAGGTCGACGCCGAGCCGCACGCGGTCCGCGCCGCCGCCGTGCGCCGCATCGCGGAGGGCTACCTGACGCTCGCCTCCCAGGCGGCGAAGGGGCTGCCCGCGGACTACTTCGGCCTGGTCCCGGAGTGGGACGCCGAGCGGGACGCCGCGGGCACGTGGCGCGCGCGCCCGCCGGCGAGCATGGCGGGCAACGCGGCCGGCTGGTACGACGCGGCCGGCCGCATCGGGGTCATCGGCGTCTCCGGCGCCGTCGAGTGGGGGCACGACGACCTGGCCTGGCGGATCGCCGCCACCCTGGCCCCGTACTTCGACCTGCGCGGCAGGCACGAGGACTGGCTGGCCACCCACCGGGTCGCGCTGGACGCGGCGCGCCGGGCGGGCGACGAGCGCGGGCAGGCGATCGTGCTGCGCAACCTCGGCCAGGTGCACCTGTACCAGGACGGCTACGCCGAGGCGCGGGCCGCCTTCGAGACCTCCCGCGAGCTGTTCGCCCGCGTCGGCGACGAGCACGGCGCGGCGGTCGCGCTGGCCGGCACGCTCACCGTGGCGCGCGTCCTGGGCGAGCACGACGACGCGCTGGAGCGCGGCAGGCGGGCGCTGGCGGTGTTCGTCCGGCTCGGCGACGGGCGGCGGGAGGCGGCGCTGCGGCTGTCGCTGGGCTCCGCGCACCTGGCCCTGGGCGACCAGGACGAGGCCGGGCGGTGGTTCGCCGACGCGCTGGCGCTGGCCGAGTCGCTGGGCGACCGGCACCGCGCCGCGCACGCCCGGCACCGGCTCGCCGAGCCGGCCCGGCTGCGCGGGCGGCTGGACGAAGCGCGCGAGCTGCTGGACGCGGCCATCACGGCGTTCGACGAGCTGGGCGACCACAAGTGCGTCGTCTACTCGCACCAGGCGCTGGGCGAGGTCCACCTGCTCGACGGCGACCTCGCGCACGCGGAGGTGCTGCTGGGCAACTGCCTGGCGGCCCACCACCGCCACCGCGACCGGCGTTCGGCGGCGAGGGTCTGCGAGCTGCTGGGCGAGCTGCACCAGCGGTCCCGGCGCCCGGAGCTGGCCCGCGGCCACTTCGAGGCCGCGCTCGCCCTGTGGCGGGAGCTGGCGGCGGAGACCGAGGAGCGGGCCCTGCTGGCGCGGCTGCGCACCGCGCCGGCCTGAGCGCCGGCGGCGGGCGCGGCGGGTCTTGTACGGATCGTGTAGCCGCGGTCCCTTGACTGCTGCCCAGGCGCGGGACGCCCGCGCCACTGGGGAAGGGAACTCCGGCATTGACCAGGAACACCAGGACCACCGGACGGGCCGTCGCGCTCGGGCTGGCGGCGCTGACGCTGCCCGTCCTGCCGGCGGCGCCCGCGCAGGCCGAGCCGACCGGCGCGGCGTGGTCCGCCGACCTGTCCGTCGTGGACTCCGATGACGTCAACGTCGCCGTGCGCGGCGACGCGCTCACGCTGCGCGACCCGGCGTGGCGGCCCGCCGAGGGGGCGGGCCAGGGCTACCTGCTGTCGGCCGAGCGGACCGTCGACCGGCCGGTCGACCGGATCACCGCCCGGACCCTGGCCGAGGTGCCCGCCGGCGCCGCGGTCGAGGTCGACGTGCGGGGCAGGACCGCGCAGGGGGGCTGGACCGGGTGGGCGCCGGCGGGCGGGGTGCTGCCCGAGCCGGTGACCACCGTGCAGGTGCGGGTCGCGCTGACCGCGACCGGCGCGGCGCCGGTGGTCGAGCGGGTCGACCTCGTCGGCGACCGGGCGCCCGCGGCGGGCGCCGCGGTGGCCGCCGCGCCGCTGACCTACCGCGTGTTCGCCACGCGGGAGGGCCTGCCCGGCGGCACCACCGCCAACGGGCACGTCATCAAGGCCCGCGACCACTTCGTCGCCCTGCCCTCGCGGCGCGGCCTCGCGCCGCGCGACACCGGCGACTACACCGTCCGGGTGTGCCGCACCGACCGCAGCCGCTGCGAGTACGCGCCGGTGTGGGACGTCGGCCCGTGGAACACCAAGGACGACTACTGGAACCCGCCCGCCCAGCGCCAGATGTGGAAGGACCTGCCGCAGGGCAAGCCCGAGGCGCAGGCCGCCCACCAGAACGGCTACAACGGCGGCAAGGACGAGTTCGGCCGCCGGGTGGCCAACCCGGCCGGCATCGACCTGGCCGACGGCACCTTCTGGGACGGCCTGAAGATGTCCGACAACGGCTGGGTGGACGTGTCCTACCTGTGGACCGGCTCCGGCCCGACCGGCGTGGTGACCACGGCCGGCGACCCGCTGAACGTGCGCGCGGGCGCGAGCACCACCGCCGCGGTCAAGGGCCTGGCCGCCAACAGGGCGCGGGTGGTCGTCGAGTGCCACGTCGAGGGCGAGTCGGTCACCGGCCCGCTGGGCACCAGCACCATCTGGGACCGCATCGGCCCCGACCACTACGTCTCCGACACCTACCTGAGGACCGGCTCGGACGAGCCGGTCGCGCCGAAGTGCTGACCCGACCGGGGAGGAAACCCACCATGAGGCTCGCAACCCTGGCCCTGGCCGCCGCGACGGCGCTGGCCGGCCTGGTGCTCACCGGCCCGCCCGCGTCGGCGGAACCGCTGTTCCAGCTGCCGTTCCCCTGCGGCCAGGTCTGGAACGGCGACAACGACGACAGCAGCGCGCACAAGTCCTACGAGATCGACTTCAACCGGGGCAGCTCCGGCAACGCCGACGAGGGCGACACCGTCCTCGCGGCGGCGAGCGGCAAGGTCGAGATCTCCGCGCACCAGGGCTCGACCAACCGCTTCGGCAACCTGGTCAAGATCGACCACGGCGGCGGCTGGTTCACCTACTACGCCCACCTGCGCGTGCGCAGCGTCAGCGCCGGGGAGCAGGTCGAGCAGGGGCAGAAGATCGGCGAGGTCGGCCGCACCAGCTCGCCGGGCAACAACATCACGGCCCACCTGCACTACGAGGTGCGCGTGCCGGGCACCTGGCCGGGCAACATCCGCCCCGCCTACTTCAACGGCGTGAAGTTCGGCTACCCCAACCAGAACGTCAGGTCGCACAACGACTGCGACGGCAACCCCTACGAGGCCAAGGACGTCTGCTCGGGCGCCGGCTACCGGGTGATCGACTCGGCGGCGCTGCCCGGTTCGGCGGGCACGGTGCACCTGCTCTACGACGCCACCACCGCCAAGAACTGCGTCGCCACCATCAAGGGCGCCTCGATCGGCGCCGCCAGCCCGGCGTCGGCCTACCTGGAGGTGCAGGGGGCCGCCAGGCAGACCGACGAGGGCAGCTTCACCCACTACGCCGGACCGGTGAGCGCGCAAGCCGGTGACCGGTGCGTCAAGTGGGGCGGCTCGGTCGGCGACGCCCGGTACGACAGCGAGTTCGAGCACTGCGACTGAGGGGGACCGACGATGCGAGTGCTGACCGGGGCGGTGGTCGCGCTGACCGCCGCCTCGGCCGTCGGGGCGCTCCCGCCGGCCGAGGCGCGCGCCGCCAACGACGTGCCGAACACCGTGGTGTACCAGGAGAAGAGCGAGGGCTACGACTGCTTCCGCATCCCGGCGGTGGTCCGGGCGGGCAACGGCGACCTGCTCGCGTTCGCCGAGGGCCGCAACGGCGGCGACAGGTTCTGCAGCGACCTGGGCGACATCGACCTGGTCCTCAAGCGGTCCACCGACGGCGGCCGGACCTGGGGCCCGCTGAAGGTCGTCATCCAGGGCCACGGCGACACCAAGGGCAACCCGACGCCGATCGCCGTGCCCGGCACCGGCCGGGTCGTCCTGCTGTCGGTGATGCAGTGCCACACCAGCCCGGCGTGCGGTCGCGTCCCGCGGGTGTCGATCAGCGACGACAACGGCGCCACCTGGGGCGTGCCCAGGGTGCTCACCGAGCAGCTGGGCTTCCCGACCGCGCCGCGGTGGCTGGCCACCGGCCCGTCGCACGGCCTGGTCCTGACCAGGGGCGCGCACGCGGGCCGGCTGGTGGCCGGCATGAACCACCAGGTCGACGGCGGCGCCCACGGCTCGATCATCTACAGCGACGACCAGGGCGCGACCTGGCGGCGCGGCGCCACCGCACCGGGTGGCGCGGGCCTGATCCCGCAGGAGATCAGCCTGGTGGAACTGGTCGACGGCCGCCTCTACGCCGCGGCGCGCAACAACGCCAACCAGGACGACAAGTGCCTCGACGGCGGGCGGCGCAACCGCGCCTACGCCGTCAGCCCGGACGGCGGGGCGAGCTTCTCCACCGGCTTCGCCTTCGAGGAGGACCTGGTGACACCGGTCGTGCAGGCCGCCACGCTGCGGATGAGCGCGACCGACCGGGGCGGCTCGCACAACCGCGTGCTGTTCGCCGCGCCGGCCACCTGCGACCGCCGCAGGGAGCTGGTCGTGCGCTCGTCGTTCGACGAGGGCGGCAACTGGACGCCCGGGGCCGGCGGCGTCCTGGTCTGGGACCAGGGCGCGGCCTACACCGACCTGGTCCAGCTCGGCGCCACCTCGGTGGGCGTGCTCTACGAGGCGGGTCCGGCCAACAACGCCAACGCCTCGATCCGCTGGTCGGTGGTCACCGAGACCGACCTCGGCGCACCGGTGTGCGGCAGCGGGTACCGGGTGGTGGACTCCGAGCGGCTGCCGGGCTCGGCCGGCACGGTGCACCTGTCCTACAACGCGGCCACCGGCGCCAACTGCGTGGCCACCACCAAGGCCGCGGAGGTGGGGACGGCGTCGCAGACCTCGGCCTTCCTGGAGGTCCGGGGCGCGGCCCGGCGCACCGACGCCGGCCGGTTCGGCTACTTCGCCGGCCCCGTCGTCGCGCCGGCGGCCGGGAAGTGCGTCCGGTGGGGCGGGAGCGTGGGCTCGGCGGCCTACGAGAGCCCGTTCGAGCACTGCGGCTGATCCGGTGGGAACGGACGAGCGCACGCCGCCTCGGGCAGGTGGCGTGCGCTCGTCCGTTCCCGCGCTCCCCCGCCGGCGGCAGTCCGCGTGCGACGGTCCACCACCGGCGGTCGGCTCGTCGCCCACAACCGCCGCGCGCAGCGGTCACAACGCCCGGTTGTGCCTCTATGGTCCGTGCGTGGATCTCAACGCCGTGCGCACCTTCGTAGTCGTTGCGGACACGGGCCGGTTCCAGGACGCGGCCACCGACCTCTCGGTCACCCAGCAGGCCGTCTCCAAGCGCGTCGCCGCACTGGAGAAGGACCTCGGCGTGCGGCTGCTCACCCGCACCGCGCGCGGGGCGCGGCTCACCGCCGACGGGCAGACCTTCCTGCCCCACGCGCGCGACCTGCTCCGCGCGGCGGAGCGGGCGGCGTCCTCGGTGCGGCCCGACCGGCGGGCGCTGCGCGTCGACGTGATCGGCCGGCAGCTCCCGCCGGCGGGCCTGCTGCGCGACTTCCACCGCGCCCACCCCGGCACCGCGCTGGACGTGGTCACCCTGTTCGACGCCGCCGGGGCGATCGACGCCGTCCGGTCCGGCGCGATCGACGCGACCTTCCGCGCCCTGACCGGGCCCGACCGGCTGCCCGGGTGCGTCGCGGCCCCGCCCGTCCTCGACGAGCCCCTCCAGCTGCTCACCGGGCCGGACCACGCGCTGGCCGCCGCCGCCGAGGTCGCGCCCGCCGACCTGGCCGGGCACCGCATCTGGATGCCCGGGAACGCCGCCGGCACCGAGTGGGCCGCCTACTACGACCGGTTCGCCGCCGCGTTCGGGCTCACCATCGACTCGCTGGGCCCCGACTTCGGCGTCGAGGCGCTGCTCGACGCGGTCGCCGCCGGCCCGACCGTGGCGACCCTCGTCGGCGAGCGCATCGAGTTCGCCGACCGCGGCCTGCGGCGCATCGCCCTGCGCGGCCCCACGCCGGTCTACCCGCACTCGCTGCTGTGGCGGACCGACAACCCGCACCCCGCGCTGGCCGCGCTGCGCGCCCACCTCGCCGCCACCCGGCCCGACCGGCCCCGCCGCGACACCTGGGCGCCGGGGCGGTAGCGACCGCCGGTGCTGAGACGTCGGTCACCGGTGGCCGGCGGGTGTCACGTCGCGGGCCCCCGCCCCGTCCACCTGTCACCGGACAGGACGGCAGGAGGAGCACACGGTGAAGGTCGCGGTAGTGGGAGCAGGCGGGCGGGTCGGGCGCGAGGTGGTCGACGTCCTGGCCGAGCGGGGGCAGGAGGTCGTGGGGATCAGCCGGACGGCCGGCGTCGACGTCCGGACCGGCGAGGGGCTCGCGGGGGCGCTGGCCGGGGTGGACGTGGTCGTGGACGCGCTGAGCACCCCCGCCAGGGAGACCGAGGCGGTGACCGGGTTCTTCACCGAGGCGGCGCGCAACCTCCAGCGGGAGGCGGCGGCGGCCGGCGTGCGGCGGATCGTCCTGGTCTCCATCATCGGCATCGACGGGTTCGCGGGCGGGCACCAGGCCGGGAAGCTCGCCCAGGAGCGGGTGCTGCGGGAGGGGCCGGTGCCGGTGCGGATCGTGCGCGCCGCCCAGTTCCACGAGTTCCCCGGCATGGTGCTGGAGTGGACCACCCGGGGGTCCGTCGCGCGCGTCCCGGCGGCGCGCACGCAGCTGGTGGACATCCGCGCGGTCGCCGAGAAGCTCGTCGAGGTGGCCCTCGACGAGGGGGACGTGCCCGCGCTGATCGACATCGCCGGGCCGGAGGAGATCCGGCTCGCCGACGCGGCGGCGGCGCTGGCCGCGCGGCGGGGCTTCCCGGAGCGCGTGGAGGAGTTCACCGACGAGAACGACCCGGACCTGGTGCTCCAGGCCGGCGGCGCGCTGCTGCCCGGACCGGGCGCGGTCCTCGCCGGGCAGTCCTTCGGCGAGTGGCTGGACCGGCACTACCCGGCCCGCTGACCCGCCGGGCGCCTACGCCGCGGGGATGACGCCGGTCGCCCGTCATCCCCGCGCGGTACCCGGGATGCCCCCGCCGACCGACGCGCCCGCGAGCCGGGCGCCCCTGGCGTTCACCGGGTCGGCGGCGACGGCCGCCGACCCGGTGACCGAGGGAGACCGACGATGACCACACCCGCGAACCCGCCGCGCCGCCGCGACGGCGCCGTCCGGTCGGCGCTCCGGCGCGGTGGCGCGGCCGCCGTCGCCGGCCTGCTGCTGGTGACGGCGGGGGCCGCCGGCGCGGCCGCGGCCACGCCGGACCGGTCGCGGGCCACGGCGCGGGCCGGCGTGCCGCGCCTGCCCGCGCCGACCGGCCCGCACGCGGTCGGCCGGACGGTGCTGCACCTGACCGACACCTCCCGGCCCGACCCGTGGGCGCCCGGGTCCGCGGCGCGGGAGCTGATGGTGTCGGTGTGGTACCCGGCGGAGCGCTCCGCCGGCCCGCGGGCGCGGTTCATGACGCCGGCGGAGTCGGAGCTGCTGCTCGCGCAGGGCGGGGTGACCGGTGTGCCGCCCGACGTGCTGAGCACGACGCGGACCAACGCGGTCGAGGGCGCGCGGCCGGTGGGCCGCCGGCACGGCCTGCCGCTGGTCGTGCTCTCGCCCGGCTTCACCAAACCCCGCGCCACGCTGACCTCCCTGGCCGAGGACCTGGCGAGCCGGGGCTACGCGGTGGTCGGCGTCGACCACACCCACGAGAGCGTCGGCACGCCCTTCCCGGACGGGCGGGTCGCCACCTGCGCGGCCTGCGCGGTGCCGCACGACCCGGCGTTCCGGGAGGAGCTGGTGGCGGGCCGGGTGGCCGACACGTCCTTCGTGCTCGACGAGCTGACCGGGCCGCGCCCGCCGTGGCCGGACGCCTGGCGGCTCGACCCGACCCGGATCGCGGTGGCCGGCCACTCCGTCGGCGGTGCGAGCGCCCTCGCCGCCCTGGCTGGCGACCCCCGCGTCCGGGCCGGCGTCGACGTCGACGTCAGCACGACCGCGCCGCTGCCGGCCGGCGGCGTGGCCCGGCCGTTCCTGTTCCTGGGCAGGCGGTCCCAGTACACCCCGGGCAGCGGCCCGGCGGCCGGGACGTGGGAGCGCGACTGGGCCCACCTGACCGGGTGGAAGCGCTGGCTGGTCGTGACGGGCGCCGAGCACGCCTCGTTCACCGACGTCGGGCTGGTGGGCGAGCAGCTCGGCCTGGACCTCGGCGCGGACCTGCCCGCCGCCCGCGCCTCGGAGATCACCCGCGCCTACACCGGCGCGTTCCTCGACCGGCACCTGCGCGGCCGGCCGCAACCCCTGCTGGACCGGCCGTCGCCGCGCCACCCCGAGGTCGGGTTCTGCGCGGTCGAGGCCGGGGCCTGCGGGTAGCGGACCGGAAGGGGGAGGGCCCCGGGCGCGGACCGGTGACCGGTCCGCGCTCAGGGCTCGAGCACCAGGCGGATGGGGTCGCCCTCCTTGCGGATCAGCCGGTCGACGGCCTCCTGCGCCCGGTCCAGGGGCAGCACGTCGGAGATGGAGCGGCCGAACCCCACCCGGCCGTGCGCGACCAGGTTCACCAGTTCGGTGAGGTGCACCGGCTCCGAGCCGTAGTGGCCGCGCACCTGCTGCTGGAAGTAGCTGAACGCGGTGCCGTTGCTGATGGTCAGCGGCTTGTTCGTCAGCCCCACCAGCACCAGCCGCCCGCGCGCGTCCAGGCACGCCACCGCCTGCTCCCGCACCGCGGCCACCCCGGCGAAGTCGAACGCGACCGCCAGCCCCCGGCCGCCGGCCGCCTCCCGCACCTGCCGCGGCAGCTCCGCGTCCGCCGGGTCGAGGGCCAGGTCCGCGCCGAACGCCACCGCGCGCTCCCGGGCCGCCGGCAACGGGTCGACGGCGATCACCGGGGCCGCGCCCACCAGCCGCAGCAGCTGGACGGCGTGCGCGCCCAGCCCCCCGGCGCCCCACACCCCGACCGCCTCCGCCGGGCGCACCTGCCCGGTGGCGGTGATCGCCGCCCACGGCGTGCTCACCGCGTCGGGCAGGATCGCCGCCTGGTCGAAGGGCAGGCTGTCCGGGATGGGGATGACCGTGTCGGCCGCGGCGAGCGCGTACTGCGCCCATCCGCCGTCGTAGTCCACACCGCGCGTGTAGATGACGCCCTCGCGCTCTTCACCGGCTTGCAGCAGCACCCGCTGCCCTTCGGCCAGGGTCGTCACACCGGGACCCAGGGCCTCCACGGTGCCCGCGACCTCGTGGCCGAGGGTGACCGTGTCACCGGCCAGGAACAGCGGCGCGAGGCTGCCGTCGATGAGGTGCACGTCGGACAGGCACACGCCCGCGGCGGCCACCTCGATGCGCACCTGCCCCGGCCCCGGCTCCGGCGTCGGCACCTCCTCCATCGCCAACGAGCGCGTCTTGACGTTCAACCGGGCAGCCAACATGAGCACTCCTCGGCGGACCAACCTGCGGAACCGGACTGCTCCGTCCTACTTTCCCCGGCAGGCACCCGCAACAGGAGACGGGATGACTGCACCCAGGGTCACCACACTTTCAGCCCGACCACGAAGGAGTGGCGCACCCGACACACTCCCCACAAAGCGGCAGCGCACCCAGCGCACTTCTCGCAAAGCGGCAGCGCACCCAGTGCGCACACCGGTCGCTTCGTGTTCTCCTCCCCGTACGGCCTGGGCGCAGCCCAATCAGATTCGCCCGGGGGTGTCAAGCACGCTTTACCGCTTGACACCCCCGGACGAATCTGATTGCCTTCGGCAGGCCGTGCGGGGAGGAGAACACGACCGCTCTTTCTTTTTCCTCCTCCTTGGGGGCCTCTCGGCCGCTCTTCATACTTGTGTCCTGCACGGATCCGGGTGAGATCCGGTGCTGTACCGCCCGAGGCTGAAGAGCTAAAAGAGTCCTCGCCGGACAGGCAGGCCGCCAAGGAGGAGGAAGAGCAAGAGCGGTCGTGTTCTCCCCGCATGGCCTGTCAAAGACGACCATGCTTTTCCTGGGGGTGCAAGCGAAAAGCGTGCTTGCACCCCCAGGAAAAGCATGGTAGCCCTCCGGGCAGGCCATACGGGGAGAACACGAAGACACCGGCCTGCACAGGGCGTGCCGAAAACCCCAAAGCCACGAGTTCGGATCGGGCTGTGGGTGGTGAGCAGGTGGGCGGTGGGTGGGGATGGTCGCGCGGGCCGCGGTGGGCAGTGGGGGCGCGGCGGCCCGCGCGAGTCGGGGTTACCGCTCCTGGCCGCCCGCGTAGTAATCCCGCAGGTCGGTCGGCACCGCGGGGATCTCGACGGGCACGCCGCCCGAGCGCAGTGACTCCGTGGCCGCGCAGCCCGTGGCCACGGCTTCCCGCGCGGCGACAGGAGAGGTGAGCGTCTCGCCGCCCTCCCGCACGAACCGGAGGAATTCCGCCACGATCCCGGGGTCGGCGCCGCCGTGGCCGCCTTCCGCGGCGGCGACCGGCACGACGAGGTCGGCCGGGGCGTGCCCGCGGTGGCGGCGGTTCCACACGTGGACCGTCGCGTCGGACGTGTCGCCGATGTTCTCCAGCCGGCCCTCGGTGCCGATCACCGTGTAGTTGCGCCAGTAGTCGGGCGTGTAGTGGCACTGCTCGTAGGAGGCCAGCACGCCGTTGTCCAGCGCCATGTTGACCATGCTCAGGTCCTCGACGTCGATCACGGGGTGGAGCCCGGTCTGCGCCAGCGGCGGCCAGGTGTCCAGCACGTGGCTCGCCTTGTACTCCGAGAACGGCGCGACCGGCGCGCGGTCGGTCACGCGGTCGTACAGGGTGAGCGCGCCCATCGCGTTGACCCGCCTGGTGTAGCCACCGGCCAGCCAGTGGATCACGTCGATGTCGTGGGCGGCCTTCTGCAGCAGCAGGCCGGTCCCCTTGGCGCGCTCGGCGTGCCAGTCCTTGAAGTAGTAGTCGCCGCCGTGGCCGACGAAGTGCCTGCACCACACGGCTTTCACCTCGCCGATGGCGCCGTCGCCGATCAGCTCGCGCATCGTCCGGACCACCGGCATGTGCCGCATGTTGTGCCCGATGTAGAGCTTCACCCCGGCCTCGCGCGCCCGGTCGAGCAGCACGTCGCACTGCTCCAGCGTGATCGCCAGCGGCTTCTCCAGGTACACCGGCACGCCCGCCTCGAACGCCGCGAGCGCGTGGTCGAAGTGCAGGTGGTCCGGGCTGAGCACGAACACCGCGTCCAGCCCGGCCGCCAGCACCTCGGCGGCGTCGTCGGTGACCAGCGCGCCCGGCCCGAAGTCGGCCGCGGCCGTCTCCCGGCGCTCCGGCCGGGGGTCGGCCACCGCGACCACCGCCGAGCCCTCGCCCGGCCGGTGGGCGTGGCGCGCCAGCGGCCCGCGCAGCCCGTAGCCGACGACTCCGACCCGCAGGTCCTCCATGCCCTACCCCTTCGTTCCGGTGAAGGCGATGCCTTCGAGGACCCGGCGCTGCATGACGACGAACACCGCGATGACCGGCAGCGTGGCCAGCAGCGACCCCGCCATCAGCACCGGGTAGTCGGTCAGGTGCTCGCCCTTGAGCGTGGCGAGCCCGGCCGAGAGCGTCATCTTCTCCGGGTCGTTGTTGGCCACCAGCGGCCACAGCAGGTCGTTCCACGACCACAGCACGGTGAGGATGCCCAGCGCCACCAGGCCCGGCCGGGCCAGCGGCAGCATGACGTGCCAGTAGATGCGCAGCGGGTTCGCGCCGTCCAGCGCCGCGGCCTCCTCCAGGTCCTTGGGCAGGGACAGGAAGAACTGCCGCAGCAGGAACGTGCCGAACGCGCTGAACATGCCCGGCACGATCAGCGCCGCCAGGGAGTTCAGCCAGCCCAGCTCCTGCATGATCTGGTACTGCGGGATCAGGAACAGCTGGCTCGGCACCATCAGCACCGACAGGAACAGCAGGAAGAACGCGTCCCGGCCGGGGAACTGCAGCCGCGCGAACGCGTAGGCCGCCATCGAGCACATCAGCAGCTGCCCGGCGGTGCGCCCGACCGTCATCAGCACCGTGTTCAGGAACTGCTGCCCGAACGGGATCGCCTCGAACACCTTGCCGTAGTTGGACCAGTCCCAGGTCTCCGGCAGGATCGTCGGCGGCATCCGCACCGACTCGCCGAACGACTTCACCGAGGTGAGGAACTCCCACAGCAGGGGCGCGACCATGACCAGGGCGCCGACCACGAGCACGACGTGCACGTGCCAGGTGGGGTGGCGCCGATCGACCCGGCTAGGCATAGTGCACCCACTTCTTCTGCGCCCGGAACTGGATGGCGGTCAGCACCAGGATCACCAGCAGCAGCACGAACGCCACGGCCGCCGCGTAGCCCTTGTCGTTGTCCACGAACGCCCGTTCGTAGAACAGGAACACGATCGTCTTGTTCTCGTCGATCGCCGGGTTGCGCAGCGCGGAGCTGTTCGTGCCCAGCATCAGGTAGATCACGTCGAACACCTGCAGCGCGCCGATGGAGGTCAGCACGGTGATGAAGAACGCGGTGGGGCTGAGCATCGGCAGCGTGATGGAGAAGAACTGCCGGATGCGGCCCGCGCCGTCCAGCTCGGCGGCCTCGTAGTAGTCGCGCGGGATGCCGTTGAGGCCGGCCGCGAAGATCACCATGTTGTAGCCGACGGTCATCCAGATGCCCACGACGACCGTGGCGTACAGGGCGAAGCGCGGGTCGGCCACCCAGTGCTGCCCGCTGATGCCGAACAGCGAGAGCACGTAGTTGACCAGGCCGAGGTCGCCGTTGTACAGCCACCGCCACACCATGCCCACCGCGGCGGGCATGGTGACCACGGGCAGGAAGTACAGCACCCGGTACACCGGCGCGCCGCGCAGGCCGGGCGTGTTGATCAGCGCGGCGAGCACCAGCGAGACGGGGACGCCGAGCAGCACCAGGCCCGCGTAGACCAGCGTGTTCTTCAGCGCCTTGAGCACTTCCGGGTCGCCCAGCAGCTTCGCGTAGTTCTCCAGGCCCACCCACCGGTGGCCGCCGAACGCGCCCCACTCGGTGAAGCTGAAGTACAGGGTCTGGAACACCGGCCAGATGTAGAAGGCCAGCAGGCCCAGGCCGGTCGGCGCGATGAAGGCCAGGCCCCACAGCCACTCCCGCCGCCCGGCGATGCCGGTGGGCCGGGACCTGCGCCGGGGTCCGCGCGCGGCGGGCGCTTCCGCCGCCGCGGCCACGGGCTGCTCCGCGACGGCGGTCACTTCTCGTTGCCCAACTCGGCGTCCACTGCCTCGGCCAGCGACCTGGCGACCTCCGCGACGTCCTGCTCACCCGACCACGCCTTGAGCAGCGACTCCTCGGTCTTCTTCGTCCACGCCGCGGTGTTCTTGGAGCGCGGCAGCGGCACCGAGTCGGGCACCTGGTCCAGGAACGACTGGAGCCGGTACTGCGGCATCGCCTTGAGCCAGCCCTCCTGCGTGCCGTCGTGGGCGGAGATCACCGCGCCGGTCTCGGCCTGGATGCGCTGCGCCTCCCGGGACCCGGCGAACACCGCGAACTGCGCGGCCTGCTCGGGGTGCTCGGACTTCGCGTAGACCACGTTGGACAGGCCGTGGATGACGACGGCCTCCTGCTTGCCCCTGGGCAGCGGCGCGACGTCCACCTTGCCGGTCAGGTCGGCGTTCTTGGCGAACCCGACGGCCTCCCACGAGCCGCCGTAGTACATCGCGACCTTGCCGGAGGAGAACATCTGCGCGGGCTCGGTGTCCGACATCTGCTGGACGGTCGGCGACACCTTGTCCTCGTTGATCAGGTCGACCCAGAACCGCAGGCCCTCGATCGTCGCCGGGTCGCCGAAACCGGACTTCTTCCCGTCCGGCGCGATGACCGAGCCGCCTGCCTGGAAGATCGTGTTGTAGTAGTTGGCCTGCGAGTCGGCCGCCGCGGCGATCCCGTACTGCCCCTTGGCCGGGTCGGTCAGCTTCCGCGCGGCCTCGCGCAGGTCGTCCCACGTCCAGTCCGCGGTCGGGTGGGCCACGCCGGCCGCGTCGAACAGCGCCTTGTTGTACCAGAGGCCGATCGTGTCGAAGTCCTTGGGCAGGCCGTACTTCTTGTCCTCGAAGGTGTAGAGGTCGACCAGCTGCCGGGGGTAGGCCCCGGTGTCGACCCCGGCGGCGGCGATCTGCTCGTCCAGCGGCAGCAGCACGCCCTGCGAGGCGTAGAGCTGGAACCGGGGGCCGTTCATCCAGAACACGTCGGGGGCGCTGCCGCCGGTGACCGCCGTCTGGAGCTTGGTCCAGTACTCCTTGTTGGAGGTGAGCTGGACCTTCACGTCGACGTCCGGGTGGGACTTCTCGAACTCGGCCGCGATCTTCTCCATCGCGGGCACCTGCTCCTTGTCCCAGACCGCGTAGGTGAGGGTGACGGGCCCGTCCGAGGACGCCGCGCCGCCACAGGCGCCGGCTCCCAGGACGGCCACCGCCGCCAGGGCCACCTTCCACCAACGATTGCTCATCCAGACTCCTCGCGCTGCTCTGCGCCGCCGGCCGTGACACTGCCGACCGGGGTCGACAGCCGTTGCGATGGAGCGGACACTACGTGCGCAATGTTGCTCAGTCAACGGCGGTTTGAGACATCTTCGAGCAAGTCATCCACCGCCGACTGCAATGACACGGCTGAACGGACCAGTCCTGTTGTAGTCCTCCGCCCCGCGCGGCAGCCGGTCGACCCCCCGAGCCCGCCGACCCGACAGCGGACGGCACCGGAGCGGTGTCCGGGCGTGACGGAAGGGCGCGGCGGGCAGCGCCGAACGGGCACGGCGGACGGCGCCGGGCGTCGCGGGGCGGGCACGGCGGGCGGCCGGACGCGGACAGCGGCGCCCGCCGCGCCGCGGCGAGCCGTTCCGCAGAAATCGGGCATTGCGCCGTCCGGGCGGACCGGGCGCGCCGGATTGCGGTTCGCCGAAAGCCGCGAAGTCGGGTATTCCGGTTCACCTGTCATTGGATCATAAATTGTCCGCACCCGGTTCCCGTACCGCCGTGCGGGCCCGGTGAACGGCGTCCTGCTCCGCTCAACGGCGCATTGCCGGACCAACGCCCGCCGGTACTGTGTAGCCGTGGCGGATCGCCGTTTCCTCCCCCTTCTCCTGGCCCTGCTCACCGGAGTGGTCGGCTGCCACCCGGGACCGCCGGCGCCGCCCATTCCGACCGGATCGGGCGGCGGGCTGGTCTACCAGCTCCAGGGGTACGCGGACGGGCGGCTGGACGCGGTGGCCGGCGCGTCGGCCCGGTTCGCCGTGATCGACCTCGCGCGCGACGGCGGGGACTCCTACTTCACCCCGGCGGAGATCGCCCGGGTGAGGGAGTCGGGCACAACGGTGCTCGCCTACTTCGAGGTCGGCTCGATCGAGTCGTTCCGCCCGGACTTCGCGGAGGTCCGCGCCGACCCGGCCGACCTGCTGCTCAACGAGTGGCCGAGCTGGCCCGGCGAGCACTTCGTCCGCTACTGGGAGCCGAGCTGGTGGGAGGTGGCCGTCCGGCCGCGGCTGGACCGCGCCCTGGCCGCCGGCTTCGACGGCGTCTACCTGGACACGCCGCTGGCCTACGAGGAGATCGACCTGGGCCTGCTCGACGGCGAGGGGCGCGACGAGCTGGGCCGCCGGATGGTCGACCTGCTGGTCCGGGTCAGCGAGCACGTCGAGCGCGCCCGGCCGGGCTTCCTGGTCTTCCCGCAGAACTCGCCGGAACTGCTGCGCCACCCCGGCTACCTGGCCGCGGTGGACGGCATCGGCCTGGAGGAGCTGTTCTACGAGGCCACCGACCGGCCGTGTTCGGCGGATTACTGCCGGAGCAACCTCGCGGCCACCAGGGAGCTGCGGAAAGCCGGGAAGACGGTGTTGGCGGTGGACTACGCGACCGATCCGGAGAACGTCGCGATCGCCTGCCGCCGCTATCGCGAGGAAGGGTTCGAGGGGTATGTGACGGTACGCGCGCTGGACCGGATCAGCGCGCCGTGCCGGTGACCGCGCAAAAGCACCGGACGAACAAGGAGCGGAATGTGACGGACGTGTCGCCCGAATTGCGTCGGGTCGGAATAGTCGGAATGGGTTACGTCGGCCTGACCCTGGCCGCCGCGATGGCCCGGCGGGGGTACGAGGTGCACGGCGTCGACACCCAGTCCGCCGTGCTGGACTCGCTGTCGCGGGGCCGTCCGCACATCTTCGAGCCCGGCGTCGAGGAGGTCTTCGGCGAGTGGGTCGGCAAGCGCATCTTCCTGTCGCCGGAGCTGCCCGACAACGGGGTGGACGCGGCGGTCATCTGCGTCTCCACGCCGGTGGACCAGGCCGGGCACGAGCCGTACCTGGACAACCTGGCCGCCGCCGCCGAGCAGATCGCGAAGCGGTGCTCGCCGGACACCCTGGTGGTGGTGCGCAGCACGGTCCCGGTCGGCGCGACCCGGTCGGTCGTGCTGCCCCGCCTGGTCGACGCGTGGGGCTCGGCCCGGCTGGTGATGGCGCCCGAGCGCACCATCCAGGGCCAGGCGCTGCGCGAGCTGGTCGAGCTGCCGCAGGTCGTCGGCGGCCTGGACGAGGAGAGCCTGCGGCGGGGCGTCGAGCTGTTCGGCGGGCTGTCGAGCCAGGTCGTGCCGGTGTCCGGGCTGGAGACCGCCGAGCTGGTCAAGCTGACCAACAACTGCCACACCGACGTGATCTACTCCTTCGGCAACGAGGTCGCCCGGCTGACCGAGCGGCTGGGCCTGGACCCGCTGGAGGTGATCCGGGCGACCAACCTGGACTACCCCCGGCCCGACATCGCCAAGCCGGGCTACGTCGGCGGCGGCTGCCTGTCCAAGGACCCCTACATCCTGCTCTCCAGCGCCGAGCGGGCCGGGTACCCGCTGCCGCTGATCCGCGCGGCCCGCGAGGTCAACGAGGAGACCCCGGTGCACGTCGCCGGCCGGGTGGTCGACCTGATGGCGCAGACCGGCGGCCGGACGCTGCTGGTGCTGGGCTGGGCCTACAAGGGCTGGCCGCCCACCGACGACATGCGCGGCACGCCGATCGCGTCGATGATGCCCGCGTTCACCGCCGCCGGGCTGCGGGTGCTCGGGCACGACCCGCTGGTCCCCGACGACGTGGTCCGCGGCTACGGCGGCGAGCCGGTCGGGCTGGCCGACGGGTTCGCGGAGGCCGACGCGGTGCTGGTGATCACCGACCACCCGGAGTACCGGGGGCTGGACGTCGACGCCGTGCTGCCGGGGTCGAACGTCCGCCTGGTCTACGACTCGTGGCGCGTGCTCGACGGCGACCGGGTCACCGGCCACGGCGTGCGCTACGCCGGCCTGGGCTACGAGCGGGGCGAGCGGTGAGGGCGCTGCTGCTGGGTGGCGCCGGGTTCATCGGCGTGCACCTGGCCCGGCGGCTGCTGGCCGACGGCCACGAGGTCGGCATCGTGGACGACTTCTCGCGCGGGCGGGACGACCCGGAGCTGGCGGCGCTGGACGTGCCGGTGTTCTCCGCCGACCTCACCGACCCGGCGGCGCTCGCGGCCGTCCCCGGCGACTACGACCACGTCCACCTGCTGGCCGCGGTGGTCGGCGTGCGCAACGTCGAGCGCGACCCGGAGCGGGTGATCCGGGTCAACACCCTGGCCGTGCTCAACGCGCTGGCGTGGGTGAAGCCGCACCAGAAGCTGTTCTTCGCCTCCACCAGCGAGACCTACGCGGGCGGGGTGACCGCGGGGGTGGTGCCGGTGCCCACGCCCGAGACCGTCCCGCTGGTGGTGCAGGACGTCACCGCGCCGAGGTTCGCCTACGGCATCAGCAAGATGCTCGGCGAGGCCGCGGTGGTGCACGCCGGGCGGGCCAAGGGCGTGCCGGTCGTGGTCGGCCGGTTCCACAACGTCTACGGCCCCCGGATGGGCGCGGACCACGTCATCCCCGAGCTGTCGCTGCGGGCGATCCGGCAGGAGGACCCGTTCCGGGTCTACGGCGCGGACCAGTTCCGGGCGTTCTGCCACGTGGACGACGCGGTGGACGCGGTGGTGCGGCTGATGGCCGCCGACGACGCGGCCGGCCGCATCGTGCACATCGGCAACGACTCGGTGGAGACCAACATCGGCGAGCTGACCGAGCTGGTGCTCAAGGTGGCCGGGCACGCGCCGCGGCTGGAGCACGTGCCCGCGCCGCAGGGCTCGGTGCACCGGCGGTGCCCCGACCTCACCGCGCTGCGGGAGCTGACCGGCTTCGAGCCGGCCGTGTCGCTGGAGGACGGGGTCCGGCGGACCTTCGAGTGGTACCGCGACAACTGGGCGTGAGGTCCCGGGTGGGTGGAAAGGTCGTCGTCACGGCCGTTCCACCCACTCACGCGCGTCAGCGGGACGCGGCCCACAGGTCGTGGACCGAGGCGCGCAGGTCGTGCCGGGGCGACCAGCCCAGCGCCCGGCGGACCCGGGTCAGGTCCGCCTCGATCCAGCCCACCGCGCCGGACCGGGGGGGCGCGGGGTCGGCCTCCACGACCCGGCCGGTGAACCCGGCCGCCTCGACCAGCAGCTTGACCGCTTCCCGCACCGGGACCGCCGCGCCGCTGCCGACGTTGAGCACCGGCTCGGGCGCGCCGTCCGCCAGCGCCGCCGCCGCGACCGCGCCGGCCACGTCGCGCACGTCGACGAAGTCCCGGTGCGCGTCGAGCGGCCCGAGCCGGACGTCGCCGCCGGGCGCCGCCGCCCGGATCGCCGCCGCCGCCCGGCCGAGCACCGTGTCGGCGGGCATCCCCGCCCCGATCGGGTTGAACACCCGCAGCACCACCGCGTCCAGCAGACCCGCGCCGACCGCCGCCCGGACCAGCGCGGTGCCCGCGGACTTGGTGATGCCGTAGGGGGCGACCGGGGCGACCGGGGCGTCCTCGGCGACCGGCACGCCGTCGGGCACCACCCCGTACTCCGCCGCGGACCCGAGCGCGACCAGCCGGGCCGCCGGCGCGGCGGCCGGTATCGCGTCGAGCAGCCGGGCGGTGGCCGTCACGTTGGCCGCCACCAGCTCCGCGAGCGTCCCGCCGAGCAGGCCGACGCAGTTGACCACCGCGTCCGGCGCGGTCGCGCGCAGCAGGTCGGCGAGGTCGTCCGGGCTGCCCGCCACCAGGTCGTGGCGGGCCCAGCCCCGCTCGTCCGGCGCCGTCCGGCCGACCCGGACGACCCGCGCGCCGCGCGGGTGCGCCGCCAGCGCCCGGTCGACCTCGCGGCCGAGGTACCCCGAGGCGCCGAACAGCAGCACCCGGGCGACGGTCACGAGACCGCTCCCAGCGGCGCCGTGCTGCGCGGACCGGGCAGCAGCGCCGAGCGCACCTGCTCGAAGCACCGGTTCGCCTCGTCGTAGTCGTCGGGGCGGCCGATGTCGAGCCAGTAGCCGTCGAACTCGTAGGCGGCGGGCCCCTGGTCGCGGGCCAGCAGGTCGAGCACCAGCTCGTCGAGCCCGAACGGGACGTCGCGCGGGTACGGCGCGAGCGTCTCGCGGGCCATCGCGTAGACGCCCATGCTCACGCCGTAGGACAGCTCGGGCTTCTCCACGAACTCCACGATCCGCCCGCGGTCGGTCTCCAGCGTGCCGAAGTCGATCTTCACCTTGCGCCGGTAGGTGGCCACCGTCAGCGGCGCGCCGGCGGCCATGTGGTGGTCGAGCAGGTCGAGGTAGTCCAGGTCGGTCAGCACGTCCCCGTTCATCACCAGGAACTGCTCCGGCAGCCGGTCCAGGAAGTTGAGCAGGGGCCCGATGGTGGACAGCGGCTTGGTCTCCTCCGCGTAGTCCACCTCGATGTCCCACTTGGCCCCGTCGCCCACGAACGCCCGGATCAGCGCGCCGAGGTGGCCGATGGCGAGGGTGACGCGCTTGAAGGAGTGCGCGCGCAGCTGCTGGAGGATGATGTCGAGGATCGCGTACTCCTCGCCGATGGGGACCAAGGGCTTGGGCAGCGCCGTGGTGTAGGGCCGCAGTCGCACACCCTGACCGCCGGCGAGTATCACCGCGTGCATTCGGGGTTTCCCCTTCCGTCATCTGTAGTGGCGAACTTGTCCGACGCTCCGCCGGAGCGCCGCGAGCAGGATGACCGACAGGACGGCGCAGGACCCGGCGAAGACCGGCACGTCCAGGTGGGCGCCCGGGTCGCCGGCGGTGGCGGCGACCAGCACGACGTCCAGCAGCAGCACCGCGCCCAGGCAGGCCGAGGCCCAGCCCGCGCCGCCGGTGCGGATCAGCACGAAACCGAGGAAGAACGCGCCGCCGAGCACGATGTGCGCGTCGATCAGCAGCGCGCCGTGCACGGTCAGCGCGCCGGCCCACTTGAGCGCGGCCAGCAGCGCCAGGGCGACCGCGCCGAGCGCGAGCAGGCAGGTGGCGAACTCGCGCAGCAGCAACCGCCACATCGCCCGGTCGAACAACTCGGGCGAGGGCGTGCTCCGCAGCAGGGCGGCGGCCTGCTCGAACAGCCGGTGGACCCGCCACTCGACCGCGCCCATGCCGATCACCAGGGGCGTCACGCCGACGGCGAGGTCCACCGGGCCCATGACGTAGCGCGCGTCGGCGTGCAGCAGGAACGCCGCGCACAGCGCCGCGTAGACCGTGCTGGGCAGCGCGCCCAGCGCCAGCACCCGGGCGGGCGGCACCTGGCCGGGGTCGCCGGTCGGCCCGGTGAGCCCCGCGCGGCGCGCGAAACCCAGCGCGAGCGCCACCGAGCAGCCGCCCAGCACCAGCACGGGCGCCACCGGCCAGTCGGCGTAGCCCGTCGCCAGGTGCACCAGCCCGGCGGCGGTCACCGGCAGCATGGCGGCCAGCAGCCGCCCCTCCGCGCGGTGGAAGACGAGGATGCCCGACGCGATCTGGAACCCGGTCTGCGCCAGCACGAACAGCACCAGCGCCGGTCCGCCGCCGAACCACCGGTGCAGCACCAGCGCGCCGGCCAGCGCCAGCGCCAGGCCGACGCCGCCGAGCAGCAGCATCGAGCGCGCCGCCACCCGCGCGGCGCCCGCGCCGGCCAGCCGGTGGGCGACCCAGCTCGTGCCCGCGCCCCAGATCCACCCGGTGGTGGTCGCGAAGATCAGGCCGCGCAGCATCCCCGGGCCGCCGAGGACCGCGAACACCGCGGGGTAGGCGGCGCTGGGCATCAGGTACAGCACGCCGTGCGACACGTCGGTCCACCACCGGCGGGGCGGTTCGCCGCCGTCGGGCCCGCCGTCGGGTGCCGCGCCGGCCGCCGCGTCGGCCGCCGCGTCGGGCGCTTCGGCCAGCAGCCGGAGGTGGACCTCCTGCGCCAGCTCGAAGACGTCGGCCGTCCCGTACCGCTCGACGGCCGCGTCGTCGGTGACGCCCTGGCTCTCCAGCACCGCCGCGACCTGCAGCTCGTCCACCGGTTCGGGCAGCAGCGGCCGGATGCGGCCGACCAGCTCGTCCAGCATCAGCCCGACCTCCCCAGCAGGGCGAGCTCGGCGTACCTGGCCTGGTAGCTGTCGTTCCAGCGCTGGAGCGTGAAGTGCTCCAGCACGCGCCGGCGGGCCAGCTGCCCGAGCCGGTGCCGCAGGCCGCTGTCGGTCAGCAGCTTGACGCAGGCCCGCGCGACGGCCTCGTGGTCGCGCGGCGGCACCACGAACCCGGCGTCGCCGACCGCCTCGGGCACGCCGCCGACGTTGGTGCACACCGTCGGCCGGCCGGTGGACATGGCTTCCACCAGGGAGAACGGGAAGCCCTCCGACTTGCTGGTCAGCGCGACGACGTGCCCGGCGTGGTAGGCGTCGACCTGGCGGGGCACGCGGCCCTCGAACACCGCCGAGTCCGCCAGCCCCAGCTCCCGCACCAGGTCGACGCAGCTCGCGTGGTAGGTCTCGTTGGCACGGGTCACCGGCCCGAACATGCGCAGCCGGGCCGTGGGCAGCTCGGTGCGGACCACGCGGAAGGCCCGGATCAGCGTGTGCAGGTCCTTGAGCGGGTCGATGCGGCCGACGAACACGATGGTCGGCTCGTCCGGTTCCCCCTGCGCCAGGGGGAAGTCCTCCGGGTCGATGCCGTTGTACATGGTCCGCGTCCGCGCCTCGTCGGCGCCGTTGCGCAGCTGCCACCGGCGGTTGTAGCCGGAGTGCGGCGCCAGCATGTCGCAGCTGCGGTAGGCGGCGCCGGCCAGCGCGCGGTGGAAGCCCAGCAGCAGCCCCTTGACCGCGCGCGGCATCTTCTCGTCGACCAGCCCGAGGTAGCGCTCGCGCAGGTAGACGCCGTGCTCGGACATCAGCACGGGCGTGCCGTGGGCCCACTTCGCCGCCAGGCCGACCAGCGCGCTGAGCCCGTTCATCGCGAGGTGGCAGACGTCGGCGCGCACCGGCGGGTGGGACAGCGGCCGGAGCATGTGCTCGAACATGTCGGCCACCAGCACGGCGTGGTGCAGCGGCAGCGGTGCGCCGTGCGCCTGCGCGGCGACCTCGACCAGCCGGCCGACCGCCTCGTTGGACACCAGCGCCGCGCCGAGGTCCGAGGTCTGCGCGAGGTCGAACAGCCGCCGCAGCGCGGCCAGGAACGCGTCGGGGGTGTCCGCGGTGTGCGGGATGAACGAGCGCAGGAACGCCTCGTGCGCCTCGGCGAACCCCTTCGGCCTGCCCCGGGCTCGCCGGGGCCGTCTCCCCCACAGCGGCAGGCTGACCACCTCCACGAGGTTGTCCGGGCTCGCCCAGGTCTGCCGCTCCGAACCGTCGACGGTCAGGGTGACGACCGTGAAGGCGTGCTCGGGCATCCCCCGGACGAGCTGGTCGCACCACAGGCTCACGCCGCCGGGGTGGAACGGGTAGGTGCCCTCGGACACGAGCGCGATGCGGGTCCGGGTGTCCGGTAACGAGGTCGTCCTCGTGACCGGGAGCGCTTCGCGGGTCGTCATGGGCGGGGGCTCGCCCTCAGGACGACCCGCTCGCCCCCGGTCAGCCCCAGTCGCGACACCGGGTCGGACCCGTAGGTCTCCCCCTCGTCGGGCGAGGTCTGGTCCGCCTCGGTGGCGGGCCTGGTCCCGACGCCGGTCACGAACAGCGCCCCGCCGCCGTCGGCGGTGTACTCGACCGCGCCGGTCGCCCGGTTCCACACCGCGTCGCGGCGGGAGGACAGCTGCGCGAAGTGCGCGTTGCGCGCCTCGACGTAGCCGGCCAGGAAGAGCCAGTCGGGGTTCTTCAGCGGCACGGAGTAGTAGGCGGCGTACTTGGCGACGGTGGCGTTGATCCAGTCGAACGCCAGGCTGCGACCCGGCGCGTACTCGCGGACGTTGCCCTGGTGCAGGGTGTGCGCGTAGGCCGAGCCGCTCATCAGGTGCTGGGCGGCGGTGTCGGCCTCCACCTCGACGATCTCCTCGTAGGTCAGGTCTCGGTCGCCGTGCTCCGGCTCGGTGCCGGCACGGCCGTAGGCGGCGTTGAACAGGGCCGTCTGCTCCTCGGGGTCCGTGGCCTCGAACGCGATCGAGGTGGGCCAGTCGGGCACGACGAAGATCTCGCCGCGCAACGGGTGGTGGATGCCGCAGTTGGCGCAGGAGGGCCGGTGGCCGGCGAACGACATGTTGCCCTGCAGGTAGCGCACGCCCAGGTCGTGCGCGGCGTCCAGCAGGGCCTTGTTCGACCCGGCGAGGCCGAAGTCGGTCGGCGGGCCGGAGGTCGCGGAGCGGTCCGGGTGGTAGACGCCCAGGCCGGAGTACTCGGGCGTCTTGAGGATCGTCGGCGGCACCGGCAGCCCGGCGAACGCGGCCAGCTCCAGGTTGCGCTCGATCTCGGCGCGGCTGACCGCGTAGTCGGTGTCGTTCATCTGTGGGTGGTTCGCGGTGTGGTTGATCCACCGGAACCGGTCGACCAGGTGCTTGGAGCAGCCGCTGAGCGTGTCCGCCGCGCCGGTGTCCTCGCACGTGGCGGGCGCGTCGGTGGCCAGGCGGCTGCCGTTGTAGGGCAGGTTGAGCTTGAACCCGGCGGCCTGCGGGTGGCGCCGCTCCAGGTCCTGCTGCGCGGTGTGGGCGGCCACGGCGTCCCGGCCGGTGAGCCGGAACAGCTCCGCGCCGCCGTCGGCGCGCCGCCGGGTGGTGACGTTGAACCAGTCGTCGACGTCCACGCTGAACCAGTGCCGCTGCTCGCCCAGCAGCACGCCGCGCGCGGCCCACCGCAGCAGGCCGTAGCCCAGCAGCAGCTCGGGCGTCGTGCCCGCGCTCAGCGAGAACGCCACCGCCAGCCGCTCCCGGCCGTCGGGCGACCGGCTGGTCACCGCGACCACGTCGTCCCCGGCGGTCAGCAGGGGTTCGGCGGCGCAGCCGGGCGCCAGGCCCGCCCGGTACAGGTAGGAGCCGGCCAGCGGCACCCGCGCGTCCGGGTGGAGGTAGTCGAAGACCGGCCGGCCCGCCGGGGCGATCCCGAGCGGCACCGGGGTCTCGCCGACGGCGGTTTCACCGCGGTGGCTCAGGCAGTAGTCCTCCGGCGAGGTGGTCTGCGAGGTGTTCAAGGCGACCTGGCGCACCCGGTAGGCGCGCTCGTAGTCCCACAGCGCCGTCCACTGTGGGCTGTTCAGCGCGGCGGTGTACGAGCCGTCCGGTCCGGCGCGCAGCAAACCGCTGCTGGCCAACAGGATCGCGTTGTACCGCCCGGTGCCGTCCGGCATGACCAACCGCTCCGGGGTGATCGGCTCCGAGCCGGCCAGCAGCACGTCGTACGGCGAGCCGACGCGGTCCAGCACGGACTTCCAGGCCGCCAGGCCGGTGTCGTCCGGCCCGGTGGCCACGACGAGCGGGCGCAGCGCCACCAGGTCGCCCCGGCGCGGCGGGTCGGCGGGCGCCGCGGCGAGCCGCACCGGCACCTCCCGCTTGGCCGCGACGGGCACCGGGGCGGCCGCCGGCGGCGCGCCGCCGGGCCCCGGTTCGACTCCACCCGGCTGGTCCACCGCGGACGGGCTGGTCACTGTGATCACCCCGATCGCGAGGGCGAGGACCGTCAACAGGGGGACGCGGAGGGAGGAGCCGAACCGGGAGCGGGTCATCAGCGCGGGACCGCCGTGGTCACGACGCGGGCGCCCGCCTTGACGGGGATCCGGGTGATGCGGTCCGTCCCGTACTTGTCGGTCTCCCCGCCACCGCCGGTCACGCCGGTGAGGAACAGGGAGCCGGTCGTGGCGGCGGTGTGGGTGACGGTCTTGCCGGCGCGGTCCCACACCGGGTCGCGCTTCGCGGCGGTCTCGGCGAAGTGCTCGGTGCGCGACTGCACGTACTTCGACAGGGCGGGCCAGTCCGGGTTGCGCAGCGGCACCTGGTAGCGCTCGCTGTACTTGGCGGCGACCACCCGCAGCCAGTCGAAGGTGAGGCTGCTGCCCTTCGCGTACTCGCGCAGGTTGCCCTGGTGCAGCGTGTGGGCGTAGGCCGAGCCGGACATGACGTGCTGGAGGGTGATCTCCGCCTCGTAGTCGAGCATCTCGGCGTAGGTCAGGTCGTGGTCGAAGGCGGGGAACTTGCCCTTGGGCCCGTACATGCTGTTGTAGAACAGGATCTGCTCGGACGCCGCGGTGGTGTGGTAGCCGATATTGGTCGGCCAGTCCGGCACGACGAGGATCTCCGGCCGCAGCGGGTGCCGGATGCCGCAGTTGAAGCAGGCCGGCTTGTGGCTCTCGAACGACATGTTGCCGTGCACGTACCGCACGCCGGCGTCATGGGCCGCGTCGAGCATCGCCTTGTTGGACTTGCGGAGCCCGAAGTCCGTCGGCGGGTCGGTGTCCGGCGCGTTCGGGTCCGGGTTGTAGACGCCGAGCCCGGAGTAGGCGGGCGTCTTGAGCACCTCGGTCGGCACGGTCAGCCCGATCCCGCGGCCGATCTCGAGGTTGTCCTGGATCTCGGCGCGGCTCTCGGCGTACTCGGTGAAGTTCAGCTCCGGGTGGTTGACCGTGTGGTTGACCCACCGGAAGTTGCCCGACAGGCAACGGGTGTAGCTGGTCAGCGCGTCCGAGGTGTTGGTGCCCGAGCAGCGCTTGGGCGCGTCGGGGTCGAGGTCGCCGCCGTTGTAGGGCAGGTTGAGGGTGAAGCCCGTGGCGAGCGGGAAGTTGGCCCGCAGCGACTTCTGCTGGGTGTTGGCGGCGTTGGCGTCCTCGCCGGTCATCCGGTAGCCCGGGTCGGTCTCCAGGCGACCGTCCGGGTGGAGGTGGTCGGTGTGGTTGAACCAGTCGTCGACGTCGACGTTGATCCAGTGCCGGTGCTCGCCGACGAGCACGCCGCGCGTGGCCCACCGCACCAGGCCGTAGCCGAGCATGTCGGTCTGGGCCAGGGCCTCGTGGGAGGAGAACGTCAGGCCGGCGCGCTCGCGCCCGTCGGCCGACGTGCTGGACACGCCGACGACGTGGTTGCCGACCTTCAGCAGCGGCTCGGCCCTGCAGCCCGGCGCCAGGGTCGACCGGTAGGTGTAGGAGAAGGAGACCGGGACGCGCGCGTTCGGCCTGAGGTAGTCGAAGAACCGGGCGCCGACGGGGGTCAGGTCCGCCGTGAAGGCGTGGTCGTTCTCGGTGCCGGGCCGCAGGCAGTAGTCCTCGGGGAAGGTGCCCCAGGAGGTGAACAGCGACGCCTGCCGGACCTTGTAGGCGCTCTCGTAGGCCCACAGGGCCTGCCACTCCGCCGCGTCCAGCGCGCTGACGTAGTCGCCGGAGCCGTCCGGCAGCAGCAGCGCGTTGTCGGTCAGCAGGATCGCGCTGTAGCGGCCGGTGCCGTCGGGCAGCACCAGCCGGTCGGCGGTGAGCCGCTCGGTCCTGGCGCGCAGGACGTCGTAGGGCGAGCCGATCCGGTCGAGCACGGCCTTCCAGGTGGGCAGGCCGATGTCGGTGTCGTCCGTGGCGACGACCAGCGGCCGGAGCGCCACCCTGTCAGTGGCCGCGGGCGACGCCGCGAGGACCGGGAGCGGGCCGTCGACCGGCCGCAGCCGGGTGGGAGGAGGCGGTTGGGGGCGCGTGACCGCGCCGAGGATATGGCCGTGCCGGTGCGACCTCCGGTCGTCGCCGGCGGCTTCCGCCGTCGGCGCCAGCACGCCCGCCGCTACGACGAGCGCAGCCAGCACGGGTGCGATGCGCTTCGCACGTGAACAAAGTGCCACCTGGTCAGAACCCCTTCGAGTAGTCGCAGAAATCCGCAATTTTGCGGTCGACCGAAGGACAACCGACCGGCCCGACTCCCTTCCCGACCGCCGTCGAGAAGATGCGGCACCAAGCCCGGAAGAACCTTCGGCGACCATTCACGGCAACCGATCACCGCATTTTGCGGTCCCGTCCCAGGTGCGATGGCAACCCCTCAAGGCGGCCTCCGGCCCTCCCCACCCGACGAGCCCCGAAACATACCTCGAATAAGGTAGACGGTTTACTTCGGCGACCGGTACCGCAATTCGCAGTACTCACGTTTTGCCCTGGAGTAGCCTTCGGGGACCCGAACGGCCCACGACTCGAACCCGACTACCAGGACGTTCAGGCGAACCGGCTCGGTCGGGCGGAATATTCCAGGTGAGCCGAGCACCGCTCCCCCGGTTCCCCGCCGGTCGCCACCGGCCCCCTCATTACGCGCGCACCGGACGATCTCCGCACATTGCCGGACACCCGGATTGCCCCCGACGCGAACATGAGCACCACTCGGTCGACCATCCCCGATCGCTCGGCCACCGCAACCGCCGACCATATCGAGCAGGTACGCGCGCCGTACCGGGAATGACCGGAATCCTCGGGGTCGGAGTTTCCGACGCCGCGCCGGCCGACATGCGCAGGGGCATTGCGCGGCGGACCGGCGGCGGGGTCGCGACCGGGGCGCGCTCCGCCCGTTCGGCGCACCGGTGGCGCGGCCGGTCGCCCGGGTCCGGGCCGGCCGGTGGGAGGACCGGTCCTTGGCGCCACCGGCCCCAGGTGGGGCGCCCGCACCGTTCCGTTGGTCCACCGCAACACCGGCCGCCCCGCTCACCACTCCGGACGGCTCGGCCACCCCTTTCGCACGGGCGCGCGCAGGCCGAAGTGACGTTCACAGCAGGAATTGTGTTTATCCGCCGTTGACGGGAGGCGGTTTCCCGCGATGCGTGGAATTCCCGCCCGGCCCGCGCTCCCGGAAGCCGCCCTGGGTGGTCCGGCCCCAGGTAGTCCGGCCCCAGGTGGTCCGGCCCCAGGTGGTCCGGCGTCGGGAAGCGCCCGCCGGGCGACCGGTCACCCGGCGGGCGGCCAGTTCCGCAGCAGCGCGTCGAGGGCGTCCAGCGTCCGCGACCACGAGGTGTCCGACCCGCGCGGCCGGTGGCTGAACCCCCCGGTCGCCTCCAGGCTCACGTAGCCGTGGAACGCGCTGTGCAGCAACCGCACCGCGTCGGTCTGGTCGGGCTCCGCCAGCCGGTAGCCGCGCAGGATCGCCCGCGTCATCTCCGCGTGGCGGCGGGCCGCGCTGGCCGCCAACGTCTCCGCGTCGAGCTCCACCTGCAGCGCGGCGTACCTGCCGGGGTGCTCCCGCGCGTAGTCCCGGTAGGCGTTCGCGAAGGCCACCAGGGCGTCCTTGCCCGCGCGCCCGGCCAGCGCGGCGGCGACCCGGTCCGCCAGCTCGGCCAGCGCGAGCACCGCCACCCTGACCTTCAGCTCCCGCACGTTCCGCACGTGCGAGTACAGGCTCGCGTCCGTGACGCCGAACCCGCGGGCCAGCGCCGACACCGTCACGTTCCCGAAGCCCACCTCGTCGGCCAGGTCCGCCGCCGCCCTGGTCAGGCGTTCGACCGTCACCCCCGCACGCGCCATGCCTCCCCCTCGGTCACCTAGGAGGTCTAGGTTAGCGATTAATCAGTCGCGCCAGGGTCAACGGGTGGGTAGCTTCCCGCCCATGAGACCGGCAACCGAACGCGACATCCGCGCGTCGTTCGTGAACTGCACCAAGGGCGAGGCCAAGCGCCTGCACGTGCCGCGCGACCTGGACGAGCGCCCCTGGGCCGACCTGGACTTCCTCGGCTGGCGCGACCCGGCCTCGCCGCAGCGGGCCTACCTGGTCACCGAGTCCGGCGACGGGTTCGTGGGGGTGGCCCTGCGGCTGGCCGCGCCCGGCGCCGCGCACACGCGGCGCACCATGTGCGCGCTGTGCCTGACCACGCACAAGGGCGACGGCGTCTCGCTGATGACCGCGCGCAAGGCGGGCCGCGAGGGGCAGGCGGGCAACTCGGTGGGCACCTACCTGTGCAGCGACCTGGCGTGCTCGCTCTACCTGCGCGGGAAGAAGGACGTCGAGCCCGGCGGGCGGCACCACGAGTCGCTCACGCTGGAGGAGAAGGTCGAGCGGACGGTCGCGAACCTGGCCGGGTTCCTGGCCAAGGTGGTCGCCTGACCCGGCCGCGCCCGGGAAGCGCGCGGCCCGGCCGCGCGCCGGCCCCGGGCCGGGTCAGGCGGACGGGCCGCGGAGGGCCGGCAGCCGCTGCTCGACCTCGTCGAACGGTCCGATCGCGACGACGCGCCCGCCGTCGAGCGCGACCACGGTGTCGGCCAGCCGGACGGTGGTGTCGCGGTGGGCGATCACCAGCAGCGCGCACTCGGTGGCGACCTGCCCGATGGTGCGGGCGAACGCGGCCTCGTTGGCGGCGTCGAGGTGCGCGGTCGGCTCGTCCAGCAGCAGCAGCCGCGGGCGCGGCAGCAGGGCGCGGGCGATGGCCAGCCGCTGGCGCTCGCCGCCGGAGATCATGCTGCCGTGCTCGCCGACCTGGGTCTCCAGGCCGTCGGGCAGCCGGTCGACCATGCCGGTCAGGTTGGTCATGGCCAGCACGCGGCGGATCTCCTCCTCGGGCGCGTCCGGCACGGCGTAGGCGACGTTCTCGCGCAGCGTGCCGTGCAGGACCGGCGAGGTCTGCTCGACCAGGCCGATGAGCGCCCTGGCCTGCGCGATGGTCAGGTCGTCGTGCAGGTCCCGCCCGTCGAGCCGGATCACGCCCCGGTCCGGGTCGTAGAAGCGCTCGACCAGCGCGAAGATCGTGGACTTCCCCGCGCCGGACCCGCCGACGAGCGCGACGTGCCCGTGGTGCGGGACGGTGAACGACACCCCGCGCAGCACCGGCCGGTCCGGCTGGTAGCCGAACCAGACGTCGCGCAGCTCCAGCGCCGGCCGGGCCGGGTCGTCCGGGCGCGGCGCGGTCGCGGTCGCGGCGGCGCGGCGCGGCGCGGGGCGGTCGGCCTCCACCGGCAGGTCGGTCACGTCGCGGACCCGCTGCAGCGCGGCCAGTCCCTTCTGGAGGGTCCCGGCGACCTCGAACAGGCCGGCCGCCGGCATGGCGATGTAGCTGACGTAGAGCAGGAACGCCACCAGCTCGGCGAGGGTGAGGTGGCCGTGGGCGACCCGCGTGCCGCCGATCACCAGCACCACGATCAGCGAGCCGTGCGCGGACAGCGTCACCGCCGGGCCGGAGATGGAGTCCAGCCGGGCCGAGCGCAGGTTCTGCCGGTAGCTGACGCGGGCGCACTCGGCGATCCGCTCCTTCTCCCGGTCCTCGGCGCGCATCGCGCGGACGGTGCGGATGGCGGTCAGCGCCCGCTCCAGCTCCGCCGACATGCGGCCGAGGTTGTCCTGGGCGCTCTCGGTGGCGTTGCGGATGCCGCTGAGCACGAACAGCGTCACCCCGCCGATGCCGCCGACGACGACCGCGACGATGAGGAACAGCAGCGGGTCCAGCCACACCATCGCCGCCAGCCCGCCGACGACGATGAACGCGCCGGAGAACATGTCCACCAGGTCGTAGGCGATGGCGTCGCGCAGGAGCGTGGTGTCGCTGGTGGTGCGCGAGAGCAGGTCGCCCAGGCGGTGCCGGTCGTAGGCGCGCATCGGCAGCCGCAGCAGGCGGTCGACCAGGCGGATCCGCAGGCTCAGCACGATGCCCTCGCCGGAGCGCTCCAGCCAGTACCGCCCGAAGGTGTCGATCACCGCCTCGGCCACGAACATGACCGCGAGCAGCGCCAGCAGCCACCCGATCACCCCGCCGGCGGTGACGGTCTCGATGGTGCGCATGGCCACCAGCGGCTGGACCAGGCCCAGTCCGGCGCCCAGCAGCGTCAGCGCGAGGGCCAGGGCGATGCTGCGGCGGTGGCCGCGCGTGGTGGCGAACAGCTCGCGCAGGCCGACTCGGGGGCGTTCCGGCTCCTCCCGCACCGCGGTCGGTCCGGGGGCGTGCTCGGGCGGTGCGACGACCGTCATCCGGTGTGGTCCTCTTCTCCGGTCGGGCGGGGGTGGGTCGGGGGTTCGGGGGTCGCGCGGTGGTCACCCGCGCCCGGCGGTTCAGCGGTCAACCGGCCCCTCGCCCGGGTCGCGGGCGCCGGGCGGGCCGGGCGGCGGGACGGTCATCAGGACGTGGAGGCGGTCGGTGCCCGGCGGCTCCGCCACCGGCCGGCCCTCGGCCTCCACCCAGGCGTGCGCGGAGAACGGGGAGGTGCGCACCCCCACCCGCCACGTCGGCCACGCCCCGCGCAGCCGGCACAGCAGGGCGGTGGCGATGGAGCGCGGCAGGCACCCCGGCCCCGCGCACCGGAGGCTGACCGCGGTGACCGTGCGCCGCGCGGCCTCCGCCTCGGCGTAGCTCGCCGGCCGGGCCCGCGCGCTGGCCAGCGCCAGCGCGGACCGGATCCACCGCGGCGGCAGCACGGCCAGCGCCCGCGCCACCGCGGTGACGCCCCAGCCGACGACCCGCCGGCCCGCGCCCACCGCGCCGGAGCCGCCCGGCAGCGCGGCGGGGGCGCTCACCGGCGCACCGCCAGGCCCGCGGCGCACAGGTGCGCCACGACCTCGGCGACGTCGGCGTCGACCGTCGCCGCGTCGGCGCCCTGCCGCTCCACCAGCAGCCGGGCGGCGCCGGCCTGGTCGCCGCCGTCGAGCAGGGTGTGCAGCACCGCGGAGCCGGCGGGGTTGAGCTGCCAGTACCGGCCGGTGCGCTCGTCCAGCAGCACCGCCCCGTCCTCCGTCCTGGTCACCGACACGTGGTCGGCCAAGCGCAGCGTCATCCGGGCGCTCCCGTCATGAGGGCCGTGGGGGAACCGGTGGGCTCCAGGTCGCGCAGCCAGCGCTCGCAGCCGACGGTCTGCTCGACCATGATCGGCATCGCGTCGGTCAGCCAGACCCCGTGCAGCGCCGACCGCAGCCGGTCGACGTCGACCAGGCCCAGCTCGGCGAGCCGGGAACCCTCGCACAGGGCCAGCAGGTCCGGCCGGTACCGGGGCAGGGCGGCGTACTCGGGCGTGGTGCCGCCCTTGGTGGCGCGGGCCAGCGACCGCTTCGGGACGATGCCGCGCAGGGCTTCGGCCGCCAGCGGCTTGTACCGCCAGGGCGTCGTGCGCTCGTGCGGCCGGACGGCCAGGCACGCCTCCACGACGCGGTCGTCGAGGAGCGGCGCGGCCACCGGGAACCCGTCGGCCGCCGCCGCCTGGGCGGTGCGGCGCTGCAGCCGGCCGCCGTGGCGGACCAGCTCCACCGCGTCGCGCAGCGCCCGGTCCCGCCCCGTCGGGTCCGCCTCGTCCGCGGCCCGGCGCAGCAGCTCCCGCGCGGCGTCCACGGCGGCCGGCGTCGCCCACGGGGGCAGCCGCACGGCGTCGGGGCGGCCGTCGTCCGGCCGGGTGAGCGCGCGGGCCTGCGCCAGCAGCGCGCGCCGCTCGTCGCGCGGCGGCGCCAGCGCGCGCCGGACCTCCGACCACGACCAGGCGTGCAGGGCCCGGTGCCCGCGCAGGTGCGCCAGCCCCAGCAGCGGGCGGCGGCGCAGCAGCTCGGGCAGGTAGGCCGGGGACGCGTGCAGCACCTCGTCGCCGCCGTCGCCGGTCAGGTGCAGCTCGGCGCCGTGCGCGGCCAGCAGGCGGGCGCGGGCGGCGTCCTCGGCCCGCAGGTGGATGTCCGGGTAGGGCTCGTCCCTGGCCACGCCGGGGTCGAGGATGCCCGTGTAGGGCGCCGGGAGGTCGTCGTCGGTCACCACCAGGTGGTGCACCGAGGGCAGGCCCGCGGCGGCGACCGCGGCCCAGTGGCCGTCGTCGTCGGCCGGGTCGGGACTGGCGACGGTGAAGGCGGGCAGCCGGTCGACCCGGGCCGCGGCCACCGAGCACACGGCGGTGGAGTCGACACCGCCGGACAGGTCTGCGCTGACCGCGCGCCCCGACCCCGTCCGGGCGGCCACGGCCGCGACCAGCGCCTCGCGCAGCGGCGGCGCGCCCTCGCGCAGCGAGCGGGTCGGCCGCGGCGGCTGCCACCAGCGCACGGTGCGGGCCCGGCCGCCGCGGGGCAGCAGCAGGTAGTCCTGCTCGGGCACGGCCACGACCTCGCGCCACAGCGAAGCGCCGGCCACCGCCGGGGGCGCGGCCGGGAACATCAGGCAGGACACCAGCCGGCGCTCGTCCACCCCGGACCCGGTGAGCAGGGCGAGGACGTCGGCGCGGTCGGCGGCCACGTCCGAGCCGCCGGCGCGGGCGCGGAACACCCGCCGCGTGCCGAAGGCGCTGCCCTGCACGCGGACCGCCCCGTCGACGCTCGCGACCAGGTGGAAGCTGCCCACCAGCGAACCCGCCACCCGGTCGAGGTCGGCCGGGTGCGCCGTGCGCCGGGCGATCGCCGCGAGGTCCTCGGCCGTGGCCGGGCAGTGCCCCACCACCGCGACCCTGGTCCGCCCGGCCGCGCCGACCACGAGGTCGCGCGGGTCCCAGTCGCCGATCAGCCACGGCCGGCCGGACGGGTGGTCGAGCCGCCGCGCCGCGGTGAACGGACCGGCGCCCGACCCCAGCGCGGCGGCCACGGCGGGAGCGGACTCGTCGTCCGGGAGGACGACGAACCACTCCTCGCCGCGGCCGGTGGCCGGAAGACCTGCGCTCACAGCCGGTTTCCCCTCGGTCACCCGCTGGTTCCCGCTACCGGTCAGTTCTTCTGCCTGCGCCGGGAGTCGCGCTGGCGACCCCGGGAGCCCAGGGTCAGCCCGGCGAACCTGCCGACCTCCACCAACAGCGGCTTGACGTACGCGGACGGCTTCTCCTGCATGGTCGAGTCCTTCCGTCGGAAACAGCTCCGGACGAACCCACCGTGGCACAAGCCGACCGGTCCGAGAACCACCTGCCGACGCCTCCACACCTTCGTGCGGGGGCGTTCACCGTGACGGGCGCGGGGTGCTTCCCGGCCATGACGGAACGCGCAAAGTCACGGCGTGGTGGGGAGTTCGTACGTGTCACCGCGGTAGACGTAGGTGACGGACGTGTCGGGCCGCCGACGCCGCACCTCGACCACGAAGTCCGACAGCGGCGACTTCATCACGCCGTAGTCGTCGTAGTGCACCGGCACGGCGTGGCGCGGTTCGAGCAGCTCCAACAGGTCCACGCCCTGCTCGCCGTCCATGGTGAGCAGGATGCCGAGCACCCTGGTGCCGCCCAGGTGCAGGACCGCCACGTCGATCTCCGGGAACCGCTCGCGCACCTCGTGGAGCCCGTTGTGCATCAACGTGTCCCCGCTGAGGTAGATGCGCAGGGGCCGCGCGCCGGCGGTCGGGCGGTACTCCAGCATCGAGCCCATCACGGGCGGCAGCAGCGCGTTGAGCAGGCCGGGTCCGTGCCGCCCCGGCAGCGCCGTGACGGTCAACGTCGCGCCCTGCTTGGCGAAGATGTGCTCCTGCCAGGTGGACAGCGCCTCCGGCGCGCGGAAACCGCGGCGGGACAGGCGTTTCGCGGCGTGCGCGGTGGTGACGATCGGCAGGTCCCGGTCCAGCTCGCGGCTCGCCACCCGGTCGAAGTGGTCGCCGTGCAGGTGCGAGAGCACGATCCCGTCCAGGGCGGGCAGGTCGGCGACGGTGATGGCCGGTTCGGTGCGGCGACGCGACACCAGTCCCTGGCCGATGTGCGTCCACTGCCCCCGGTGCAGGAAGTTCGGGTCGGTGAGCAGCGTGAACGGCCCCAGGGTCAACACCGTCGTCGCGGTGCCCACGAAGTACAGCGAATCAGCCATCGGATCCCCGTTCCCGGTGTCGGGCCGTGATGTCAGTCGAAAGTGGACAGCAGTTCCCGACAGGCGCGTTCGCAGGCCCGGCAGGCTTCGGCGCAGATCCGGCAGTGCTCGTGCATGGACGCGTGGCTCTCGCACTCGTCACCGCACGTCTTGCACGCCACCACGCACGCCTCCAGCACCGCGCGGCTGATGTCGGCGTCGTAGTGGGTGTGGCGCGAGAGCACCCTGGCGGTGGTCGCGCAGATGTCGGCGCAGTCCAGGTCGGTGCGCACGCACTTGGTCAGCTCGGCCACCGAGTCCTCGCTCAGGCAGGCGTCCGCGCACGCCGTGCACGTCTGCGCGCACGTCGTCAGCGCGTCGATCGCCTCGGCCAGCCTGCCGCGGTCGAAGCCGATCTTCGCCGGGTGGGACTCCAGCATGGGCGTGGTCGTCGTGGACATCGCGATCACCTCTCGTCGGCAGTGGTGTGCTCCACTCCGGCTACCCCCTCCGGCCACGGCGAACCCGCGCGGCGCCCGGTGGCGGGAACGCCGGCGGGGGTGTGAACGCGCTTCCCGGGGGAAGACCGTTGGCATGAGTGATGACCTGCCACCCCCGGCCCCTCCGCGCAGCGCGCTGACCCTGCGCCTCTGGCTGGCCGGTTTCGGCATCGTCTTCAACGGCGTCGCGGCCGTGCTGGCGGCCAGGGCCGGGCTGACCTGGCTCGCGTGGCTGCTGGGCGTGCTCGTCGTCGTCCTGGTGGTCGACCTCGGCCGGGTTGTCCAGCGCAAGCGGCGCGGTGAGCCCGGGTGACGCCGGGACGTGCCCCCTCGGTCCGGCGGGGCGCGCGCCGCCGGGGGCCGGCGGCGCGGGTCCGCCGGCGAGAGGCCCACGACGTGGCGAAAGCGCGGATCTATACTGGACGCGGGCGTTCCGCGATGTGGGAGGCCCACCCGTCGGGTGTCGACCGGCGTCGCGCCCGCGGGGCTCCCGCGGGAGCCCCGCGGCGCCCGTGCGGCACGAACCCACGAAAGGCCGCGACCGCATGACCGAATCAAGGAACGACCGCAACCAGCGGATCGTCGCGGAGTTCCGCGCGAACGGGGGTGTGGTCGGCGGGGCCTTCGAGGGCCGCGACCTCCTGCTGCTGACCACCACCGGGGCCAGGAGCGGGCAGCCGCGGCTCACGCCGCTGGTCCACACCCGCGACGGCGACCGCCTCGTCGTCGCCGCCTCCTACGGCGGCGCGCCCAAGCACCCGGACTGGTACCACAACCTGGTGGCCAACCCGAAGGTCACGGTCGAGGTCGGCACGGAGAAGTTCGAGGCGACCGCGACGGTGGTGACCGACCGCGCCGAGCGCGACCGCCTGTACGCCGGCATGGTCGCGCACGCCGAGGGCTTCGCCGACTACGAGAAGAAGACCGACCGCCTGATCCCGGTCGTCGTGCTCGAGCGCTGACCACCGGCCCGCCGGCCGCGGCGCCGGGGCGGGCGCGCCCGCCCCGGCGCCCGGACGCGGTCGGGGACCGGGGCGGGCGCCCGGGTCCCGGCCCGGTCAGGTGGTGCAGTTCCTCTGGGCGTCGAGGCGCACCTTGCGGCCGGTGAACTCCTCCAGGACCGAGATGTTCTCCGGCGCGTAGTTCGCGGCGGTGATCTTGTCGGCGGCGGCGCTGCCCAGCTTGCCCGTGTAGGGCGCGGACTTGTCCAGCCAGTAGGCCGTGCGCAGGAACTGGGTCAGCACCAGGTCGCGCAGCTTGGGCTCGTTCCTGATCTTCGCCCAGTAGGTCGGGTACCGGTCCTTGGCCACGCGCAGGTACAGCAGCAGGTACCGCAGGTTGGTCGCGGCGATGTCGCGGGCGTTGCTCGCGCCCACGCCCTTGATGTGCTCCTGCACGACGGTCACCGCGGGCAGGCCCGTCAGACCGGCGTTCAGCTCCGCCAGCACGCCTTGGAGGTGGTACTCGCCCTGCGTCCGGTCGCGCAGGTAGATGCCGTCCATGGAGTCGCTGAGCCGGTCCTTGATCAGCGGCAGGATCTCCTTGCGGGCGAAGCCGTCGTGCAGCGGCACCGCCGTGACCTGCCGGGAGGCGTCGATCCACGCGGCGGTGTGCACGTTCCACCGCGTCCGGGACGGGTCGAGGTCCCACATGTGGGTCTCCTCGTGGATCGCCACCATCATCGACTCGGCGAACGCCTCGAAGCTGGTCTTCTTCACGAACTGGTTCCAGTACGGGTCCTTGGCCTGCGCGATCGCCAGCGCCTCGCCGCTGGGCCAGCGCCGCTTGTACATCGCCTGGAGCGTCTGCATCCAGTTCGCGGAGGTGAACCGGGCCTTCAGGTCGCTCAGGTCGGCCTGCGGCTGCGAGGGCTCCTCGTAGCAGTAGGGCGCGGCGGTGCGGCCGGGGCCGGTCGGCGTGGTGGCGGCGGCGGTTCCCGCGCCCAGGGACAGGGCCAGGAGCGCGGTCGCCACGCGCAGGACGGGGGTGCGACTCACGGGGACCTCATTTCGCGGGCGGCGCGGGCGGTGCAGGGGCCCGGGGCCGCTCGTGGCTAGTCGTCACCCGGACCGTAGCGACCGCGCCGCCCGCGCACCCACTCCCAGCAGGCCATAACACCGGGGCCCGGCACGCCCCCTCGCCCGTGCCGGACCTCCGGCGCGCCCGGCGCCGCACCCGGTGCCGCCGGTTCCGGGCCGACCACTGCCGCAGGGCCGCGGTCAGGGCCGCGCGGTCGGGATCGCGGTCAGGGCCGCGCGGTCACAGCTGAGGTCAAGGCCGCGCGGTCAAGGCTGCGGTCAGGGCCGCGCGGTCGGAGCCGCGGACGGAGTCGCGGTCAGGGCCGCGCGGTCGGGGTCGACAGCGTCGGCTCCGCCACCCCCGGACCGCCGCAGCAGCCGCCCGCCGCGGCGTCCGGCCCGGTCCCGGGCCCCGGCTCGGCGTCGAACACGCCGGAGCCGCCGCACACCCCGGTCTCCGGCAGGGTCAGCTCGACCCGCGCCGCCGCCGCGCGGTCCCCGGCGATCTCCGCCACCACGCTGCGGACCTGCTCGTAGCCGGTCAGCGCGAGGAAGGTCGGCGCGCGGCCGTAGCTCTTCATCCCGACCAGGTACACGCCCGGCTCGGGCTGGCGCAGCTCGGCCGCCCCGTGCGGCGGCACCGTGCCGCACGAGTGCGCGTTCGGGTCGATCAGCGGGGCCAGCGCCCTGGGCGCCTGCAGCACCGGGTCCAGGTCGAGGCGCACCTCCGACAGCCACGACAGGTCCGGCCGGAAGCCGGTCAGCGCCACCACCTCGGCCACCGGGTCGAGCCGGCGCCCGTCCTGCGACACCAGCACCAGGCCGTCGGCCGCCCGCTCGACCGCCGCCGTGCGGAACCCGGTGACGACCTCGACGTGGCCGGCCCGCACCGCGGCCCGCGCCCGCAGCCCCAGCGCCCCGCGCGCGGGCAACTCGTCGGCCTCGCCGCCGCCGAACGCGGAGCCGACCGCGCCGCGCCGCAGCAGCCACGTCACGTGCGTGCCGGGGTGCTGCTCCACGAGCCCCGCCAGGGCCACCAGCGCGGTGAGCGCCGAGTGCCCGCTGCCCGCGACGGCGATCCGCCGACCCGCGTAGCGCCGGCGCTCCACCACCGGGTCCGGCACCCGGTAGGCGATCCGGTCCGCCGCCGCCGACTCCCCCAGCGCCGGCAGGCCGTCACCGCCCAGCGGGTTGGGCGAGCCCCACGTGCCCGACGCGTCGACCACCGCGCGGGCCTCGACGCGCTCGCCGGCCAGGTGCACCGTCAGCGGCTCGCTGCCGCGGCCGGCGTCCACCACCCGGTCACGACCCCGGCGCGCCACCCCGACGACCCGCGCGTCGTACCGGACGCGGTCGGCCAGCGCGCGGGCCAGCGGCTCCAGGTAGCCCGACACCCACTCGGCGCCGGTCGGCCGGCCCTCCGGGACGCGCCAGCCGGTCGGCTCCAGCAGCCGCCGCGCCGCCGGGTCGACCAGCTCCGGCCAGGCGGAGAACAGCCGCACGTGGTTCCACCGGGCGACCGCCGCGCCGGCCCGCGGCCCCGCTTCCAGCACCAACGGCCGCACGCCGCGTTCGAGCAGGTGCGCCGCCGCCGCCAGCCCGACCGGACCCGCGCCCACCACGACCACCGGGAGCCCGTTCACGAGCCCACCACCCTTCATAGATGTTCTTCTATCAACCTGACGGGAATCTATAGACAATCACCTATCAACGCAAGCATCGATGTCGGTCGATAGAGTGGTGCCATGACGCCGCCGCCCGGACTCCCCCTCCAGGACGCCACCACCTACGCGCAGTGGTTCGCCTGCCTGTCCGACCCCACCCGCGTCCGGCTCCTGCACACCGTCGCCACCCACCCCGGCGAGATCACCGTCGGAGCGCTCAGCGACGCCCTCGGTGTCACCCAGCCCACCTGCTCCCACCACCTGCGCAAGCTCGCCGACACCGGTTTCGTCCGCCTCCGCCGGGAGGGCACCGCCACGCTCGTGTCGGTCAACCCGGCCTGCTGCACCGGCCTGCCGCACGCCGCCGACGCCGTCATGGGCACCATCGCCGCCCGCGCCTGCTGCCCGGCCGACCTGCCCGACGACGTCACCGTCCGCGCCCTGGCCGACGACGACTGGGCCGACGTCCGCCGCGTCTACGCCGAGGGCATCGCCACCGGCAACGCCACCTTCGAGACCGAGCCGCCCAGCCGCCGCGCGCTGGACGCCAGGTGGCTGCCCGACCACCGCTGGGTCGCCGAGGTCGACGGGCGCGTCGCCGGCTGGGCCGCCGCCGCCCCCGTCTCCGCCCGCGAGTGCTACGCGGGCGTCGCCGAGACCTCGGTCTACGTCGGCGCCGGGCTCCGCGGCCGGGGCGTCGGGAAAGCGCTGCTGCACCGGCAGGTCACCGCCGCGGACGCGGGCGGCCTGTGGACGCTGCAAACCGCGATCTTCCCCGAGAACCGCGCCAGCATCGCCCTGCACCACTCCGCGGGCTTCCGCACCGTCGGGGTCCGCGAGCGCATCGGCCGACACCACGGCGTGTGGCGCAACACCGTCATGCTCGAACGCCGCGCCAAGACCACCCCGGCCCCGACCTGCTGATCCACCGATCGGCGGGCGCGGTGACCGGACCGGAGTGCCGGACCGCCTGCGCCACAAGGGGTTCCTCGCGCGTCACCCACCCGCCGGCGGCGCCCAGCGGGGACCGAACCGCAACCGGAAGTCGGTGAGGACGACCCCGAACAGCGGACGCGCGCCCCGCAGCCAGGCCAAGCGGCCCGGAGGGCTCGACGCGCCACCGCACCCGCGCGAGCGCGACGCTCCCGCGCACCCGCACCGGCGTCCGGACCGTCCCACCGGGAACGTCCTGCCACATCGACGCGCCCGCCCGGACCGGGACGCCCCACCGCGGCGGCCGGGCCAGGCGCGCCGCGGCGATGACCCCGCTCCCGTCGCGCGCGGCGGCGGCGAACCGCGGCCGCCCGGTCAGCTCGAAGCGCGCCATCTCCTTGGGGATGCCCCACAGCGCCCGCCCGCCGGCCCGCGAGGTGTGGCTGTCGACCCAGGCGTGCGTGCTCGACAGGCCGAGCCGCGCGCCCTGGCGCACCAGCACCGCGGCCAGCAGCTCGCGGTAGACCAGCACGCCGCCCGGCCGGTAGTCGGCGAACGCGGTCGCCACGACGGCCTTGCCCAGCACCGCGACCGGCTCCACGGGCGCGGGCAGGGCGGGCAGCGCCGCCGCGTCCACCAGCCACGCCGTCGCCCAGCCGGCGCCGCGCAACCGCCAGGGCTCGGGAGGATGAACCGCACCGTCCACTCCGGACTCCCCTCGTCGGGCACGCGCCCTCCCCGAACAGTACCCAAGTGGACCGGTCGCCTCAGCGCGGCGCACCGGGTCCTGCTCGCCCGCCGGGCACGCGGAACCCCGGGCCGCGCACGGCTCCGGCCCCGCCCGGCCCGTCACCCGTCAGGTGCGCGGGACTCCCCGAACGGGGAGGTCCGCGGGTCGGCGGGCTGCGGTAGCGTCGCTTCCCGGCCGGCAGGTCCGCCCGGGTCGCCCCGCGATCCGCCGAGCACCCCCGGGAGGGCGCCGTCGAACCCGTAGCCGTCGTCGGGCAGGGCTGCGTCCTGCCCGACGCGCTGACCCCGGCCGCCCTGTGGCGCAACGTCCGCGACGGGGTGTGCGGCATCGGTCCCGTCCCACCCGGCAGCTGGGGCCTGCCGCGGGAGGCCGACGAGGGCCGCGGCGGTGTCGTGCGGGGGTTCGAGGCGGTGTTCGACCCCGGCGGCTTCCGGGTGCCCGCCGCCGAGCTGGCCGGTCTGGACGAGGTGTTCCGGTGGGTGCTGCACGCCGGGCGCGAGGCGTTGCGGGAGTGCGGCGGCGAGCACCTGCTGCCGCGCGCGGCGCTGGTGCTGGGCACCCTCTCCTACCCGTCGCCGGGCGCGGTGCGCTGGGCGGCGGGGACGTGGCTGTCGGCGGGGCCGGGCGCGGACCCGCGCGACCGGTTCTTCTCCGGCCTGCCCGCGCACCTCGCGGCCCGCGCGCTCGGGCTCGGCCTGGGCGGGTTCGCGCTGGACGCGGCGTGCGCGTCCTCCCTCTACGCGGTCAAGCTCGCCTGCGACCGCCTGTCGCGCGGCGCGGCCGACCTGGTGCTGGCCGGCGGGGTCAGCCACGCCGACCCGGTGCTGCTGCACCGCGGCTTCCGCGAACTGGCGGCGCTGAGCCCGACCGGCCGCAGCCTCCCGTTCCACCGGGACGCCGACGGGCTGGTGCCCGCCGAGGGCGCCGGGGTCGTGGCCCTGGTGCGGCTGGCCGACGCGCGGGCGGCCGGGATGCCGGTGGCGGCGGTGATCCGGGGCGTCGGCCTGGGCAACGACGGCGCGGCCGGCGGCCTGCTCGTCCCGTCGGGCGAGGGCCAGGAGCGGGTGCTGCGGCAGACCTACCGGGCGGCGGGCGTCGACCCGGCGACCGTGTCGCTGGTGGAGTGCCACGCGACGGGCACGCCGGTCGGCGACGCCACCGAGGCGCGCGCCGTGGCGCGGGTGTTCGCGGGGCGGCGGGACCTGCCGATCGGGTCGGTGAAGGCGAACCTCGGCCACGCGCTGGCCGCGGCCGGGATGGCCGGCCTGCTGAAGGTGGTGGGCGCGCTGCGGGCCGGGGTGGTGCCACCCGCGCCGCACGCCGACGAGCCCGCGGAGGCGTTGCGCGGCACCGCTCTGCGCCTGGTGCGGGAGCCCGAGGAGTGGCGGGGGCCGCGCCGGGCGGCGGTCAACGCCTTCGGGTTCGGCGGCGCCAACGCGCACGTGGTCCTGGACGCGGGTGATGACGGGGGTGGCGGCGGGGTCGGCGCGCCCCTGCCGCCGGACCGCACCGGCCGCCCGGCCGCCCACCGCAGCGGGTCCGCCGGGGTGGAGGACCGGGTCGGGGTCGCCGTCGTCGGGCTGGCGGTGCGGGTGGGCGGGGTCGGCACCGCGGAGTTCCGGCGCGGCGTGCGCGCGGGCGAGCCGCGCGGCGGCCCGGTCGAGGCGGTGGAGGTCGGCCTGCCCGGGTTGCGGTTCCCGCCGGCGGACCTCGCGGACGCCCTCGGCCAGCAGTTGCTGGTGCTCGACGCGGCCACCGAGGCCGCCCGGGGCCGCGCGCTGCCCCGCGACCGCACCGCCGTGGTCGTGGGCATGGGCGGGGACCTGCGGGCCGCCCGGCACGGCGTCTCCTGGCGGCACGGCGGCGACGTGCCGCCGCTGACCGCGGCGGGGGTCACCGGCACCATGCCGAACCTCGTCGCCAACCGGATCAGCGTGCAGCTCGACCTGGCCGGGCCGGGGTTCACCGTGTCGGCGGAGGAGGGCTCGGGACTGGTGGCGCTCGACGTCGCGGCGCAGGCGCTGCGCGCGGGCGAGTGCGACGCCGCGCTGGTCGGGGCCGTGGACCTGGCGCACGAGCCGGCGCACCGGGCCGCGGCGGCCGCGCTCGGCCTGCCCGACGCGCCGGGCGACGCCGCGGTGGCGCTGGTGCTCAGGCGGCTCGACGACGCCGACCGGGCCGGCGAGCCGGTGCTGGCGGTGCTGGACGACGGCGCCGCCCCGCCGGACCTGACCGTCGGCGACCTGGGCCGGCCGGGCGCACCGCACCTCGACCCGACCGCCCTGTTCGGCCGGCCGCACGCGGCGGTGGGCCTGCTGGCGGTGGCCGCCGCGATCACCGCGCTCGACCACGCGCCGCCCGCCTCTGCGGACCCGGAGCCCGCGGCCACCCCGCGAGCGGACCCGGGAAACGCTGCCCCACGAGCGAACCCGGAAGTCACCGCCCCACGAGCGAATCCGGAGGACACCGGCCCACGAGCGGACCCGGAGGACACCGGCCCACCAGCGAACCCGGAAGTCACCGCCCTGCAAGTGGACCCGGAGGACACCGCCCCACGAGCGGACCCGGGGACCGCTGTCCCACGAGTGGCCCCGGAGCCCGCCTCAGCCCCGCAAGCGGACCCGGGGTCGGCCCTCCCGCGGGCGGTCGTCGTCGAAGTCGCGGTGCGCGTCCTGGGCGCACGACCCCGGCGCGTGCGGTTGCGCCGCCCGGCGGCGGTCGGGAACCGGGAGGCCCCGCTCGGCGCGTCGGCGCGGGCGACCGCCGAGGCACGGCCGGAGCCGACGATCTCCCTGCCGGCCCTCCGCCCACCGGTCCGCCCCACCGCCACCGCCCCGGTCGCCCTCGCGCCCGCCCCACCGCTGCCGCCGGTCCCCGACGACCCGGTCGCACCCGTGCCGCCCCCGGCCGACCCGCTCCGCGCCGACCCGATTCCGGCCGACCCGTCCCCGGGCAGCCCGATCCCCGGCGACCCGTCCCCAGGCGGCCCGATCCCCGGCGACCCGGCCCCAAGCGGCCCGACCCCGGTCGACCCGGCCCCCGACGACCCGCCCCGGCGCGCACCGACCCCGGCCGTCCCGGCCCGGAGCGCTCCGGCCCCGAGCGCTCCGGGCGCCCTGGCCGTGCGCGAACCGCTCCCGGGCGGTGCGGAGCGGGTGGGTGCGGCGACCGGGGAACCGGCCGCGATCGCCGCCCACCGCCGCGCGACGGTCGAGGCGCACCGGGGCCTGATCGGGCAAGCGAGCGACGCGCACACCCGGTTCCTGCGGACCCGCGCCGCCTGGCACCGGTTGCTCCTGACCACGGCCCGGGGCTCCGCGCCCACCGTCGAGCCGGTCGGACAGCGGCCCGCCGACGGCCCGCTGTTCGACCGCGCCCAGCTCGAGCACCTGGCCACCGGCCGGATCTCCGACCTGTTCGGGCCCCGGTTCGCCGCGCAGGACCACCGGCCCAGGCAGACCCGCCTGCCCGCCCCGCCCCTGCTGCTGGTGGACCGGGTGCTGGCCATCGACGCGCCGCCGCTGCGCCTGGGCCCCGGCGCCATCCGCACCGAGACCGACGTGCGGGTCGACAGCGGGCACCTGGACCCGGCCGGCCGCCTGCCAGCCGGGCTGCTGGTCGAGGCGGGGCAGGCCGACCTGCTGCTGATCAGCTGGATGGGCGTCGACCTGGTGCTCACCGAGGACCGGGTGTACCGGCTGCTCGGCTGCGAGGTCACCTTCCACGGCCCGCTGCCCGCTCCGGGGGAGACCCTGCGCCACGAGATCCACGTCGACGGGCACGCCGAGCACGGCGGCGTCCGGCTGTTCTCCTTCCACTCCGACTGCCGGGTGGGCGACGAGCTGCGGCTGACGGTGCGCGGCGGGCAGGCGGGCTACTTCACCGACGCCGAGCTGGCCGCGACCGGCGGCGTCGACTGGGACCCGGCCGCCGACCGGCCGGAGCCCGCCCGGGTGGACCCGCCGGTGATCGCCGGCGCGGCGCGGTCGTTCGACGCCGCGGCGGTCCGGGCGTTCGCCGAGGGCGACCCGGTCGCCTGCTTCGGGCCGCGGTGGCGCGTCGCCGGCAGCCACGTCCGCACGCCCCGCATCGGCTCGGGCCGCTCGCTGCTGCTGCACGAGGTGGCGGAGTTCGACCCGGCGGGCGGTCCGTGGGGGCGCGGGTACCTGCGCGCGCAGACCCCGGTGAGCGGCGCCGAGTGGTTCTTCGACGGGCACTTCCACAACGACCCCTGCATGCCCGGCACGCTGATGCTGGAGGGCTGCCTGCAGGCGATGGCGTTCCACCTCGCCGCGCTGGGCCACACGGCCGACCACGACGGGTGGCGGTTCGAGCCGGAGCGGGGCAGGACCAGCGCCCTGCGGTGCCGGGGGCAGGTGACGCCCCGGTCGCGGCGGCTGGTCTACGAGGTGTTCGCGGTGTCGGTGACCGCCGGGCCGGCGCCGTCCCTGGTCGCCGACGTGCTGTGCTCGGTCGACGGCGTCCCGGCCTTCCACGCCGCGCGGCTGGGGCTGCGGCTGGTCCCGGACTGGCCGCTGGACCACTGGCGGCTGCTGGGCCCGCACCGGGAGCAGGCGACCGGCGACCCCGTGCCGCTGCCCCGGCTGGGCGGGCTGCGCGGCCACGTCGAGGCCGGGCCGGTGGCCCTGGTCGACGGCGTCCCGGCGGGGTTGCCCGCGGTGCTGGCGGCGGCGTGGGGGCGGCCGTCGGAGGCGTTCGGCGAGCGGTTCGCCGTGTTCGACGGCGTCCGGCGCTGCCCGCGGCTGCCGGGTCCGCCGTACCTGTTCCTGAGCCGGGTCGTCGCCGTCGACGGACCGTTCGCCGGGATGCGGCCGGGCAGCCGGGTGACGGCGGAGTACGACGTGCCCGACCGGGCCTGGTACTTCGACCGGGACCGCCCGGCGATGCCGTTCGCGGTGCTGATGGAGGTGGCGCTGCAGCCGTGCGGCTGGCTGGCCACCTACGTCGGCAGCACGCTGGGCCGCGAGGACGTGGTTTTCCGCAACCTCGACGGCGACGGCACCGTGCTCGGCGAGGTCGGGCCGGGCGTCCGCGTGCTGCGCACCGAGGTGGAGCTGGTCAGCACCAGCGAGCACGGCGGGGTGGTCGTCCAGGTGTTCACCGCGCGGTGCAGCGCCGACGGCGTGCCGGTGTTCGACGTCCGCGCCGCGTTCGGCTTCTTCCCGCCCTCGGCGTTCGCCGACCAGCCGGGCCTGCCGCCGACCGACGCCGACCGCGCCCGGCTGCGCGCGCCCGGCGGCCCGGTGGCGCCCCTGGCCGCGCCGGCCGCGCCGATGCTGCGGGTGCTGGACCGCGTCACGGGCCACTGGCCGCGGGGCGGGCGGGCCGGGCTGGGGCGGCTGCGCGCGGAGAAGGACGTCGACCCCGGCGACTGGTACTTCCGCGCGCACTTCTTCCAGGACCCGGTGCAGCCCGGCTCGCTCGGCGTCGAGGCGGTCTGCCTGCTGCTGCGCCACCACCTCGTGGTCACCGGGCTGGTCGACGGGAGCGCCGGGTTCGAGCCGGTGCTGCCGGGCGCGGTCGCCTGGAAGTACCGGGGCCAGGTGACGCCGTCCGATCGCCTGGTGACCGTGGAGCTGGAGGTGACGGAGGTCGGGACGGACGCCCGCGGCTGCTACGCGCTGGGCGAGGCGTGGCTGTGGGTGGACGGGCGGCGGATCTACCACGTGCCGCGCATCGGGGTGCGCGCGCCGGCCCACGAGGTCGTGGACCCTGCCGTCGACACGTGGGTGCGCGACCACCGCCCGACGTGGACGGTCCCGGTGCTGCCGTTCATGTCGGTGGTGGACGCCCTCGCCCGCGCGGCGGCCCGGCGCACGGGCGGCGCGGTGGGCGAGGTGCGCGACGTCCGGCTGCGCGGCTGGCTCGTGGCCGACCGGCCGGTGCGGTTGCTCACGGCGGTGCGCCGGGTCGGGCCGCACCACGAGGTCACCCTGACCACCGCCGACGCGAGCGCCCAGCCTGCCGCGCCCCCGCCCGCCGACTCAAGCGCGCAACCACCGGCGACCCCGCCCACCGACCTCAGCGCGCAACCACCGGCGACCCCATCCACCGATCCAGGCGCGCAGCCCTCCACGACCCCACCCACCGACGGCGCGCGACCCCACGGACCCCCACCCCCCGACCCGGGCGCACGACCACCGGCGACCCCGCCCACCGACCACGACGCGCAGCCCCTGGCGACCGGGACCGTGGTCGTGGGCGCCCCCGCCGGGCAGCGGCCCGCGCCGTTCGCCCCGTTGACCGATGCCCGCCCCGCGCCCGACCCGTACCGCGGCGGGATGCTGTTCCACGGCGAGGCGTTCCACTACCTCGCCGAGCACTCGATCGGCTCCGCGGGGGCCTCCGGCACGCTCGTCGCCGACGCGGGCGCGCTGCCCCGGGGCCAGTTGCACCAGGGCCTGCTGGACGGGGCCCTGCACGTGGTACCCCACCAGGCGCTGTGGCGGTGGTCGCCGGACATCGACCGCGACCGGGTCTCGGTGCCGCACCGGCTCGTCGTGCTGCGGGTGTTCGAGCCGCTGCCGGACGCGGGCGCGGTGGGCGTCGAGGCGCGGTTCGCCGGGTTCGACGGCGGCAACCGCCTCCTGCCCGTGGTGGACCTCCAGCTGCTCGTCGCCGATCGCGTGGCGGTGGCGCTGCGCGTGGTGCTGGCGCTGGTGCCGCTGGGCCGCCTGGGCGCCGCGGGGCCGGCCGAGCGCCGGGCGTTCCTGCGCGACCGCCGACCGGTGCCCGGCCTGGGGTTGTCCACCACCACCGACGGCGTCACGGCGCTGGCCGTCGACGACGTGGCCGCCGTGGACTGGCTGCCCGGCACGGTGGCCGACCTCTACGGCCTGCCGCCCACCGCCGACGTCCGCGACCACGCCGCCGCGATCGCGGTGCGGGAGCACGTCGCGCGGCTGGCCGGGGTCCACCCGTCGGCCGTCGACGGGGACCTGCGCGCGGCCGGTCCGCGCGACCGCCCCGACGAGCGCTACCCGGTCCGGGTCGACCGGCGGGCCGGCGTGGTGACCGTCCGGTCCGCCTGACCGCGCGGCAGCCACCAGTTCGCCGCGCCGAGCAGCCGCACCGAGGCGGGGACCAGCACGGCCCGCACGAGCGTGGCGTCCACCGCGACCGCGACGAAGATCCCCACGCACAGCTGCTTGACGAACATGACCTCGCTGGTCGCCGTCACGGCCGCCACCACCATCACCACCAGCGCCGCGCCGGTGAACACCGGCGCCGAGCGCCGCAGGCCCGCCACGACCGCCGCGGCGGTGTCGCCGGTCCGGTCGTACTCCTCGCGGATGCGCGACAGCAGGAAGAACTCGTAGTCCACCGCCAGCCCCACCGCGATGACCAGCAGCAGGAACGGCTGGAAGACGTCCAGGTGGCCGGTGGCGCCCGCGCCGACCAGCCAGGCGAGGTTGCCGTCCTGGAAGACCCAGGTGAGCACGCCGAACGAGGCCCCCAGCGGCAGGACGTCGACCACGAGGGCCTTGATCGGCAGGACGAGCGACCGCAACGCCACCGCGAACATCGCGAAGGCGGAGCAGGCGATCACCAGCAGCACCCACGGCAGCCGGTCGCGCAGCAGGTCCAGCACGTCGACCGCCATCGCCGAGGCCCCGCCGACCAGCACCGAGCCCCCCTCGGGCGGCGGCAGCGCCCGCACCGCGCGCACCACGTCGAGCGCCGCCGGGGACTCCGCCGCGCCCGCGTGCAGGTAGAGCACGGCGTGGTGGCCCGACTCGGCCGCCGTCACCACCCACCGCACCCCCGGCAGGCCCGCCAGCCGCCGGGTCCAGTCGCGCGCGGCCCCGGCGCGGGCCGGGTCGCCCACCGGGGCGTCGAACGCGGTGACGACCTGCACCAGGTCGAGCGCGGGGAAGGCGAAGTCGCGGCGCTGCTCCTCGGTCGCCACCCTGGCCGGGTCGCCCGCCGGCAGCGTCCGCTGGTCCGGGAAGCCCAGGGTGACGTGCAGGAACGGGACGGTCAGCACCACCAGCACCACCACGGCGGTGATCAGGTGGGCCACCGGCTCGGCCACCACCGCCCGGCCGACGCGCGCCCAGAACCGGTCCACCGCGCCCGGCCGGACCAGGCGCGGGACGGGCAGCCGCAGCAGGTCCACGCGACGCCCCAGCACGGCCAGCAGGGCCGGCACGGCGGTGAGGCTCACCACCGTGCCCGCGGCCATCGCGACGGCCGTGCACAACCCGAGGGAGCGGGTCACGCCGACGGGGAACAGCACCAGGCTCAGCGCCACCACGCCGACGGTCAGCCCGGAGAAGAAGCACGTGCGGCCCGCGGTGGCGACCGTGGCGACCACGGCGCGGCCGACGTCACCGCCGTCGCCGCCCCGGGCCAGCTCCTCGCGGAACCGCCCGACCACGAACAGCGCGCTGTCCACGGCCAGCGCCAGGCACAGCACGCTCAGCGCGTTGACCGCCAGCACCGAGATGTCCAGCGCCCCGGTCAGCGGTCGCAGCAGCGCGAAGGTCACGGCCAGCGCCGCCGCGCCGGCCAGCACCGGCAGCAGCGCCGCGACCAGGCTGCGGAACAGCAGCACCAGCAGCAGGAACACCGCCGGCAGCGCCAGCAGCTCCCGGTGCAGCAGCTCGTCCTGCGCTTCGGTGACCACGGCCTCCCGGATCGCGACCGGGCCGGAGAACGACACCTCGACCCCGGCCGCCCGGACGGCGGCGCGCAGCACGCGGTAGTTCCTCGTCCGCTCGGTGTCGTCCGCGCCCGCGAGCACGACGGCGACCACGGTGGCGCGGCCGTCCACGGAGTCCAGCGCGGGCAGCCCGTCGCGCCAGGACGTCAGGGTCCCGGTCACCAGCCCCGCGGGCACGCCGGCCAGCGAGGTCTCCACGGCGCGCCGGAAACCGGGGTCGCGCGCGGTGGTGGGGCTCCGGTAGGTGAGCAGGACGTCGGCGCCGCCGCGCCCGACGTGGTCGCGCACGGCGTCGGCGGCGCGGGCGGACTCGGCGTCCTGCTGGAGCTCCCCGCCGTAGCCGAACCGGTCGAGCCCGCCGACGCCGACGACCGAGGCCAGCGCGACGACCGCGAGCGCCGCGGCCAGCACCTGCCACCGGCGCCGGACGGCGAACTCCCCCAGCGCGACGAAGGCGCCCCGACCGCTGCCGTCGGCCGGCGGCGGGCAAGGCGCGCCACCGCCCGCCGGGGCGCGCCCGTCGGCCGGGGGGCCGGGGCCCCGGCCCGGGCGCCGTCGTCCGCCGCCGGCGCGGAACGCGCCACCCGTCAGTCCTCGTCGACGCACAGCACGAGGTCCACGTCCAGCATTTCGAGCACGGGCACGCCGCCGTCGTCGAGCAGCGCCACGTCGCACAGCGCGTCGGAGTGGTGCACCCGCCGCGCCAGCAGCACGCAGCGGCCGACACCGGCCAGCGGGCCGGGCCGGTGCACTCGGGTCTCCCCGACGGCCATCGGCAGGCAGCGACCGCCCAGCACGCGCTCCGCCCACAGGCAGGCCAGCTGCAGCCCGCCGTCGGCGGCGGCCGGGTCGACCAGCCAGTCGCCCGCCTCCCAGCCCAGCTTCGCGGCGCCCACCACCGCGCCCGCCGCCCCGGCCGCCGACACCCCGTCCACGGCGACCAGGGACTGGAAGCGGGGGCCGTGGAACAGGACGTGGCCGTCGTAGACGTCCCTGCCCAGCGCCTGCAGGTCGGCGGGCGGCGCCCACCCCGTCCCCGGCGCGGCGTCGCGCGGGTCGCCCGGCCGGGCGCGGTAGTGCAGGACGCCGTCGGCGGCGCGCAGCTCCACCAGCGGGCCGCCCGGGTCCGCCGCGGTGTGCAGGAACAGCCGCCCGTGCCCGCCCGGCAGCGCGACCTTGCGCAGCACCCGCAGGTCCCGCAGCACCAGGCGCTGCGCCTCGCCCTCCCGCGCGGCGGCGGCGAACCAGTCCAGCACCACCGCGACGGGCAGCACCGGCACCCCCGCGAGCACGTGGTCGGCGAGCTGCGGGTGCGTGCGCGGGTCGACGCGGACCTCCCGCGGCCCCACCGGTCCGAACGCCGGGCGCGGGTCGCCGGCGGCGACCAGCACCCGCGCGTCCTCGGCCGGGCCGTCCAGCTCGGCGGTGAACGCCTCCGCGCCGTCGTCGGGCCGGATGAGCGCCAGGCCGGTGGAGCGGAACCGGTCCGCGTGCGCCGGGGTGACCATCCCGCCGTCCCACGGCCCCCAGGCGATCGACCGGACCAGGCAGTCCGGCCGCCGGGCGCGCTCGGCCGAGGCCACCCGGTCCAGCACGGCGTTGGCCATCGCGTAGTCGGCCTGCCCGGCGTTGCCGAAGCACCCGACCACCGAGGAGAACAGGCACAGCAGCCGCAGCGGGTCGTCCGCGGTGGCCGCCAGCAGGGCGTGCAGGCCCGCCACCTTCGTGTCGAAGACCTGCCGGAACCGCTCGTCGGTCTGGTCGGCGATGGCGCTGTCGGCCAGCGCGCCCGCGCCGTGCACGATCCCGGTGATCGGGCCCCACTCCGCGCGGACCTCGGCGATCACCGCCGCCACGGCGGTGGCGTCGCGGACGTCCACCGCGCTGTAGCGGACCTGCGCGCCGGCCTGCCGCAGCGCGTCGAGCGCCGCGCGCACCTCGCGCACGGCCAGCACGCGGCGGGCCTCGGCGGTCAGCGCCAGCGGCGGCCGTCCCGGCTCGCGCGCGGCCAGGGCCCGGACCAGGGCGGCCTCGTCGGCGGTGGCGGGCAGGCCGTCGGGTTCGGCGTCCAGGGCGGTGCGGCCCAGCACCAGCAGCCGCGGCCGGCGGGCGCGGGCCAGGTCGAGCAGCGCCCGCGCGGTCATGCCCCGCGCGCCGCCGGTCACCACGAGCACCGAGCCGGGGTCGACGCGCGCGGCGCCCACCGCGGCCGGCGGAGCCGGGTCCCAGCGCGGGACGAGCCGGCTGCCGTCGGCGCGCAGCCCCACGTCGGGTTCCGCGCCGCCGCCGAGCAGTTCGCGGACCACGGCGTCGGCGACGGCCTGCGGGTCGCGCCCGCACTGCTCGCAGTCCACGGCCTTGACCGACGCGCGCGGCCACTCGGCGGCGGCCGTGCGGGCGAGCGCGCCGAACCCGCCGAACCAGGCCCGGCCGGCCGGTCGGCCGCCCAACCCGAAGTCGCCCCCGGTGTCCTGCACCGCCACGAGCAGCCCGCCGTCGGCCCGGAACCGGGCCGCCACCGACCGCACGGCGCGGAACGCCTCCAGCGCCACGTCCGCGGCCCGTGCGGCGGGTGACGCGGCGGCCGGTTCGGGGCCGGCCTCGCCGAGCCCGCCGAGCAGCACCAGGCCGCGCGCCGCCGGCGGCGGTCGGTCGGTCACCTCGGCCGGCACGCCGTGCTCGGCGAGCCCGCGCGCCACCAGGCCGGCCACCGCCGCCGGTCCGCCGACCACCGCGACCGGGCCGTCCCCCAGGCCGGGCACCGGCACACCGGGGGCGGGCTCGGCCACCGCCCGCAG
>Ga0196958_10000010_pt1 | contig 147687 bp, 133 predicted proteins | sample S1v_10metaG_FD_148654 | JGI IMG/M metagenome (GOLD analysis project Ga0196958, IMG submission 148654) | Soil microbial communities from Anza Borrego desert, Southern California, United States - S1+v_10 | ecosystem: Environmental > Terrestrial > Soil > Desert | place: USA: California... | reverse complement strand
GCACCTGGACAAGGTCGCCGCCGAATTGAACGGACGGCCTCGCGAGACACTGGGCTGGCGCAAGCCGATCGAGGTCTACAACGACCTGATCACCGCCCACGCGTCGCAATGACCACTTGACCCCACCCTCCCTTGGTGAGGTGAGAAACGATGCACTACGTCATCGCCTCGGTCTCCGAGTCGACCCTCGTCGCTTGGCAGGACAGCTTCGTCGATCTGCCCGACGTGATCTTCCGCGTCGGTGCCGGCAGCGCGGTGTCGTTCGATTGCGATGCGCAGCTGATGAACTTCTACCTGGCGCACGACCGATACGGAGGAACTCCTGAGATCGGTCGTGCCCAGGTGCTGGTCAACACGCGCAACGATTCATCGCCGCGGTACGTCGTCGCTACCCCGCCGTTCGCGGGCGGTGGTCGTGAAGTCACCGACCCGGCGGAGCTCGAAGAGCGTCTCTATTACACCTTTTCGGCCTGCTTCGACAAGGTTTCCGGAACCAATGAGCGTGAGCCGGATGTCATCGAGCGTGTTCTCATCCATGTTGAGGGGATGGGGCTTGAAGAGATAGGTCGGGAACCTTCGATCCGTGCGTTGCGGCGAGCGATGCAAAAGACATGACCCGGCAGCGGTCCAGAGCCAATCACAGGTTGCGCTCTGGGCCGCTCAGCCTGGGCTGCGACGTCGATGTGCGCGGCACGTCCGCAGCGGGCCGAGCACGCCATAGGACAACTTGCGGGAGTCGAGGTCTGGAAGACCATAGTTTCCAGGATGTCCAAGCCGTCCAGTTGCCAGTCGACGGACACGGACCGCTGATGTGACATGGGTTTGCTGCTGCGTCGTGGATGCCTGCGCGAGTACCGGCGTATGTGTTAGGAGACGGGCTGTGTGAGCGAGAGTGGCGCGATGTTGAACGTCCAGCGTCACCTGGCGGATGCTGATTGGGGCATGAGGCAGGTGTGGGAGAGCACGTAGGGGGTGGGTTGACCACAATCGACTTGTCGATCCATCAAGCCGGACAGGGCGGCGAACCGGAACCGATCCGCGGGCTCGTAGCGGACTGGACTCGCGAGTTGCCGACGGAGTACGGCGTTCTCGTGGCGCAGGATCGGATGGGGCGAAGAGGCGCCGCTGTGGGCTTCTGGTGACGAGAACGGATCAAGGAATGGGCATTCGCCGGTGGGTGGCGGACCTGCTGCTGCCCCGCGTCCCCGACCTGCGCCCGGTGACGCGCGAACAGCTGATCGAACTGCGCGAGAGGGCCAAGTCGCGCGGGTACACCGGGCGGGCGTGGCGGGACGGGCAGGGCTACACCATCAACGACTCCGCGTTCATCTGGCTTGAGGTGGGGGACGATGTCGGCAACGGAGTAGCTGTGTGCAACCTCGTGGTGTCACAGGTCGAGTTCACCGGCCCCAGGCCGACCGGCACCTCGATCCGGCGCCACACCCTGCACGTGCACCAAGACGACCTGCGGCGGCTACGGCGTGCCTCTGCGGAGGAGGTACGCCGCGCTTACTTCGTCCTGCAGGCCGCGCTGCCGCTCGACCTCGACGAGCTCCAGCCCTGGTGAACGCGAGCGGTCCCTGACACGTGACAGCGACCGCTCACCGGGGGGACTCCAGAGACCTGCGGATACTTCTTCGGCCAAGCGCTCACATGGCGCCCGGCGTCACCGATCGGTGCTCGCGCAGCAGCCGTGGCAGGTGCCGTGTCAACGCGGTGAGCACTGCGCGACCGGCCCGCTCCAGCCGCAGGCGAGGAGTGGTCCGGCGCAGCACGGAGACCTCGTGCCGCAGCACCGACAGTTCGACGTCCTTAGCCGCGGAGAACCGGTCGGGCAGAACAGCCAACCACCCATCCGGACGAAGATCAGGTAGAGCAGTCGTAACGCCACACCTCAGGATCATGCCCTGGAGGCAAGGGGCCGGAGACCTCCAAGGCTCTGGGGTTGCCGGTGTGGCCCGTAACCGGGATGAGTTTCGCCATCGTCACCTTCGCGAGGTGCCGGCTGGAGGACGAGCCGTCAGCCGACGCGGACCGACTGCTCGCACCGGTGGTGGACTCCGACGACGTCGCCTGGACGCGGCTGCTCATTTCACGGCGATTCCGCGGGCCTTGAGGGTGTCCTGGGCACCGGGGGCGGCCATCATGGCCTCGTCGCCGCCGTGGATCACGCGGAGGTTGGGCAGCAGGGCGAGGTCGTCCAGCGAGGTGACGTCGAAGAGGTCGTCCTCTCCGTCCCAGAACGGCGAGCACTGGTGGTAGATCTCCAAGCCGCCGTCGGTCGTCAGTTCGTCCACAGTGGCCAGTTGGTCGGGGCTGATCTCCAAGTCGGTGAAGTACTGGCGGGCTTCCTCGAGGACGGTGTACAGCAGGTTCTGCTCGTACAGGTACTTCCACAGGTCGCCGGTGGCGCCCTTGGCGTGGAGGACGTCGGCGATCCGGAAACGAGGCTGGATCAGCTTGTCCTGGTACATGAGCTTGTCGATGACCAGCAGCTTGAAGTTGAAGTCGCGGAACATGCCCCACTGTCTACCAGGCCGCCCGGACAATCCGGGCAGCCGGCGCATAACCCTCCTGGCGTCGCTCTGCCCGACTGCTGGGGCCGGCTCCACGCGACCTGCCGGGTGGCCGGCGCGGCTGGCCGCCCGGTGGATCTCCGAAGAAGGCTTGCCGCCGTCGGTCGGCCCGGATCGGCGAGGTAGGAGCAAGTCGCCACTCGATGCTCGGATCACTCGACCGAGGCGTCAAGTGCGCTCAACCGGAGCCACGTCGGGTACGCGCCGCAGAGCACCGCGATCGGAGGTCCACCGGGAAGTTGCGAACGGCACGTGCTGGCCTGCTGCCGACTACACCTGCTCGGTGTCGACGGTCGTCGCGGGCTGGTTACCCGGCTGGTGGCGCTTTTCCAAGGAGATACCGCACTTGCCGGCCAGCGCGACACCGGCACCGATGGTCGTCGCCACCGGAGCGGCCAGCACCGCGACCACCCCGACAGCCACCGGCACCTCCAGCACCACGTCGTTCTTGCTGTCACGCACGACCACGCGGCGATTGATGCCCTCGTCGACCAACCCGCGAACGGCGCCGACCACGGCGTCGACGGCGGCACGGGGGGACTCGGGCTTGAATTCGCTCATGACTCTCCTCGAACTGCGGATGTCCCTTGACGACTCCAGCATGCCCGTGGCTGGACGCCCTGCCATCAGGGTTTCCCCTGACCCCCGCCTGATTCACCCCTCAGGGCACCGTTCACCGGCACTGAGTGGCATCAGGGCCCGGCGGTGCCCGCCCCATCGCCGGAAGGCTTTGACCTGCCCCTCATCCTCCTCGGCCCTAGACCGCGGCTGCTCCTGCACGTGCAGGGCCCTGACTTCCTGCTGGCATCCCTGGCTCGGTGCGATGAGGCGGCCAAGCCTCCGGTCTGACCTCGCTGTCAGCTCGTGTCGGGGCCGATTCCGCTGGCCGGGTGGCTCGCCGGTAGCCGTGCGGCGGTGACCAATCGGGACCGGCGCCGTCGGTCCCCGTGGAGCACCGGCACGGCGATCTCGACGTCCTTCAGCGTGACCCTCAGTGGATCACCTTCACCGATCGGGTTGAACCGCATCGGTGCCACGAAGGGAGTCGTAGTGGTCGAGACGTGTTTCGACAAGCATGTCGTTCGCCTGGTTCCAGCGTGTCGGCAGCGTGCTCAGAGGTCGGGTTCCCGGTGTGTCTCGTCCGCGTCGTGGTCCGCGTTCGGGTCGGAGGGGGGTCGTCGGCGGATGTAGACGACCGCGGGCTTGTCCTCGGCGGGGTAGCGGCGGTCGACGTCGAAGCGGCCGGTGGCCTCGACGAGGTTGGTGAGTTTGGCGTGGCGGTAGGTGCGGGGGTCGAAGTCGGGGTGTTGGGTGGTGATGATGTGGCCGACGTGGGCCAGGGGCGCCCAGCCGTCGGCGTCGGAGCCGGCGTCGACGGCTTGGTCGAGCAGCGTGTGCAGGGTGGTGTCGTGCCGCGGTGACGGCGGGGCCGGCGCCGGGTGGGTGTGCTCCGGGGTGTCGGGCCGGTCGGGGGTGGTGTCGGTGGTGAGGTTGTCGAGGTGGATGAACTTGTCGCAGGCGGCGACGAACGGTGCGGGTGTGCGGCGTTCGCCGAAACCGTAGACGGTCAGACCTGATTCGCGCAGGCGTGCGGCCAGGCGGGTGAAGTCGCTGTCGCTGGAGACGAGGCAGAAGGCGTCGAGGTGGCCGGTGTAGAGCAGGTCCATGGCGTCGATGACCATGGCGGCGTCGGTGGCGTTCTTGCCGGTGGTGTAGGCGAACTGCTGCACCGGCTGGATCGACCAGGCCGGCAGTTGTTCCTTCCAGCCCCTCAGGTTCGGACCGGTCCAGTCGCCGTAGGCGCGCTTGACGTGCGCGGTGCCGTACGTGGCGACTTCGGTCAACAACGCCTGCACCACTCCGGGGCGGGTGTTGTCGGCGTCGATCAGCACGGCGAGCTTCGCGTCAGCGGTCATCCCGCCTCCTGCTGCGTGCGGCACGGATGGTGTCCACGGGCTGGGTGTTCACCGGGCCTCCTGACGACAAGCAGTGCGAACCCTTCAGGTCACGACCCTGCCACGGTAGGTGGGTTGATGAGGTGCTTCGTGGCGGGCACCGCGTGTCGGGCGTGGTGCGGTCGAGTCGAGCGCTGGGACGCGAAAGCGCCATCCCCGGTCCTCGTGATCACCGGCAGTGGGCGTTCGGCCGGAGCCGGTCAGGTGACCAGCGCTGGGCCTTTGAAGACTTCGCGGGTGTGCCAGGTGATGTGTGCGGGAGCGGGTGGTGTGGTGCCGGGCCTGGGGTCGAGCGGGCGTTCGTGCAGTTGGTAGACGGTTCGTCCGGTGGTGGTGCGGCTGGTGAACTTGGCGGACACGGTGATGCGCAAGTCCTGGGTCAGGCCGAGGGCGCCGTGGTCGAACAGTTTGTGGTGTAAGGAGCACAGGGCCAGTCCGTTGTCGGGGGTGTCGGGTCCGTCGAAGGCGAACCAGCGGATGTGCGCGGCCTCGACGCCGACGGTGGCGGCGCCGAGTTGCCCGTCGAAGCCGCAGAAGGCGCACTGCCGGTCCCATGGGCCGTGGGGCAGCGGGATGCGGTGTCGCTTCAAGTGGGTGTCGAAGTGGTCGGTGAGGCGTTGTCGGAGGGGCCGCCGAGGTCGATCGCCGAGTCCGTGGTGAACGATCGCCGCGGAAAGAGCGGGCCGGCGCGGAGCCTCGGCACCCCGCAGGGCACTGCGGTGGCAGCGGACCGTCCATTTCCGAGCAGTCGCGCGTCACCGCCGGCCGGGCACCTGCGGTACGGGGCCGGTGCTCTCCCGTGGCACGTGCGCCGATGCGTACTGCGGGGTGGAGCCGTCCGTGCCCGTCGATGCGACGTCGGATTTCGCGTGGTCCGGCAGTGCCCGGCCGGGAGTGGTCCCGACGGTGGTCTGCGGAACCGCAGCGGCTCGCGTTGCCGGCCGGACCGGGTTCAGGCCCGCTTGCCGAAGACGAGCACCCCCCAGTCCAGGTCGGACGCTTCGCCCGCGAGGTATCGGAGTTGGTGCTCGCGCACCGCAGCGAGCCTCCGCTCCACCTCGGGGTGGTCCGGCTCGGCCGCCGCCCACGAGTGGACGGCCCGCCACTGGTCGGTGTAGTAGCGGTCCCAGTCCGACCGCGTGGAGCGCACCACGCCGACGACCGGGTGGTCGAGGCGTTCCAGGTGGTCCCGCCCCGCCGGGAGCTGGTCGCCGACGGCGAACCGGCCGCCGGGGGCGGTCGAACGGGCGGCGAGGTCCACCGCGGCGAAGAAACCGCCCAGCCCGCCTGCGGCGCCGAGGAGCACGACCCGCTCGTGGGCTCGCTCGGCGAGCTTCGGAGAGCGCCCGTCAGCCACCTCGAACCGGACCCGGTCGACCACCCCGCGGGCAGCGGCCTCCTCGCTCGCCCGGCGGATGAAGCCGGCCGAGATGTCGACCCCGGTGGCGGTCAACCCGAATCGCGCTACCCAGTCGCAGAGGACACCACCGGTGCCGGTACCGATGTCCAGCAGGGTGCGCGCCGACCTGAGGTCCAGCAGGTCGGCCACCTCGTCGATGCCCGCGGCCGAGATCGGGTTCCAGCAGCGGGCGCGGCGGTAGCGGGCACTGATGTGGTCGGAGAGGGATTCCGTCGGCTCGGTGGTGGTCACGCCGTTCGCTCCTCTGCTCGTCGTGCGGCGAGGTCCTCCTCGACCAGCGCCGCGTTGATCGCCTGGCCCGCCGCCACCCCGTGGCCCGCTGCGGTGATCACCTTCTGGGTGGGTCCGGCCGCCGTCCCGACGACCCAGACGCCGTCCACGGGGGTGCGGCCGGTCGGGTCCGGCCGCAGGGGTTCGCCGCGGAGGTCCGGGCGGAGCGGTTCGAGCAGGCCCAGCTGGGGTTCCGGTGGTGCGTCCAGGAAGCACGCGTCGACTTCCAGCCGGTTGTCGGGCTCCAGCAGGACGCGTACGCCCGGCACCGCTCGCTCCACCGCCCGCACCGCGCCGTGCACGACCCGGACGCCGGGGAGCGAGCGCACCGGCCGGGCGTCGCCGGGCAGCAGCACGACCTCCACCGACCACTGCGTGAGCAGGCCGGCCAGCCGGACCGCGCCCGCGGTCGCGCCGAGGACCGCCACCGACCGCGCCCGCCCGCCGCCCCAGTCGTGGCAGTAGGGGCAGTTCTGCACGAGGGTCCCCCACAGTCCCGCCAGTCCGGGCACGCCCGGCAGGCGGTGGTGCGCGCCGGTGGCGAGCACCACCCTGCGCGCCCGCCACGTGATGCGCTCCTCGGTGTGCACGAGGAACTCGGGCGAGCGACCTGTGAGAGCGCGCACCCGACCGCTCACCACCCGCCCACCCGCCCGGGTCACCTCGTACCGCACCTGGTCCAGGTAGCGCCGGGGGTCGACCCCGTCGTGGCCGGGATAGCCGCGGATGCCGGGCGAGGCCGCGTTCGCCGGGTCGCCGTCGTCGATGACGACGACCCGGCGGAACGCCTGGGCGAGGGTGAGCGCGGCGCCGAGACCCGCCGCGCCCCCGCCCACCACGGCCACGTCGACCTCGCCCGCGTTCACCGGTCACCCCCAGCAGCCGGGCGAGCACGCGGAACACCTCGTGCACCGGTTCGGTCGTCGACACCACCCGGCCGTCGACCTCCACCCACACCGCGCACTCCGCGGCTCGGTTCCTCGGGGCGTGCTCGCGACCCAGGACGAGCCGGGCATCGTGGCCGAGGCGGCGCAGCGCGATGGCGAGCACCAGGTCGACGTCCCGGGGATCGACGGCGGGCCGCAACTCCTCGACGGCGGCGCGGACGCGATCCGCGTCGAGCCCGCCGGGAGCCGGCGGGGGCGGGGCGGCGCGGCGCAGTCCCCGGGCCGCTGCGGCGCGATCCCCGCGGACCGCGTCCGCCGCCGCCCGCACCGCCCGCATCGTCGTCGACATCACGTGCTCCTCTCCCGGCACCACCGGTCGATCCACTCGTTCTCCTCGGTCGCGGCCCGCAGGATGCCGTCGGCGGTGCCGAAGTGGTGGCCCTCGGCGTCGAGCAGGACCAGTCGCGCAGGCGCGCCCGCGATCCGCAGCGCTTCGTAGAACAGCCGGGCCTGCCACACCGTCGTCGCCGAGTTCGGGTCGGACGTTCCCTGCGTGAGCAGCGTCGGGACGGTGATCCGGTGCGCGCTGTGCACGGCGGTGAAGCCGTGGTACATGTCCGGCGCGGCCCAGATCGGCCGGTGCTCCAACTGGAAACCCGCAGGGGTCAAGGTGCGGTTGTACGCGCCGCTGCGCAGCACCGCGCACCGCAGCACCGAACCCAGTTCGGGCAGCGCGACGGCGGCGAGCGCGGCGCCGAAGCTGTGACCGCCGAGGACCAGCGGCACCTCGCCCAGTTCCCGCCGCACGCGTTCGGCCGCGTCCCGGACGCCGTCCACCACCCGCGCGGCGATCTCGGCGAAGGTGGCGGGGCCGTTCTGCCGCGGGTGCCAGAGCCGGACCATCGCCACCGCGCACCGCGGTCGGTAGGTCCACAAGGGTCCGGGGGGTTCGGCGGCGCCCGCTCCCGCGTACGGGGCGAACGCGGTGCGGTCGGGGATGTCCGGGCGCGGGCTGATCCACAGCACGACGGGCCCTCCGTCGCCGTGCAGCGCGATGTCCGGGGAGATCTGCCGGTGCTCGGGTGGGCGCACCGATCGGCGGCGGGCGGGCCTTGCGGTGTCGGCGCCGCCCCAGAAGTCGCGGTCGACCCGGCACTCGCCGAGGTGGCGGGCGGGCGCGGCGCCGGTCAGGTCGTGGATGCTGAACTCGGCCAACCGATCCCGGACCAGCCGCTCGAAGGCGGCGGCGTCCCGGACGGCGCCGATCAGCACACGCGTCCGGTCGGGGGACAGGTCCAGCCTGCACACCGCGTGCGGGCCGGAGAGCACCCGTTGCCCGTCCCGGGGTGCCAGCACCCGAACCGTCGCTGCGGCCGCCGCCACCAGCGCGTCCGGGTCGTCCAGCACGGAGCGGCCCTCGCTCGAATCGTGCACGCGGTCGGGGTCGGTAGGAGCTGCCGGGTGGTCGGCGAGCACCACCAGCGCTCCGTCGGCGGTCCACTGCAGCGGCGCCGCACCGTCCAGGAGCGAGTGGTTGACCGCGATCCCGGTCGGGCGTGGCCGCTCGTCGTGACCTGGCCGGTGGAGCCACAGCTCCGGGGCGCTCGGCCCGGGCGTCACCCCTGCCAGCACCGGTGGTCCCCCGCGGGCGGACCACGTCAACGGGGTCCGCCGGGCGGGGATGCGCAGGCCGTCGACGTGGACGGTTCCGACGCCGCCCGCCCGACCTGCGGTGGCCAGCGCGACGAGGTCGAAGGCCACGCCGTGCGAGTGGACCCAGCGGCGGGGCGCTTGTGCCCGCACCGGGTAGCGGGGGCCGGTGAACCGAGCGGTCAGGGACCCGCACCGGTGCTCGTCGACGACCTCGCGGGCGGCCAGGTCATCGGCCAGGTGGGCGATGTGGTCCCGCAGCGGGACGGCGCCGGCGGTCACGGCGCGCCCGCCCCGGTGAGGTCGGCACGGCGGGCCAGCTCGGCAGGCGCGCCGCGGTCCACCACCGTCCCGTCGCGCAGCACGATGACCTGGTCGGCGCGGGCCGCCACCGCGGGATCGTGGGTGATCATGAGGATGCCGCAGTCCGCGAAGACCTCGAACACGGTGTCGAGCACCGTCCGCGCGGTCGCGGCATCCAGGCTCGCGGTCGCCTCGTCGAGGACCACGAAGGCCGGGCGGCGCAACAGCAACCGGGCGATGGCCAGGCGCTGGCGCTCACCTCCCGACAGCCGGTTGCCGTGGTCGCCGAGGACGGTGTCCAGCCCTTCCGGCATCCGGGCGACCAGGCCCGACCAGATCGAGGCCGCGCGCAGGGCGTCGACGAGTTCGGCGTCGGTGGCCGCCGGGTCGGCGTAGCGCAAGTTCGCCGCCACCGACTCGTGGAAGAAGTAGCTGGTCTGGCTGAGCAGGCCGACCTGGGCGGTCACCGAGGACAGCGGCAACTCCGGCAGCGCCCGCCCGTCGAGCCGGACCACGCCCGAGTCCGGGTCCCTCAACCGCGCGCACAGGTGGGCGATGGTGCTCTTGCCCGCGCCGCTCGGCCCGACCAGCGCCACCACCTGCCCCGTCCGCAGTTCGAAGGAGATGTCGTCGAGCCGCCACGACTGGGCCTCGGCCGCGTGGGCGAAGCAGACACCGTCGAACGACAGGCGCGTGGGTCGGGCAGCGAGTGGCCGGGCCTCGGGGTTCTCGGCGATGGCCGGTCGCTGGTCGAGCAGTTCGAAGATGCGCCGGAAGCCGACCATCGCCCCCACCACCTCCACCCTGGCGTTGACGATGCCGGTGAGCGGCCCGTGCAGGGACGGCAGCAGCGAGACGAAGCCGACGAGCATGCCCACCGTCATGTGCCCGCCGACGACGAGCAGACCCCCGCACAGGTAGACCAGCGCCACGGACAGGCCCGTGACCGAGGTCAGCGACGCCTGGAAGGCCCCGCTGACGGTCGCGGTCCGCACGGTGTCGCGCCGAACCCGCTCGGCCAGCCCGGCGAGGGCGGCCGTGTCCGGACCTCGACCATCGTTCAGCGCGGAGAGCGTGGTCCCGTCCACGGTCAACCGGTCCACCAAGAAGCTGTTCAGCGCCGACAACCCCTGTTGCCTGCGCTCGCCGAGCCGTTTGACCACCCGCGCGGTCCGCCAGGTGATCGGCACCGCCAGGACGGGTGCGACCAGCGCCAACCCGATGAGCTCCCAGCTGAAGTAGGTCATCGCCGCGACCACCAAGGCGAGCCGGACGGCGTTGGCCACGATGTTCACCACCAGGTTGGACACGATGCCCTGGGCCGCCTGCACGTCGCTGTTCAACCGAGCCAGCAGGTCGCCGGTCGGCCGCGCGGTGTGGAAGTCCACTCCGAGGCGCTGCACCCGGTCGAAGATCCGGGTGCGCAACTCGTACCCGAGGTGGTTGCTCAGCGACACCGTCAGCCACTGGCCCACCCACTGCGCGCCCGCCGCCGTCACCACGGCGCCGACGGCGAGCGCGGAAAAACCCGCCACCGCGCCCAGATCACCCCGGCTGATGCCGGAGTCGATGATCTGCTGGTACGCCAACGCGGGCAGCGCGGTGCACAGCGCGGTCAGCGTCACGGCACCGAGCAGCCCGGCGATCCGGTACCGGCGAGGCCGCAGCAGCGCCAGCACACGGCGGAAGTCGCCCCGGCCGGTCATGAGCCCGCCGTGATCCGGTGCGCGGCGTACCCGTCGGCCAGTTCGGCGATCGAGGACACGCCCCACCGGGGCGCGCCCAGCGGCACACCCGCGGCGTCGGTCGCGATGGCGCACGGGTAGGTGCCCTTCGCCTGCTCGGCCCACGACCCGGACCCGCTGTCCTGCCAGTCGATCCAGTGCGGCGGGTAGTCGCGCAGCCGGGCGCGCAGCCGGGCGCAGGCGGGGCAGTCCGGGCTCACGACGATGGTCAGCGTGGCGATCCGGGCGGGATCGGTGGGGGTGCTCGCTTCGTCGGGCGCGTCCGCCGCCCGCCGCAGCGAGACCGCGACCACGACGACGGCGACACCGCCCACCACAGCCGCCCGAACGCCGACCGGTGGTCCCTCACCGCTCACGATGGCGATGACCGCCATCACCGCGGCGATGACGGCGTTGAGCCCTACCCGGATCGGGCTGACGACGCCCCGGCCGCCGAAGCAGGCGCACTCCCGGCCCAACAGCGCGGCCGCAGCGCAGGTCAGCCCGAGGTACGCGGCGGCGAGCAGGCCCGCAGCCGTGCTCGGGGGCGCCACCGCGGCGGCGGCGGCCACCAGGACCTCGCCCGCTGCCACCGGGAGCGGACCGATCGGAATGCCGAGCGGGCGCAACGGCGGCCAGTCGAGTCGGCCGCGCAGGAGCAGCACGCCCTTCGTCGCGCCCGCGCCCAGCAGGCCCCCCGCCGCGAGCAGGGCGAGCCAGGGGATCACCGGGAGCCCCCGGTGGGGACGATCCAACCGCCCTCGACGGCGAAGCGCAGGAACCCGGCCTGCTCCGGGGTCGTCGGCCCACCCGGGTGGCCCCGGCGCAGGAGGGCGACCGCGGTGGCGTCGACCTCGTGGACCTCGACGCGCTCCAGGTCCACGACCGCCGCCCGGCCGCCGCCCAGGTCGGCGGTGGTGAACCGGTCCGGCATCGACCAGCGGTCGGGGGTCAGCGGGTGCTCAGCCATTGCTCGACCTCCAGGGTGCGGATGAGCGCGAGCGCGTGCTGCTCGCGCAGGAACGGGTGGGCCAGCACCGCGGCGAAGGCGTTCGGGTCGACCAGCCCGGCGTCGGCGAGGACCAAGGTGGGCAGCGGCCGCCCGGCTCGGGCGTCCGCCCGGTCGACGGCGAGCCTGCGCACGCGCTGCTCCCCGCTGGACACGAGGGTCCCGGGAGCCGCGTCCCGGCGCAGGAACGCCAGGTCGGAGCGGGCGGTCCGGGGCAGCGCGCGGGCCAGCTCCACGAACTCGGGGACCTGCGCCGGGCTGCGGTGCGCCACGCCCAGCCGATCCGCTCCGGTGACGACGGCGCCGACGTCGGGAGCGGACCAGGACCAGGCCAGCCCGGCCTCTTCACCGTCTACTTCGGACAGCCAGGTCTCCCAGCTGTGCCGGGAGGACTCCAACAGGTCGTGGGCGACGCGAGCGCCGGCGGCGGTCAGCCACGGCACGACGGGCCGCGCGGGCGCCCCGCTCTCCCCTCGGCGCGGCTTGTCGACCACGGCGCTTGTCCGGCTCGCGGTGAACAGCGGGCGCAGCCCCAGCCCGCTGGCCAGTGATCGGGCAGGCGCCACGGCCAGGGCGTGGACCAGCGGTGGGGTGGTGAGCGCGACGTCCTGCGGCGCGATGGTCAGGGTGCGTGCGCCCGGCGCGCACCGGTGCAGGAACGCCGAGGAGATCCCGCCGCTGACCGCGAGGGTGTCGCCCACCACCGCGCCCGCCAGCTCGGCGAGCCGGGCCTCGACCTCGCGCGCCCGCCTGCCGCGGGCGACCCGGGGAGGCGCCCACGGGAACGGCGCACAGCGGCCGCGGGCCATCTCCGGCGAGATCCGGGTGACGCCGCGTGCGGGGAGCCTGCGCACCCCTGCCAGCGCCGTCCGGTCGACCTCCCCGCGGATGTCCAGGGTGCGGGCCAGCAAGTGGTGCAGGAGGTGGTCGGTGAGAGCGGGCGGCCCGGCCAGTGCCGACGGGTCCGCGCTGAACCGGATCACGGCCCCGTCCACGGCGTAGAACAGGTCGCCGAGGTGGACGCGGGAGCGGTCGACGGTGACGTGGCGCTCGTGCACGGTGATCGCGCCGAATTCGGCGGGCGCCGCGAGCGCGGCCTCACCGCGCGGGCGGGACAGGTCGACCTCGAGCGCGAACGGCGCGCGCGGTGGTGAGGTGGTGGACACCCGGAGCCTCTCTGCGTGGACCCGCCAACGGAGCCTGGGGGGCATCCGTTGGCGAGTGGGATCACTGGAGCGGCGCGCGCGTCAGTAGACGCACACGCAGCGCAGGTCGAGGAAGCCCTCGCAGTAGCCGCCGACGGCGCCGTAGTTGGCCACGCAGTACTCGCGGCACTCGTCGTCGTCGGGGCAGCCGCAGCACTCCAGCGGCGGTGCGGTCTCCCTGGCCGCGGTCAGCACCGCCACGTCGGCGGAATGGGAGATGTCGGTGCGGTACACCAGTGGGGTCATTCTTGTCCCTCATTTCCTGTGAGTCGGAATGGATATTTCGGAGTTCATCCTGGCTTTCCAGGGGTGGGTCGGGTACCACCGATCCGGCGATTCACGGAGTGGGCAGACCTCGTCACCCGGCCAGTTCTCCGGGGGCGGTGGTCCTATTCGGGGCGGCCAGGTCCGCCTTGGCCGTCCGGCCAGGTCGGGAATGCGGTCGGACCTGTCCTCATGGCGGTGTCGTGGATTTCCCGGGATCCGTAGCGTCGGCAGGGCAGGTTTGAACCGCGAGGAGAGGACGGATGATGAACGCATCACGAATCGGAGCGCGGATCGCCGCCACCGTCACGGCTTTCGGTGCGGCGATCGCGCTCGCAGGCGGTGGCGCCGCGATGGCGGCGACCGCGCAGGCCGAGGTGGTGGCGCCGGCCTCCGGGGTGGTCGTCCAGGCCCGGCCGTGGTACGTCACCAGCTACTCCAACCACGCGCTCAGCCGGATGGCCCAGCGCGGCATCACCACCGACCAGGTGGAGGCCGTGGTGGGGTCGAACCAGTCGCGGGTCGAGCCGGGGCACGCGCCCGACAGCTACAAAATCACGAACTGGGGAATCTCGGTCGTGATCGACGAGGACGGTCGAGTCATCACCGTATTCTGAGTGGAAAGAGGGGTAGGCTGGGTCCCATGCGCGTCACACATGATCGGGAAACGGACTCGGCTTACATTCATCTGACCGACGAAACCCTGTCGCCCGGTAGGCGGAGCATTCCACTGGAGCCACCGGCCGTGCCCACCCTGGTCGTCCTCGACTTCAAGGAGGACCGGCTCGTCGGCGTGGAGGTGCACGGCGCTTCGCGGCACCTGTCGGCGGATTTCCTCGCGGGTGCCGCGGGCGAGGGTTGAGCGGCCGGCGGACGGGTGCGGGGTCGGATCCGGAGATCCGGCCCCGCACCCGTCCGCGGATCAGAACCTGTTCAACGCCCGTGCGATCTGGGACCGGCGCGCGATGCCGAGCTTGCGCATCAGATTCGACACGTGGTACTTTACGGTGCTCACGCTTATCCCGTACACCTCGGCGATCTCGGCGTTCGTCGCACCGGTCAGCAGCATCCGCGCCATCTCCAACTCCCGGCCGGTCAGCTCGTCGGTCGGCGCCACCTGCTCCTCGAGGGGCGCACTCAGCGACTCGCGCAGCGACGCCGACACCCACAGGTGCCCCTGGGCGCTCGCGCTGAGCGCCGCCCGTATGTCGTCCACCGGATCCTCCGGGCTGATCATGGCGCGCACCACCCCGCCGAGCGCGTGCGGCAGGATGTCGGTCAACTGCTCCTCCGTCATGGCCACGACCAGCGGCTCGGCGGGCGCCGCGGTGAGCGCGTCCCGACCGGCGAAGTCGTTCAGGTCGATGAACGTCAGGTCCCAGTCATCCCGTTGCGGCCCTTCGTCACTGATCACGTCGATGTCGGACATGGCGGCCAGGATCGATTCCCACCCCGCTCGCATCACCGGGTGCTCGATCAGCACCCGCACGAGCAGCGTCTCGTCGGGCGCGGGAACGGGAACGGAAACGGTCAGCCTTCTTAACTCGGCACTGGTGGTGCGGCACAAATTCAATGGTCTTCCCCCCCTTGCTCGCGGTGCCCGGACCGCGATCGGCGAGTCCGGAGCAAATCGAGCCTACGACCGCCCTGGTAGGGGGCAACCCGCCAACAGGCCACGCCCAGGCGGGTGAGGCCGGCCAGTTGGCCGATGCGTGCCGGGAGGATCTGTGGCAGTCAGCCGCCCCGGACGTCGACGAGGCGCCCCGCCCGGGCGTCGAGGTCTCCGGCGGGCGCGTTCCACCTCCTCACTGCTCCGGGCGCGGGCCCGGGGTCGCGGCGCACCGTCACGCGCACCCGGGCCCTCCGGCGGTCATTCCGAGGCGAGCACCTGGGCGGGCGGCACCCGCGCGGCGAGGCGGGCGGGGATCACCGAGGCCAGCGCGGCGAGCAGCACGGTCGCGGCGACCAGGGCCGCGAGTCGGGTGACCGGCAGGTCCGGGACGGTCCGGTCGCCGAACTCGAGCATGCTCCGCGCGGCCGTGACGTCGAAGACCGATCCCAGGACGACGCCGAGCAGCGCGGCCACGACCGCGAGCACGGCGGCCTCCCAGGCCAGGCTGGTCCGCAGGCCGCGCCGGGTCAGGCCGAGGGCCCTCAGCAGCGCGGACTCGCGTTTGCGCTCCAGGACCGACAAGGTCAGCGTGTTCGTGATGCCGACCAGCGCGATCAGCACCGAGACGGCGAGCAGGGCGAGGGCGACCAGCCCCGCCACGGTGAGGCCGGTCTCGTACGCGTCGCGCAACCGGACCGCGCCGTTGACGATGGCCTCGGCCCCGCTGGCGTCCATTGCGCGCCGGACGTCCTCCACGACGACCGCGGCGGCGGCGTCCGGTTCGGTGCGCAGCCAGACGCCGTGCACGGCGGGGTCGGGGTCGAGGCGGGTGAGATCGGCCCGGGAGACCAGGGGCGCGCCGAGGTCGGCGGCGGCGAGCGTGGCGCGCAGGTCCGCGACGCCGCCGGGACCGCGCACCGGAACCGTCTCGCCCGCCCGGATGTCGTTGTTGCGCGCCACCGATGGCGGCAGCAGGAGTTCCCCGCGCTCGGGAACGACCAGGCCGGCGCGCGCGACGCCGCGGACGTCGTCGGGCACTGCCAGCACGGTCATCGTGCGCGAACCGATGTCGGCGCTCGTGCCCGGCACCGCCGCGGCCACGCGCACCCCGTCGATCGAGCCGAGCGTCGGGGGCAGCTCCTCGGGCAACGGCTGCCGCAGCGCCAGCACCTCGGCGTCGACCGGGTAGCGCGCCTCCACCTCGCTGGTCAGGCTCGCCCGGGTCGTCGCCATCCCGACCAGGACGGTGGCCACCAGGGTGACGCCGACCAGCAACGCGGTGGAGGCCGCGGCGGCCCGGCGCGGGTCGCGCCGCAGGTTGATCCACGCCAGCCCGCCCGCGGGACCGGCCACGCGCGCCAGCGGTCCGCGCAGGGCCCGGACCAGCGCGGGCGTGGTCAGCGTCGACAGCAGCACCGTCCCCGCGGTGGCGAGGAACCCGCCCGCGACGGTGATCGGCACCGAGCCCGCGCTCGCCCCGAAGGCCAGCGCGGCCGCCCCTGCCACCAGCAGCAGCGCCCCGCAGGCGGGTCGCACGCGGCCCGGCCGCGAATCGCCGACCGACAGGGCGACCTCGCGCAGCGCGGCGAGCGGGCGGTGGCGACTGGCCTCGCGCGCGGGACCGATCGCCGCCAGCAGGGTCGCCAGCACCCCGACGGCAAGCGCGGTCAGCACCCCGGGCACCGGCACGGTGATCTCGGTGAGCGGCAGGCCCGCGCTCGATGCGGCCAGCAGCGCCGTGGCGCCGAGGCCGACACCGACGCCCAGCGCCGCGCCGGGCGCCGCGCCCAGCACGGCGAGCGCCGTCGCCTCGATCAGCACCGAGCGGGCGACCTGCGCGCGGGTCGCCCCCGTGCAGCGCAGCAGGGCGAACTCCCCGGCGCGCTGGGCGACGACCACGCGGAAGGTGTTGGCGATGACCATGGCCGCGACCGCCAGCGCCACCGCGGCGGCCCCGAGCAGCCCGGTCGTCAGCACGTCGGAGTCGCCGGTGAACGCCGCCACGTCGCGTTCGGCCTGCTCGGCCCCGGTGCGCACGACGCCGTTGTCGACCGCGTCCGCGACGGCGGCGCGCAGGTCGGCGGGGTCGTCGCGGCCGAGCACGTAGATCGCAGTGGGATTCGCGCCGGTCCAGGCGGCGACGTCGGCGTCCGCCGCGAGCACCGTGGGCAGGTCGTCGCCGAACGACACGGGCAGCTCCACCAGCCCGGAGACGACCGCCGACGTCGACGCCCCGTCCCGCGACCGGAGCGCCACCGACGACCCCGGGCCCACGCCGGCGTCCGAGGCGGTCCCCTGGTCCACCACCACCGCGCCGGGACCGGGCCAGTCGCCCTCGACGAGGGTCACCGTGCGCAGTTCCGGCGTTCCCGGCAGCGAGCGGACCCGGCCGAGCGTCGCAGTCGTGCCGATCGACACGTCCAGGTAAGCCTCCCGGACCGGCTCCACCGCTCGCACCCCGCGCACCGCGGCGATCTCGTGGCCGGCCGGACCGATGTCCCCGCGGCCCAGCGGGGTGACCACGACGTCGGCGGCGCGGGCCTGCCCGGCCACCGCCGCCTCCGTCGAGGCGCGCAGCGAGCCGGTGAGCACGGCGATCGCCGCCGCGAAGGCGACAGCTGTCGCGATCGCGACCAGGGTCGTGGTGAGCCTTCCGCCGCGACCCCTGGCCAGCTTCAGCGCGACGGCCGGCAGGGTGGGCGGGCGTGGCCGGGTGGGTGGCACCGCCCTCACCCCCCGACCCGGCTCAACGCCTGCAGCACGCGGGCGCGGGTCGGCGCCTCGACCACGTCGGTGAGCCTGCCGTCGACGATCAGCTGGACGCGGTCGGCGTAAGTCGCCGCGGTGGCGTCGTGGGTGACCATCACGACCGTCTGGCCGTGGTCGTCGACCATCGCCCGCAGGAAGCCGAGCAGCGTGGCGCCGGAGTTGGAGTCCAGGGCGCCCGTGGGCTCGTCGGCGAACAGCACCGCGGGCCGGTGGATCAGCGACCGGGCGGCGGCCACCCGCTGCTGCTGACCGCCGGAGAGCTGGGCGGGGCGGTGGCCCAACCGCTGGTCGACGCCCAGCGCCGTCACCAGCAGCGTGAACCACCCGGGGTCGACCGCCGCGCCCGACAGGGTCAGCGGGAGCAGGATGTTCTCCTCGGCGGTGAGCGTGGGCAGCAGGTTGAACGCCTGGAACAGGAAACCGATGTGGTCCCGGCGCAACCTGGTGAGCTCCTGGTCGGCGAGCGCGGTGAGGTCGACGCCCGCCAGCTCGACCAGGCCCGAGGTCGGCGTGTCGAGGCCGGACAGGCAGTGCATCAGGGTCGACTTGCCGGAACCGGACGGACCCATGATCGCGGTGAACGTGCCCGAGGCGAACTCGATGGACACGTCGTCCACGGCCGGGACACCGCCGTTCGCACCGGGGTAGGTCTTGCTGAGCCCCGTCGCGGCGACGGCGGTCTCGGCGGGTCCGGGGCGGCCGGTGCGTGGCGGGGCGTGGCGGGTTGGGTGGTACATGGGGTGAAGCGTGGCGGGGCGTGGGCGGCCGGACCATCGGCCTAGTGGACCTTCCCGGCCATCCGGATCGGGCCAACCGGCCGAAATCACCGGCCGGTTGGCCATGAGCGGTTGGCGGTAGGCTGGGCGGGTGGGGCGGTTCGGTGGTTGGTCGGCGCTGACCGGTCAGCACTGGCCGGTGGCCCTCGTCGTGGTCTCCGCGTTCACCGCCGAGGCGATGACGCTGGTCGGCGGGCCGGGTGAGCTGTCGGCGTGGCAGCTCCCGTTCGCCGCCGCCCTGGGCGCCGCCGCGGTGGCCGCGACCCGCTACCCGGTCGCCATGGCGTGCGGCAGCGCCGTGCTGCTCGTCGGCGAGACCGGGCTCGCCGCCTTGGTCGCCGAGCCCGGGCCCAGGCTCTTCGGCGGGATCGCGATGACCGCCATGGCGGGTCTGTGCGTGACGCTGCTGGCGTGCGTCCGCTACGCGCCCCGCAGTCGGGCCGTGCCCACCGCGGTGGGGCTGGCCGCCGCCGTGCTCGTCGCGTCGAACCTGCGGCCGGTGTTCCAGGTGACGACCGCAGAGGGCGGCTTGGAGTCGCAGCCCCTGCTCCTGCTGGGCATCGCCGCAGCGGGCGGCCTGTTCCTGCGGCAACGCGACCACGTCCGCGCCCGCGACGTCCGCGTGCTCGTCAGGGCGCGCGGCAGTCCGAGCGGCTGACGCTGGCCCGGGAGCTGCACGACCTGGTCGCCTACCACCTGACGGGCATCATCGTGCAGGCCAAAGCCGCGAAGCGGGCGAGCAGCCCGGACGTGGCACAGCGCGTGATGCCCGACATCGAGGCCGCGGGGAGCGAGGCGATGATCGCGATGCGCAGGTTGGTGCACACCTTGCGCCACATCGACGACGCGCAGCGCGGCGTCGGGGACACCACCGGGGAAGCGCAGCCCACCGGTGACCTGGACGCCGACCTGCGCTCGCTGGCCGCCGGGTACCGCCTGCCGGTCGTCGTCGCGGTGGACGGGGTGGGCGGGCTGGCGCCCGACATCGCCGGGTCGGTGCTGCGGATCGTCCGGGAGTCGCTGACCAACGTGGGCAAGCACGCGCAGGCCCCCAGCCGGGTGGACGTCGAGGTGACCGGCGACGAGCGTTCGCTGAGCCTGTCGGTGCGGGACAACGGCGTCCGCTCCTCGGCCGCGAAGGACCCCGGGTACGGGTTGATCGGTATGCGCGAGCGGGCACAGCTGCTCGGCGGCAGGCTCCGAGCCGGCCCCGCGGGCCGCGGCTGGGAGGTGCGGGCGGAGATCCCGCTGGTCGGGCGGAACGGGCGTGGTGATCGGTGATCCGGGTCCTGATCGCCGACGACCAGCACATGGTGCGCGCGGGATTCCGCATGATCCTGGCCCAGGAGCCCGACATCGAGGTCGTCGGCGACGTGCCCGACGGCGCCGCGGCGGTCAGCGCGGCCCGTGCCCTGCGTCCCGACGTCTGCCTGGTGGACATCCGCATGCCCGGTTTGGACGGCTTCGCGGTGACCCGCGAACTCGCGGGTCCCGACGTCCCGGACCCGATCGGCGTCGTGGTGGTGACGACCTTCGACTTCGACGAGTACGTCATGGACGCGCTCACCGTCGGCGCTCTCGGCTTCCTCCTCAAGGACGCCGAACCCGCCCTGCTGGTCGCTGCGGTCCGCGCTGCGGCGCGCGGGGACGCCCTGGTCTCGCCGGAGGTCACCCTGCGGCTGATCCGGAACCTGCGCGAGTCCGGGCGGACACCTCCTCGGCCACCGGTCGAGTTGTCCGACCGCGAACTCGACGTCGTCCGAGCCGTGTCCCGGGGACGCACGAACCCCGAGATCGCGCACGAGCTCTACCTGTCGCGGTCGACGGTCAAGACGCACCTGGCGTCCGTGCAGGGCAAGATCGGCGCCCGCAACAGGGTGGAAATCGCGATCTGGGCCTGGCAGCACGGGCTCATGGACTGAAACCCGACCACCGCGGGGCGAGGCCGAGGTCGGCCGTGATCCGCTTTCCCCAGCGAGGCAGGCAGAACGTCTTCCGACATTTCGGCGGCATTTCGGCGGCACCTCGGAGGTGCTCTGGAGCGCACAGGGCCTCAGGCGAGCAGTGGACGTGCCGGCGCGCTCCGCTGGTCACTCCGGATCCGGTCTGCTTCGATTCTGCTCACTTCGGGCGGTGGTCCTGGAGGTCGCGACCGGTGAAGTCCACATGGCTCCGTCCTTTGGGGAATCGACGGCCCGATCTGCGCCCGGCCGCATGACGGGGAATTACTGTGCGGGCACAAGGAGTGATCAGATCCGGTTCGCGTCGTGATCGCTCGACGCGATGACGGCTGGCACGAGCAGTGGGCCGGCCTGGTCGATGTGAGGAGAAACCGGGTCCGCAGTGACATGTCCAACCTCATTTTCACCGCGCTGGACGGCATGCTTGTCCCTGGTCTGGCAACCGGACCGGTGCGCGCGTTCGGGGCCGCGACCTCCACCGTGGACCGCTGAGCAGATGAGGGAGAACCGAGTGACCAGGGACAACGACCCCGAGGTGGTCGCCGAGCTGGACCGCCTCGAAGAGGCGGTCAAAGCGGCGCCCGCGGGCGACACGACGGCGCAGATCGCGCTGTGGCGGCAGGTGACCGCGCTGGAGCACTGGTTCTTCATCGCGCGGGGCTCGGCCGACCAGCCCCGTCCCTATGCCGTGGCCGCCGAGCAGGGGCCGATGATCTGCCTCTACAGCAGCGCCGCACGGGCGGGCGAAGCCGCCCGCGCCCTCGGGGTGGTCGACCCGGAAGGTGGCGCGGCGCCGTTGTTCGGCGTGCCGATGCCGGCCGCGATCGACTACGTCGCCTCGTTCGGCAGGTCCGGCGTCTTCGGCGTGACGCTGGACCACCCGCGGCTCGGCCACTACATCCCGATGGCGAACCTGGGGCTGCTCAAGGGCTGGCGCGAAGGGACCGGGCGGTGAACGGCGCCGATCCGGACGACGGCTTCGTCGAGGTGATCGCGCGCGAGGTGGCGGCCGACCCCGGCAACCTGGCGTTGCGCGAGGACTTCGTCACGCTGCTGCTGGGGCAGGACCCGGACCGCGCCGCCACCGAGCTGAAGGCGTTCGAAGCCCTCGGCGGTGATCCGGCGCGGGTCCGCCTGCTGCGCGCCCGGCTGATGGCGGCGCGGTTGCGGACCTCGAACCCGCCGCCGCCCGCCGGGAGCGCGGCGCCCCCGGCCGCGCCCTCCGCGCCGGCGGCGCGGACCGGGGGCAGCGGGCCGGAACCGGTTCCGGCCCCGGCCGACGAGGACCGCCTGGACAGCGGCGCTGCCGCGGCGGCGTCGCTGTGGGACGCCGAACGCCCGGCGGTGACGCTGGCCGACGTCGCGGGACTCGCCGAGGTCAAGCGGCACCTGGACACCGCGTTCCTGGCCCCGCTGCGCAACCCCGAGCTGGCCGCGGCGTTCGGGCAGAAGCCGGGCGGGTCGCTGCTGATGTACGGCCCGCCTGGGTGCGGCAAGACGTTCATCGCCAGGGCGATCGCAGGCGACCTCGGCGCGTCCTTCATCCACGTGACCCTCGCGGACCTGCTCAGCAAGTGGGTCGGGGAGAGCGAGAAGGCCGTCCAGAGCGTGTTCCGCAACGCCCGCGCGGCAGCGCCGTGCGTGATCTTCTTCGACGAGTTCGACGCGCTCGGCGGACGGCGCACCTCCGGCGGCGGCGGGTCGCAGTCCATGCGGATGCTCGTCACCCAGCTGCTGGAGGAGCTCGACGGCGTGGCCGGCGCGAACGACGGGGTCTACTTCCTGGCCGCGACGAACCGGCCGTGGGACATCGACTCCGCGCTGCGCCGACCGGGCCGGATCGACAAGACGGTGCTGGTGCTGCCACCGGACGCGGTCGCCAGGGCGGCGATCGTCCGGGGCGCGCTGGAGGGCAAGCCCGCCGACGCCGTCGATGCCGCTGCCGTCGCGGCGGCGACCGAGGGGTTCTCCGGCGCCGACCTCAGTCACTTGGCGACCACCGTCCTGCAGCAGGCGATGGTCGAGTCGATGGACAGGGGCGAGCTGGTGCCGGTCACCACCGACGCGATGCTGGCCGCGGTCGGCGGCATCACCCCGTCCACGACGTCCTGGTTCGACCAGGTGGCGCCGGTGCTGGAGTACGGCGTCGACGACGGCACCTTCGATCAGCTGCGGGCGTACCGGGTCAAGCGGGGGATGCGATGAGTGACTTCGGCCGCACGGCCGACGACGACGCCGTGGAGCGAAACCTGGACCTGGCCTGGGAGCTGTTCGGGGCGCAGCCGACGCACCCCAAGGTCGCCGAGCTGGCGTTGCAGGTGCTCGCGGTCCAGCCGGAGCGGAGCAGCGTGTCGCTGTTGCTCGGCAACCACCGCGAGTTCTGCGGCGAGGTGGACGAGGCGCGGCGCCTCTACCTCCGGGTGGCCGGTCGACGCGACAACCAGTTCGTCAACGCGGCTCGCGCCCTCCGGCACCTGGCGTCGGTCCAGCACGACCACCCCGAAGCGCTGCGGTGGGCGCGCGCGGTGCTGGGCGAGGAGCACGAGGGGTGGGACGACTGGATGGAGCTGGGCTCCGCCCAGGCGCTCTGCGGGGAGCACGAGGACGGGTGGCGCCAACTGGACGAGGCGGTGGCGCTGTGCTCCCGGACGGCGCCGGACGAACTCCCCGACGCGCTGGGGAAACGCGCGGCGTACCTGTTGGGGAGCTTCGCGCCGCCCGACCGGTTCGTCCCCGCGGCCGAGGCGGCCGTCCGGGCCGACGCGGCGAACTCCTGGGTCGCCCTGATGCTCGGCTGGGCCTACCTGGTGCAGTACCGGTTCGCCGACGCCGAGCAGCTCGGCCTGCGGCTGCTGCGCGAGGACCCGACCGAAGAGCTGCTGCAGAACCTGGTGGGCACGGCCCGGACGATGCTGCAGGTCGTCGAGAACGCGCACGCCCAGGACATCTCGCTGGAGGACATCCGCCGCACCGGGGTGATCGAGCTGGCGTGGCGACAACTCCGCGACCGGATGCTCGGCACCGACCTGGCTTCCGCGCTGGCGGCGCTGGACGACGTGATGCCCGCCGACCTGCGCGCCACCCTGCGGCCGGGAGCCTCGCTCTCCGATGAGCCCGAGAGCGACAGGATCGGGTCCATAGCCGCGGAGGACCTGGTGGCCTGGCACGACGGCCAGCGGCCCGGCTCCGGCGCCGCCTGGGGACTGGCCGAGCCGTTCCGCCTGATGTCGGCGGCCGAGATCATCGCCATGTGCGCCGGGATCGAGGCCGACCCGGCAGCGCACCCGGACTGGCCCGAGAACGAAGCCTGGGAGCAGGTGATGACCGACGACGCCGGGGCGTACCTGGTCATCGTCGCGTTCGGGGCGCTGGTCAAGCGTCGACCCGGGCACCCCGACGAGCCCGTCGCCGCGTCGATGGCCGACTGGCTCTGGGACCGGGTGGCCGACTTCGGCGGTCAGGACCCCCGACCGGCGCCCCGGAGGACCGAGGCCCTCCCGGCCGACCCGCCCCCTGTCCCCGGGACGTCGCTGACCGGCGCCATCGCGACGATGTACGCCGCCCTGGGTGCGCCCGAGCACTCTGCGCCGTACGCGGAGCTGCGCAGGACCTTCCCCGGCTCGACCGTCCGGCAGGGCGTGCTGGGGCCTGCGGGCCCGAGTCCCGACGGCGTCGACATCGCGTTGCTCGACGGGCTGGTGAAGAAGGTCACCGTCGACGTCGCGCTCTGCCCGACCGCCGACCGCGTGATCTCCGGGCTCGACCTCGACGGGCAACGCGGATCGGTCGATGCCCACGTGCGGGCGCACGGCGCCCGTGCGCACAACAGTTGGGAGGATCGCTCCACCGGCGAGGTCACCGTCAACTACGACCTCGCCGAGCACCGACTCGGCTTGCAGTGGGAGAACGGGAGACTCGCCCGGGTCTTCGTGTCCGCCCGTTCGGGCGCCGTGGCGTAGACCAGGTCCGTCGTCGCCGGACGGGGAGTCGGAGGTTGCGTTCGTCGATCAGGACGGTGAGCACCGCCTGGAGTTGGGGATGCGTGGCGGGTGCCGTTCGAGGCGTGCCTGCCGGTGCGCCGGTTCCCTTCCTACAAGGGGCAGCGCCACTACGTGGGGCGCTGGTGGACGGGCCACGACGGGCACGTTGGTGGGGAACGAGCCGTGGTTGGAGCGCAACCGGCTGATCCTGCTGGACTGCGATCCGCAGGTGGTGGGCGCAGTGGCGCCGGTGCTGATGGCAACGTGCGCTGGTTGGCCGCCGACCGGCACCCGCGCCACGACCTGCCGGAGATCGCCGCAGCGCTGCAAGAAGACAGACGAGGAACCGGGACACGGGCAAGGCGGGAACGGTAGGAAGAGGAGGGGGCAGATACCCACTTCAGGGTGAATATCAGCGTTCCCCATAGCCGTGCGCAGTTCCGCTCCTACCCTCGGTCCGGCCGGCATGACACGAGACAGGGGAGCGACGTGGCAGGAGGCATCCTCGATCCGGACGGCGCACGCGACCGTCTCGAGGCTTGGAAGGGGCGCATCGACAAACTTGCCGCCGACACGCAGGCGATGGGCGAGCGTTTCCAGAACGTGCGGGTCACTGTGGATGATCGGAATGGGCTCGCCCAAGTGACGGTCGACTCGACCGGTGCGATGGTGGACCTGCGGCTCACCGACCGGATTCACCGGGTCCCGCCGGACGAGGTGGCGCGGGCGATCCTGGCGACGCTGGGTCAGGCGCGGGGTGAGCTGGCCGACCGGTCGCAGGAGATCATCACGGACACGGTCGGCGACTCGCCGGCAGCGCGGGCCATCGCCGAGCGGGTCGGCAACCAGCTGCGTGGCAGCGAAAGCGCCCGTGTGGTCCCACAAGACGAGGACGACGGCAACGACTCGCGCACCTACCTCAGGGAGCGGTGACCATGACGTTCCAAGTCGATGTCGAGCAGTTGCGCGCCCATGCGGCGAACGTCGCCGAGATCCAGGCGCGGTTCGCCGCGGTGAAGGCCGCGAGCGCGCACATCACGCAGGATGGCCAGGCTTACGGGGTGTTGTGCGAGTGGATCTCCGGGGTGCTGGAAGGCAGGCACACGGAGCAGGACGAGCTGATCACCTACCAGGAGGAGACGCTCGACATCGTCGTGAAGACGCTGCTGGTCAGCTCGGACGACTACGAGACCGTCGATGCGGACAACGCGAGCCTCGTGCGTGCGGCGGGCGGGGGAGGACCGTCATGACCGGTCTGGTGGCTCCTGTCGAGTCGTCGCGGGAGGTGTGGACCGGCTCCGGGGTCGCCGACAGCATCGAAGGGCTCGTCGACGCCATCAAGGCGGACGGCTGGGTCGACGACCTGCTGGCCGAGGCGGGTGCGGCTGTGGAGGTCGTCGCCTTCGCGCTCGACCCGATCAACGGCCTGCTGTCCAACGGGCTCGGTTGGGCGATCGAGTACTTCGAACCGTTGCGGGAGGTGCTCGACGAGCTCACCGGCAAGCCGGATGTCGTCAGGTCGCACGCCACGACCTGGGAGAACATGGCCAAGGAGCTCTACAGCATGTCGGAAGACCTCAAGTCGTGCGTCGAGGCGGACATTCCTGGCTGGCACGGCGCGGCGGCAGACGCCTACCGGGCCAAGATGGCGAAGAACGTCGAGGCCATCGGCGCACTGGGAGCGATCTCCGCGGCGATGGCCGCGGCCACCGAGGGCGCCGGCAATCTGGTGGAGATGACCCGCGAGATCGTCCGCGACCTGATCGCCGACCTGGTGGCCAGGGTGATCGTGTGGGCGGTCGAGGCGATCTTCGTCGTGACGATCCCGCTCATCGCCGCGCAGATCGTCGCGGCTGTGGTCAAGTGGGCAGGTCGCATCCTCACCTACACGATGGCGCTGATCAACAGTCTGACCAGCCTGACGAAGCTCTTGAACGGGTAGGCGGCCATGCGAACACTGCTGCTCCTGTTGTTGCTCGTGCGGTTCGCGCTGCACCAGAGGCCACCCAAACCCGGCCCTCCTCCCGGCGGGCCTCGGAACCCGGGCAAACCGTCGCAGCAGCACGGGCCCGTCGACGCGGGTGCGGGCCTGACCAGTGCCCAGCGGATTACGAGCGACCTGGAGCACGAGGCCAGGCCCACGGACGTGACCTCCGACCGCGACGTGCACGGCCGGATGCGCACGGGCCAGCGCGAGGTCGACGTGGATCACGTGTGGCAGAACGGCGAGATGTACATTCAGGGCGATGGGCAGGTCGTCAAGGTCCTCCCCAACGGCGATGGCAAGACCTATTCGGTCGTCATCAGAGACATGTCCAACCCGTCCGGCGCGCCGACCACCGTGCTCGACGCGCTGACCGAGAGCCAGTTGCAGAGCCGCATCGATCGTGGATGGTGGGAATGACCTTGCCCGAGCAGGCGACCAGGACGACGGTCGGCGAGGTATGGCAGGCCGTGATCGACGGCACCCTCAGCAGGGACGAAGCCCACCGCTGGGCGGCTCGCTGGATCGAGGCCGACGACGCGGAGGTCCTCGATCGGATGGTGTTGTCGGCGTTGCAGCGGTTGCACGGGTTCGACCTGGTGTGGGTGGACGTGGCGCGGACCACCGTCCGGCACGGGGGTTCCGAGGCGTATGTGCACTCGGCGAGTGGTATCCGGCAGGCGCTCACGGCCTGGCAGGACGACTGCCGCAGCTACGACGCGGATCCCGTCGGGTACGTCCAGCGCAAGAAAGCCGCAGCCCGCGCCGCAGTTCAGGGTGACCGTTAGCGCTGTCCGACAAGGGGGCTCAGGACGGGCAAGGGTGGGTGGTGAGACCCCTCGTCCCAGGCAGGGAGCTGTCTGGCGTTCGGCGAGTTGCTGCCCGGGAGTCCGGCCTCTCCCATGCCGACCGCGCCGCCGTCCTTCTGCGCCTTGCCCAGCGCTTCCGCGGTCCTGCGGTAGTTGCCGCGGAAGGGGACCGCCCCGACTACCTTCCAGTCGATATCCCGCTCGCCGACGGTTCCTCCCCGGTCTGTTCGGCTGCGCGGCTCACATTTGGCCGCCCGACGTGACTCGTGTCCCCCTTGGGATTCGGCGACCGAGCCCGTCGTGTGGCACGGGCCGCACGAAGACCTCGCGGTAGGGTGGCCGGCCACTCCGGACGAGCGGAACAGCGACTCCAGTCGGCTGGTGTGGGTTCGGTGATGGCCGATTCGAGTTCGCAGCACAGTAGTTGGCCAGGGGGTTATCTCTTCGGGCTTCGGCTGAAGTCGACTCGCGGTGTGCGGCATGACAGTATCGCGATGTCTCCGGTGGAGATGATGAACCGGGGGCGAGCACATCAAGTACGAGATCCTTTCGTTCGACACCGCTGACAGCGCCTGTGGCCTTACCGCCTGCCGTCGCGCGTGCTGAGCATGGAGAACATGAGTCGTACACGTAGATCGTCCGCCACCGCCGCATCAGGGGCGATCTCGTGCGTAACGCATCCTTTCGCCACGGCGATTCACGACTCACGAAGCCCTGTCGAGGCGGGAGAACCGCATGACCACGATCGTTTTCGTCCACGGCACCGGTGTCCGCGGCGAGAGCTACTCGCGCGTGTTCGAGGCTTTTCGGGCGAACGTCGGGAAGCGCGCCGCCGACATCGCGGTCGCCCCGTGCGGTTGGGGGGATTTCCTGGGTACCACCTTCGCGTTCGGTGGTGCCAGCATCCCGGGCCACGACGGACGACCGCGCGACCGGAAGCGAGCCGATGCCGAACCGGCCGGGGGCGCCGATTTCGCCGTGCTCACCGCGGATCCGCTGCACGACCTGCGGTTCCTGGCCCTGACCACGAAGGACCGGGGCGCGGGCACGCTCCTGCCGCCCGGCGCGGTGTCCTTCCCCGACGAGATCAGGGCCAGGCTCAACGCGCTGCCGGCACCGGACCCGCTCGCCCGTGAACTCCTGGACCGCGACCTGCTGGCCCACTTCGTGTCGGCCGTGCCGCAGGTCGGCGACGCGCCGGTCACCCAGCAGGCCATCCTGCAAGCCGTCGGCCCGGAGGACCAGGCCCGGGTGACCACCGCGCTGGCCAGGGGCATCATCGCGGAAACCTTGCGCCAGGCCGTGCTCGCGGAGGGCATCAGCACCCCGTTGCACGGGGCCGGCCGCGCCTACCTGATCGGCCTGGTCGAGGACAGGCTGGGCTACGCCAAGCTCGGTGCGGCCCGTGCCGTCGGCGGACTGGCCGCTCGAGTGCTCCTGCGAGCGGGCACCTGGGCGTTCGACCGCTGGCGGCAGCCGATCAGCGACGGCGCGCAGCCTGCGCTCGGCGATGTCGTGTGGTACCTGACCCGGGGCGCCGCGCTGCGGTCGGCCATCGCCGAAACCACCGCCGCCGCCGGTGACGACGTCGTCCTGGTCGGGCACAGCCTGGGTGGGATCGCCTGTCTCGACCTCCTGCTGACGACGCCCCTGCCGTCGGTGCGGACCCTGGTGACGGTCGGGTCGCAGGGTCCTCTGCTGTACGAGCTCGACGCCCTGCCCGGCCTCAAGGTGGGCGCCGCGATCCCCGACACGCTCCCGGACTGGATCAACTACTACGACCGCAGGGACGTGCTGTCCTACCTGGCCGAACCGGTCTTCGCCGGCCGGGCCAGGGACGTGGAGCTCGACAGCGGCTGCTACATGCCGGACGCCCACAGCGCCTACTTCGACAACCAGGCGTTCTACGACTCGCTGGTGAACGTCATCGCCACGGCGCCTGCGGAAGGCGCCGGAGGATGAGCAGCGCCGCTCCGGACGCCGGTCGGGTCCGCGCGCTGGTCGTCGGGATCGCCGAATACCCGGTGTGGCCCGACTTCGAGCGGAAGGGGTTGGACGAGGACGCGGTGAGGTTCGCCCGGTGGCTGCGGCGGAGCGGTGTCCCGGCGGACAACATCGAGCTGCTGCTCTCCCCGCCCCGGACCGATCTGCCTGACGGCCTGGTCTGCGCCGACCGACCCAGCGGCGCGGACAAGGTGCGCGAAGTGCTCACCGATCTGCTCGCCGCCGACGGTGACGTCCTGTGGGTGTTCTGGGCCGGGCACGGCTACCAGAACGGGATCGACGTCCGCATGATCATGGCCAACGCGCGTCCCACTCGGCCGACGAACATCTCTTTCGGCGCGGTGACCACCTCCTGCACCGACCGGCACGTGAAGAGCTTCAGGCGGCAGGTGTTCGTAGTCGACGCCTGTCGGATGGACGCCGCGAGAATCGCCGACCCGGACCCGGTCCAGCCGTGGATCGAGCCGCTCGGCCGCCAGGACTCCATCGGCCAGACCATCCTGTACGCCTGCGCCCGCGGCGAGTCGGCGTCGTACTCCACCGAACAGCGCGGGGGCTTGTTCTCCAAGCTGGTGCTGGCCGAGCTCGAAGGCCGTGGCCCCTCGTTCGCGGCCGACCCGGACTCGGCCGGTCTGGTCACCGCGGTCATGCTGGCCGCACGGGGCGAGGGCGGTATCCCCAACCCGACGTCGCTCATCTTCCAGAAGGATTCCGAGAAGGAACCCACCGTCATCGACGTCGGCCGCGACGGCGCCGAGCCGGTCCACCGGTACGACCTCGGGGCGTTCGCGGCCGGTGACTGGAAACCCTTGGCGCGCAACGAGGGGTGCGGTTCCGCGGCGGCGTGCCGCCTGGACGTCGCCTGGTGCCTGGACCGCACCCGGGTCCGCGCCGTCCTCGCCGACCACGCCGACGCCGACCTCGGCTTCGAGCTCAACGTGGTCGAGCAGCAGATCGCCGGCACGACCGAGGGCCCGTCACCGGTCAGGGAATGGCGCAGCATCGACGTGACCAGGCCCTTCCCGGCCGACCTGGCCGAAGTCCTGGCCTGCTCGCGACAAGGCGCCGCGGTACCCGCCGTCGTCCTGCGGGTGGAGTGCGCCGCCCCGGTCCACCGCGACCAGCAGGCGGACGAGGCGGTCAAGCGCTGGGCGCACGCCCTTGACCGGGCCGTCCCCGGCGTCGACATCGTGGTCCAGGTGGCCGCCGAAGCCCCGGTGGACTCCGTGCCGGCCGCCCAGCGGACCGCGCGCCTGCTGCGGGTGCCGGCGGACGGGGCGGAGGGGCGCTGGCCGGTCTTCGCCCGCAACCGCCCGGGCACCGCCCCGAAGCGGCAGGCGGTCACGTCCTCGCGGCAGACGCCGACCATCGCCGCCGTCCTGGGGCACCTCCGCCACCAAGCGGCCCTGAGGGGGCTCGACCCGCCGACCTGGTACCCGCGCCACCTCGGCGAGGACGACCACCACGACGCCGGCTCCCTCGCCGCCGCGGACGCCGTCAAGGCGGTCGTCCGGGCCGCGGACGAGGTGGACACACCTGATCCGGAGGTCGAGTCCGGGTTGCTGTGCGCGGTGCGGGACCTGGCCCCGCAGTGGTACCTGCCGCTGCTGCGGGCCTACGCCGGCAGGTCCCGTGGACCGGTGTGGTCCGCGGCAGCGGCCGTGGCCGCGGTCCATGACGCCGATCTCGACGTCTGGCTGGAGGCCGCGGGCGGTGCGGTCGGCCCCGACCTGATGACCGACCTGCCGGAGTCGTGGCTGTGCGACGCGATGTGCCTGGCGCACCTGCGGCGCGGCGAGACGGACACGGCCGGCTGGTGGGGTGAGCAGGACGTGTCCCGGGGCGTGGCGGAGCTGTGCTCGTGGACCTCGCGCCACCCCTGCGGTGACCTGACCATGGCGGACCTCGTCCACTTGGACTGGACCGCGGTGGTGCCGGCGCCCCGAGCCGGTCGGCGCGTCGACTTCGACCCGGCGGGCGCACCCGCGCAGGTGTGGCGCAGCAAGGAGTTGTGGGCGGCCCTCGCGGCCCACCCGGTGGGTCCGGAGACCCTGCGCGTCCTGCTGGCCGTGCCGACGCACCTGCACGCCCTGCGGGCGGCCGTCGGCATGGTGGTCGCGAACCCGGAAGCGGTGTTGGTCGAGGACGTCACCAGGTGTCGACGAGTGCTGCGGTACGTGGCCACGAGGGAGCGGGATTCGGCATGATCGACGACTGGTACTTCTGCTCCTGCGTGGACCTCTCGCCCCAGGAGACCCAGACGTTCCTGGACGTGCTCGAGTGCTTGCGGCCCAACGGCTCGGAAGCGCCCGGAGGAACGCGGCAGGGCGAGGACCCGCAGTTGCTGCTCGCCGCCTTGGCCGAGCTCGCCCGCCTGGAGCCGGCCGCGCGCCGGTACGCGCTGCTCCCGGTGCTGGCCGCGGGCCGGCGGCACAGCGCCTCGCCCAAGGTCGTCGCCGCGGTCCGGCGCGAGGTGGAGCACAGCCTGGAAACGCTCGACCAGTCCGTCCGCGCGCCGCTGAGGCAGGCCGTGCGGACGCTGCTCGACGACAGCGGCGACGAGGTCGTGGGTCACCTGACCGCCGCGGCCCGCTCGACGCGCCAGCGCCCGCTGTCGGCCGCCTCGGCCAGTCCCTACCTGGACACCGAGGACTTCACCGCCGAGGTCCTGCTGCTGTCGGTCACCCTCCAGGTCCTCCGGCAGGAACCCACCCTGGTGGAGGCGGTCGTCGAACGCGACGACCTGGTCAGCCTGGTCCACCGGGCGCTCAACGCCCGGCTCGGGCGCCGGGCGCTGATCCTCGCCGTCGACGTGGCCGCCTTCGCGGGCGACCGCCTGATCAGCCGCGACGAGTTGCGCGCCAAGGCCACGCCGGACGCCGAAGCCCTCGCCTACGAGCCCGACCTGCTCGCCGCGCACGCCCGCCTCGCCTTCGGCAGCCCGGGGTCGCCCGGCCACGACGCGCCCGCGGCGGACGCGGTGGACGCCATCCGCGGCGAGGTGTTCACCCTGGAACTGCTGCGCGGGATCCGGCGGAGGCCCGCGACGCCCACGCCCTCGGCGCGGGTGCGCGAAGCCGTCACCCGCCTCGGCGTCGAAGGCGACCCGGCTCCCGTCATCTCCGCGGTGCTGTGGCAGTCGGTGCTGTGGGAGCTGGCTGTCGACATCGACGCGACCGCCACGTCCCGCCTGGTCGCGGAGTGCTGGATCCCCGAGCACCGGCCGCAGGGGAAGGTGCTCGTCAGCGGCCCCGTGTCGTCACCGCGCCAGTGGCGCCAGGACCTCACCGACCTGTCCCGGCTGCGGACCGGGCCGGACGCCGAGGAGGTGAGGTTCCACGCCGGCCACGGGGCCCTCCGCGCCTCCAGCCTGGTGGCCGTGCTCGTGCTGTCCCCGTGGGTGAACCGGGTCGACAACCGCTGGTCGAACAGCGAGTCGAAGTTCCCCCGCGGCAAGGACGGGCTGGTGCTGCTGCGGCTGTTCTGCGCGGTGCCCCTCGCCGTGCGGCTGCTGCGGACGGTGCGGGGCACCGAGCACGAGCGCGAGCGGTTGGTCGCGCTGACCGTGCACGCGGCGGACGTCCTGCTGGACAAGGCGCACCGCCGGCACGTGACAGCCCTGGCCCACAACAAGTTCGAAGCGCCCTCGATGACCCGACCGCTGTCGGCGCTGGCCCTGCACGTGAAACGGGTCGTCGACCGCGCCGGGCAGGGCAAGTTCCCCACCATCGAACCGCGGTGGTTCGTCGACTTCGCCGTCCAGCCCGGCCGTCCGCACGAAACCCCCCGGCAGGAGTCCTTGCTGCGCGGGGTGCCCGCGACGAACGTCGTGGACTTCTGGGTGACCGATGCCCTCAGCGCGGCCGTGCCCGACGACGTCGACCGGCTCGCGGGCCGGTGGCTCGCCCCGGTCGGGGAGCCGGGGAGCCGGAGCCTGGCCGAGTGGGCGCTCGACCACAGCCTGCGCCTCCAGCCGCGGGGGATCGCGGCCAAACCCGCGGCGCTGCTCGCGGCGTACCTGCGGGTCGACGACACCGCGCGCACGAAGCTGAACTCGTGGCACAAGCGGGTCACCGCGGACCAGGTGCGCAGCGTGTGGGAGGTCATCGGGGTGGGGTGGCTCACCGCCGCCGACTGGCGGGACCTGCCCACGTCCCCCGTGCTGAACCCGAAACCGGAGGTCGTGCGCGCCATGACCACCGAGCGCCTGCTGGCCGTGTTCCACGACGCCGACGCCCGGTCCTGGCCGGAGGTCGACCGCTGGGTCGACGAGTGGCGGGCCGCCCACCAGGAAGTCCGGGAGGTCGTGCAGCTGTCGCGCCCTGCGCGGATGCGCTTGGTCGACCTGCTGGCGACATCGGTGCCCGGCGACCCCTCCCAGCGCGTGGTGCTCGAAGACGTGATCGACATCGAGCTCGAGTTCGGCATGGGCACACCGGCCGACCGGTGGGCGTTGTTCGACCGGCTCAGCCGGGTGGGCTCGCCGTACGAGCAACTCGAGCAAGCCCTGCGGATGCGCCTGCTGCTCGGGCTCTACCACCGCCGCTCGGTGGCCGAGGAGCGGTCCTCCGCGCAGAGCCCGTGGGAGGTGATCACCCAGGAGCGGTCCGACGCGCTGCTGGACCGGCTGTTGCAGTCGTTCGTCTTCCGGCTCGGCCGGAGCGCCGCGCCGGTCGCCGGACGGGAGCACCTGCACGACACGATCCCCGCCCTCTGGCAGACGGCCAACCAGACCCACGACCTGGTGCGGCAGGACGTGGCGCTCACCGATCGGATCGACCCCCGCCTGGTCGACGGTCGCAGGCTCCTCGGGGTGACGGTCGACCCGGTGCGCGACACCCTCCAGCTGCACCTCGCCCGGAGGCCGCTGCTGACGACCGGGGGCGTCGTGCTCGACCCCCACCAGCTCGGCGCGGGTGAAGTCGGCAAGAGGCTCGGACCGGGGATCGCCGGTGTCGCGGGCGTGGTGTGCGCGACCACGCCGACCTCCGTGTGGGTCAACTGCGGCGTGGGCGCCCCCGTCGAAGCCGACGTGCCCCCCGGCGGCGGCGTCGGGCTCGGTGACCTCGTCGCCGTCCCCTTGGCGCGCTCCACCCATCCCGCGTACCGGGCCACCGGGCCGGTCCGGTTCCTCGAGGGCGAGCCGCAGATCGGGGACATCCGGCCCGCCGCGGTCACCGGGCACGAGGTCGGGGGCAGGACGTGGCTGCGGATCACGCTGGCGTCCGGTCGCGGGATGGCGGCACGGTCGTGGACCACCGACCGGATGGACGACTTGGGCGACGCGGTGGCCCTGCGCCGCTGGGACCCCGACGTGCTGCGGGCACTCGCGGGCCGTCCGGTGACCCGGGTCGAGACGATGGTCCGCTGGGACGGCGGGCGGTGGTTGCCCGTCGACTGGGGCATGCCCGAGTTCCTCGCCACGGACGTGGCGAACAGCGCCGGCGCGCCGCTGCGCCTAGTGCTGATCGACGACCTGCGCGACGCGGAGGCCCTGCGCTGTTCGAGCGCCCCCGGTCGGGTCGTGGTCATCCCCGACTCCGCGTGGTACCCGGACGACCTGCGGGAACTGCGCGCCGACGTCGAAGCGCGCGGCGCCTTCGGGCTTGCGGTGTCGGTCGAGGTGGCGGACGACAACGGCAGGCCGCGGTTGCGGATCGTGGCGGACGACCGGTTGGAGCCCGAGGACCGGCGGGTGGACCACCGCAACGCCAGGTGGCGCGAGCACTTCCGGGTCGGCGACGAGACCTGGGCCGTCCGCGGGGCCGACGGCGTCTGGAGGTGCGCCACCAACGACCCGGACCTGCCGGAGATCGTCGTCGAGGGCCTGGCCAGCGAGGACGCGGCCACCGGGTTCGTCCCGGTCCGCTGGGAGGACGCGGACCAGCGCCGGGCGCGGGTCGAGGGCCGTGCCGCACCGTCCTGGGACCTGCGGCTGGGCCGGCCCGCGGTGGGTGAGTTCCGCCGGATCGTCGACCTCGACAAGCCCGACCGGCTGCGGTTGAACACCGTGCTGCCGGGTGTCTCGTGGGGGTTGATGCGCGGCTACACAGCGGAGAACCTGCCCGTCGACATCGAGGCCGAGTCGCTGACGCTCGGACCGGTCGGGAAGGCACCGCTGGACCGCCACCTGGTCAAGGGCCGGGAGTTGCAGGTCGCTTCGGTGTACCACCCCGCCGAGCGCGGCGGCCCGCGCGACCACAGCCCGCTGCCCACCGAAGAGCTCCTCGGCTTGGTGGGGCACGATCGCCGCTCGGTCACCGAAGACGCCCTGGTCCGCGCCAAAGAGTTGCGCGGCCTCGTCGTCTCCGTCCCGAAACGCGGCGGCTCCACCCCGGGAAGCAGGCCGGACCGGGGGTCCCACCGGTCCACGGTGTGGTTGGAGGCCCAGGACACCGTGTTCTCGGTATCGCTGCCCCACTCGGCCTTCGAGCACCCCCCGACCGGTGTCGGCGCGATCGTGTCCGCCCGGTTGACCCGCCGCGGCTGGGTCTTCACCGCACACGTCCGCAAGGTGCGGGTCCGGGCGCTGTGGACGGTCAGCGAGTCGGACCCGACGGGCGACCGCGACCTCTTCCTGGGCGTCGTGCAGTGGCGCGGCCGGCCCGGCGCGCTCATCCAGTCGGCGTCCGGTCCGACCCTGCACATCACACCGACGCAGGCGTGGCGGTCGTCGAACCACCTCAGCAAGGCCCGCAGCGGTGGCGGCGGCGTCGACCCCGCCACCGGCTCGGTGGAGACCTCCGGCATCTTCAGCCACCCCTACCAGCGCATCGCACTCCGAATCGGAGCCGGGGAGCGGGCGGCGCTGTACGCGGGGGAGACCCGCGAGACGAACCCCGGTCAGCACGCGCGGGCGACCGCCATCCACATGCGGCTGCGACAGGTGGACGCCCACCACGTGGTCGTGCAACGCGTCTTCACGCTCGACGACGCCCGCGGCTCGGGTCCGGTTCCCGTGCCCGCCCCTGGACCCGACTCCCTGGCGGACTACCGCCACTACCTCGCCGGTCCCAGACTTCCGCTGGCCGCTCAACTGGGCGGCGGTCCCGTGCGGCTCACCACCGGCTGGCAGGTGCCCGTGGCCGGGCGACCGTCCTGGACCGTTCCGCTCGCAGAGGGGGAGCGGCCCTGGGTCGACGCCACCTACGACCGCGGGTGCTTGGTCGTGCTGTGCGGAGACGAGCACGACCAGCGGGTGAGCTACCGCAGGACACCACCCGTCGCGCTCGACCGGTTCGTCGCCGAGTTCGAGCGGCAGGGTTTGGTCGTCGGGGTGCGCAGCGTGCTCCGGACCCCGCTCAACTACGTGGATCGGAGGACCACACCCCGCGGGGTGGTGCACCGCCTGGAATGGGGGTACGGCAAGGTCGTCGAGGTCCTCGACCAGGACCTGACCCTCGACGGCGCGTCGCTGTCCACGCGCTCGAAGGTGTTGTTCCACGGAGACGTCGTGCGCGCGGTCACGGTGACCGCGGCGGCGCGCGGGGAGTACCGGCTCGACATCGCCACCCGTGACCTCAGGTGGGGTTGGTACTCGCAGATCTTCCACGAAGCCGACCAGGGCACAGTGCACCTCGCCGAGGTGGAACTCGACCCGGACGGCGAACGAGCGCGGATCGTGCGCGTGCACACCCAGGACCCGAACGGCCGACGCGGCGACAACGAGCACAGGGGCGTGACGACGGTCCGCCTGGACCGCGCCCAGTTCGGCCCAGCGGCGCGAGAGCTGGTCAAGCAGGCGTGGCTGAAGGAGCGGTCCGGGGCCGACCAGGACTCCGCTCCCGTCCACGCCCTCGTGAAGCTCAGGACCGGGACCTTCCTCGACAGCCGGGGCGACGAGGTGCACTTCGACTACCTCACGCCCGACCGGCTGCCCGCGGGCAGCCGGGTGCTCATGACCGCGACCGGGATCAGACCACTGGTCAACGACGTCAGGCTGCACCTGGTCCTCGCCGACGTCCTCGGCGCCGAGGGCAGGCGGCCGCTCACCGTCGGGGTGATCAAACGCGACTTCTCCCGGCGGTCGCAGCTGCTGCAGAACATCTACCAGTCCGGCGGGGGCAAGGGCGCCGGGGAGGACGAGCTCCGGGGATCGGTGTACCTGGTCAAGCTCCGCGGCCACGCGAAGGCGATCCGCTCGGGGCTGATCCGCGACGCCCTCAGCCGCAACGCCCGAGCACTGGTCAGCCTGTTGCACAACGCGGAGGCACCGTGCCTCGCGGCCGTGACGCCGCTGCCGGAGCAGGGCAGGGTCGAACTGGAGATCGAGCCGAACGTGGTGTTCAAGCTGGCCCTGTCGGAACTGTCCGGGGCCACCGACCTGCCCCGGGGATCGCTGGCGCGGTTGTCGCTGGACCGGGACAACCGGATCGAGCTGCGCACTGCGTTGATCGGCGACTCCGCCTACCTGCCCGCCGAAGGCAGGCCCGTCCTGCTGCTCCCGATGCAGAACACCGTCTCCGCCCACAAGACCGCGCGCGAAGCCCTGTCAGGAGGCACCTATTCCGTGGCCGGGCTCCCCTCGGTCACCGTGCGGGCGGCGAAGCCGGACACGGAACCGACGCCCTTCGAGCGCACGCTGATCACCACCCCGCACCCCCGCGTCGCCTGGTTGCGGCCCACCTCGGGCGGGACCCCGGTGCTCAGCGACGCGGAGGTGGCTGCGGGCACCGTCGCCTTCGAGGGGGCGGGCAACGCGGTGGTCGTGGCGACGGCGGGCGGGGAAAGGCACCCGATCCGCCTGTCGGCGCTGCCCTTCTTCGACGGGAGCGCGCTCCAGGTCGCCGAACGCGTGCAGCGCCTGTGGTGGACCTACCACGACACCACGACCAGCCACCGCGATCCCGACAACCCCGACCTGGTCGTGCCGCCCACCGCGCTCCCCCGGCGGGCCAAGCTCACCACCGAGCCCGCGTTCTTCTCACCCGGGTGGACGCTGCGCCACAAGCCGCAGGAGATCCCCCGGTACGGATTCCCCGCCACCGGGCTGATCGACGTGTTGACCCACGCCCGCCGGGAGGCCGCCTTCCCCGTCGCGGCCCTGTCCGGTGACCGGCGCAGGCCCGACGGCGTGTGGGTCGAGCAGGCGCCCGGCCGGCTGGTGCACCTGACCGGCGCCATGCTCACCGCACGCGCCGGTGACACCACCGTGCCGCTGGGCGGCTTTGCCTGGGAGCACCTCGCGCCGGGCGACCTGCTGCGGCTGCGGGCGGAGTCGACGACGTCGACCGAAATCCCGTCCATCGTGCTGCGCCGCTGGACCCCGGGCCCCCGCGGGGCGTTCGGCGCGCACGCGCTGCTGCCGGTCGCCGCGGTCGACCGCGACGCCGGGCTCGTGCGGCTCGGTGCGGGTGTCTGGCTGCTGGACTTCCCGCTCGAACCCGGGACCGAACCGCCGAACGGACACGTCCGGCTCACCCCCGGGAACGAGGTGGTCCCGCCGAGCCCCCCGCGTCCGCGCGACGTCGTCCTGCTGGGCCTGCGGGACGGGGAGCTGGAGGTCCTGGGCGCGCCGGGGACTCGGGTCACCCTCGCGGACGGCGGTTGGGCGGGCTGGATGAGGGAAGCCCTGAGCGACCCCGCCCAGCGGGCGCGGCTGATCGGGCTCTGCCGCGGCGCGATCCCGGTGACCGTGGAAGAGGCGGATGCCGGGGCGGTCACCGTGTCCAGGAGCAGGCAGGGCGACTTCGCCCTCAAGGCGGACCGGCTCGTGCCGGTGCGCCCCCTCGGCGGACTGGCGGACAAGCGCGTCCTGCTCCGGCGCGGTGGGAAGCTGTCGCTGTGCCAGGAGCGGGACCTGGTCCCGGGTCTGCCCGCGCACCTCCTCGACGAGGTGGTCGAGCGCCTGGCCGGCTTGGACGAGGAGCTGTGGATCCACACCGACTCCGAGGGGCGCCTCCGGGTCGGGCTGCCCGACGCGGACGCCGACGCCGCGGACCGCGAAGAGGTGAGCCTGCGCCCACTCGCCCTCATGGGCGGTGGCGACGAGCGCGGGGTGCTGTGCTGGGACACCCGCCGGGGCAGGCCGCGCTGGCTGCCCGCGACCGCGATCGGCTGGACGGACCTGACCGACGACGAGATCGAACGGCACGTCGTGCGCGGGCAGCGCGAACTCGCCGCCCGCGTCCTGCGCGACGGCACCGCGTCGATGGCCCGGCGGGCGGTCAACGAGCAGCGCAGCCGCCACCTCCGGGCCGGTGACGCCATCCGCGTGGAGATCGTCGACACCCACCGGGTCGTCGACGAGCGGCGCGTGCGGTTCCTCGCCCGGGCGCACCTGTCCGACATGCTCCTGCGCGTCGACCGGGACCCGCTGGCGGAGCCGCCCGAGCCGGGTTCGGTCGTGGTGTGCGAGGTCGATTCCGTGCGGTTCGAGAACGGCCGGGTCGTGGTCGTCGCGGCCCAGCCCGGCACCCGCCGGGTGGCGGTGGACCTGCCGCAGTGGATCACACGACCGGAACGGCCCGACCGGCCGCCGATGTGGTCCGAGGCCGACGGGGCGGCCGTCCACGCCCCGGTCGTGGCCGCCGTGCGCGCCGGCGAGGACATCCGCGCGGTCGCGCTCGACTGGCTGCGGGCCCACGGGCGTGACGCCCTCCACCTGACCTCCGAGACGACGCTCGACGCCGTGCCGGTGCTGGCCGCCGTCCTCGTCGTGGACTCGATCAGCGCGCAGGCGCCGCCGGGAGCGGTCCGCGACCTGTGCGGCGACCTGGCCGTCCGCCTGTGCCGCCACCTCGGCCTGCACGCCGCGCGGTCCCGCCACGTCGAACCCGTGGTCGGCCTGTGGCGCTCCGGCAGCCCCACCACCGGCTTCGACGACCTGTGGCGCCGCCTCGACTGGATGGTCGTCGAACCCGACATCACGATCAAGGAACGCGACGGGATCCGCACGGTCGACCGCGGCATCCGGGCCAGGACCACGGTGCGTCCCGAACCCGACCTGAACGCCGTCAGCGGCGCGCTGGCCGCGTCGGTCGGCCTCCCGGTCGACTACGACGAGGTGAGCGCGCACAGCCGGGACCTCGGCCGACTCGTCGGCCTCGCCCGCGCGCTGACCCCGCACCCGTCGGGAGAACCCGCGCAGCGCGTCCTCCTGGACCCTCAGCGGGCGCTGTTGAGGAACACCCTCGCCCGCCTGATCAAGAAACCTCCGGTGTTCGTGGCCGACCGCCTCATCCGGCTGCTGCACGATCACCGGCACGACGAGGACGCCCTGAACCGCACGATCGCGGCGTTGGAGGAAGGGGGGACGGCGCGACCGGCCGCGGGACCCGCTCGGTGAGGCGCCGCCGAACCTGCCGGTGGTCACCGGGGGAGCGGTGGATCCGCCGGCGATCGTGCAGGTGGGGCAGGAACGAGGAGCCACTGGTGGGATCGGCCGTCGTGCCGATTACCTCGTCCGACACGCGGTCGAGCAGGTCCGGCGGCGCTGCGTCCCGGTGGGCCACCACCACGGGCGGCGACGAGCGGCCCCGCTCGACCAGGTAGGCCGACACCTTCTCCGCGCCCACGGTCACCGACAGCCCTAGGGCGTGTCCTCAAAGCCAGATGAGCAGAGTGGCCAGGTCGATCATGCCTCGGTAGGAGGTGGCGGTCTTGTCGAAGCGGGTGGCGATGGCGCGGAACTGCTTGAGTCGGTTGAAGCAGCGTTCGACCACGTTGCGGCGTTTGTAGGCGGTGCGGTCGAAGGTCGGTGGGCGTCCGCCGGCCCGGCCTTTGCGTTTGCGGTTGGCCTGCTGGTCCCGACGTTCCGGGATGGTGGCCGGGATGCCGCGTTTGCGCAGGTGGGCGCGGACGGCCTTGGTCGAGTGGCCCTTGTCCGCGATCACGCGCGCGGGTCTGGTCGCCGGGCGGCCCGGACGCGGTCGTCGGAACCGGAGGCCGGCCATGACGTTGGCGAACTGGGTGCAGTCGTTGACGTTGCCGCCGGTCAGCACGATCGACAGCGGTCGGCCGTGGCCGTCGCAGGCCAGGTGGATTTTGGTGGTGGGCCCGCCGCGGGAGCGGCCGATGGCATGATCGTCTGGCTCACTGTGCCCGCCGCACGACCCGGCCGCCCCCCGTGTGGGACGCGGTCGTGCGGCGGGCGCCGGCGGCGTGCTGATGGGCACGCACGATGCTGGAGTCCACCGAGACCTCGCGGTCCAGCTCGTCGACCGCCTCGGCGATCACCCGCACCCTCGCCACCAGCGTGGTCAGGGTGCCGTTGCGCGACCAGCGCCAGAACCGGTTGTGGACCGTCTTCCACGGCCCGTACCGTTCGGGCAGGTCACGCCAGGCGACTCCGGTCCTGGCCTTGAACAGCATCCCGTTGATCACCCGACGGTCGTCCACCCGCGGACGCCCCTTCGCGCCCGAGGCGGGCAGCAACGGCTCGATCACCCGCCACTGCTCATCGGTCAACTCGTGCCTGCGGATCACGACCCATGATCAAAGCAGATCAACCACACCCACTTTGAGAACAGGCCCTAGGAGTCGCCGTGCGCGTGCTTCGACAAACCGCGCGGGTGTCGGGCTCCCCGGACGCCATGCCGGCCGGATACCGGGCCGTCCAGGAGGAGAGCGACACCCTTGTCAGCTATCGGGGTGTCGACACGCTGTTCAGCCTGATGCCGCCGAACTGGGGCAGGGGCGCCGCGTTCGTCCGCGGGGCGACGACCTGGTCATCGACGAGTCGCTGCCGGTCCCGGACCCGCTGCCGGAGTGGATGGACGCGCTGGCGGGCTTGGAAGTGCAGCCGGCACGAGGCCACTACCGCGCGGGCGCTGGCGGAAGCGCGGCGCGTGCTGCGGCCGGGGGGCGTGCTGGCGGCGGCGGGGATCAGCCGCTACCTCTCGGTCGTGGAGGCGGGCGCCAACGGCACGCTCGACGCCGACCTGGTTCCCTCGGTGGAGGCGGTGGTGGCGACCGGCCGCTACGACGGGCACGTCGGGTTCACCGCGGCCCACTGGCACACTGCGGACGAGCTGCGCGCCGAGGTCCGGGCCGCCGGCCTGGCGGACGTCGAGGTCTACGGGGTCGAAGGACCGGGCTGGGCGGCGCTCGACGCCGCCGGCGCGGACGAGTTCCCGAGGCTCGTGCCGGCAGCGCTGCGCTGCGCCCGCCTCGTCGAGCGGGATCCGCTGCTCGTCAACGCCAGCGCGCACTTCCTGGCCCTCGGGCGGGCGCCGTCCGCCTGACCGCCCGCGCGCCGCGCCCCCGGCCGGGCGGGGGCGCCCGCGCGATCCGGCCCGGCGCCCGTCAGAGCCGGACGTCGTGGCGGGACGGGGCGTTCAGCTTGCGGCGGACCTTGACGACGTACTCCTCGACCGTGCGACGGGACAGGAACAGGGCCTGGGCGATCTCGCGGTTGGTGTGGCCGCCCGCCAGCAGGCGGGCGACGTCCCGCTCGCGCGGGGACAGCTCGCTGCCGTAGCCGCGCCTGCCGCGGCGCGACGGGGTGGCCACGCCGGCGCTGCGGATGCGGTGGCGGCAGCGGGCGGCGTCGACGGTCGCGCCCAGGGAGTCGTAGGACCGGGCCAGCGCGTCGAGCGCCGCGGCGTCGGCGGCGCCCCCGGCCTGCTCGGCGAGTTGGGTGGCCCGGTAGGGCAGGCCCAGGTCCCGGTGCAGGTCGACCGCCTCCCGGTAGAGCAGGTCGGCCCCCTCGCGGTCGCCCTCGGCCGCGGCCAGCCGCGCCCGGCAGGCCGTCAGCGCCGCGCGGGCCAGCGGGGCGTCCACGCCGCCCAGGCCGGCGGTCGCCTCCGCGACGAGCCGCCGCGCGGCGTCGGCGCGGTCGACCGCCAGGTAGCAGTCGACGGCCTGGGGCAGGATGTCGCCCGACCACACCCAGGCCCCCTTGCTCCGCAGCACCGCCACGCCGCGCTCCACGTGCTCCTCCGCGGCGCCGGCGTCGCCCCGGCTGAGCAGCATCCCCGCCATCCCCCCGGCCGCCGAGACGCCCACCGGGAACACCCGGGCGGTCGGGTGCGAGCCCGCCGCCGCCCGGAAGGACCTCTCGGCCCGCACCCACTCGCCGCGCGCGGTCGCCAGCCAGCCCCGCGTGAGGTTCAGGTCGGTGGTCAGCAGCAGGTTCGCGTAGGCGCCGAGCAAGCGGTCGATCCGCTGCCCCAGCCCCGACCACCGCCCGCCGAGCCAGTCCAGCCGGGCCTGCGTGGCCTCGGCGGTGCCGACGACGTAGGGAGCGGCGACCCGCTTGGTCAGGGCGACGCCGCTGCGCAGGAACTCCCGCGCCCGGGAGTAGTGGCCGATCCACGAGCACGCGTCCGCCAGGTTGCAGTGCGCCCGCGCCAGGTGGTGGACCTCGTCGGGGTCGTGCACGTCCGAGGGGGAGGGCAGCTCCGCGACGCGTTCCCAGGTGCTCGGGTCGCCGACGACGAGCCGCCCGCCGAGCGTCGTGGCCAGCAGGGCGGTGCGCAGGGCGCGGGTGGGCAGGTGCTCGACGACCGCCTCCACCCGGCCGAGCGAGGCCCGGTGCTCGGCGATGGGCGCGGTGCCCAGGTACGGCCCGGCCATGGCCGCCAGGCCGCGCACGGTGCGCTCCGGCTGGTCGCCGAGCAGGTCGACGGCCTGGGCGAGCTCCTCGGCGCCGCGGTCGACCTGCCCGGTCTCGCGTTGCAGCAGCAGCCCGAACCACAGGTGCACTTCACCCCGGACGTCCGGGTCCAGCCGCGGGTCCGACAGCAGGCCCTCGACCCGCTCGGTCACCACCCCGCCGGGCAGCCCCGTCAGGGCGTGGCCGCACAGCTTGGCGGCCAGCCGGTTCGCGTCCTCGGGGCCGGTGCCCGGATCGGCCAGCACCTCGGACAGCAGGCCGACCGCGGTGGGCACGTCCCCGGCCTCCTCCGCGGCATCGGCGGCCAGTTCGCCGTACCGCAGCCACTCGGCCCCCATGCCCGCCGCCCTGGCGTGCGCGCACAGGCGGGCGACCGGCGCGTGGTCGAGGGCGGAGAGCACCGCCACGGCGCGCTCGTGCAGCTCCCGCCGCCGCGGGCCGGGCAGCGAAGCGCACACCGCGCGCCCGGCGAGGCCGTGCCGGAAACCGAACCTGCCCGCCGCCTCCTCCACGAGCACACCGGACTCCACCAGCGCGACCAGGTGCTCCGCCCCCGCCTGCGCCACGGCGCCCAGCACGCCGGCCGTCTCCGGCACGCCCAGCACCGCGGCGGCCTCGGCGACCGACCGCGCGGCGCCGGGCAGGGCGCCCACCCGCTCCCTGACCTCGTCCGCCACCAGGACCGGCACGTCGATCCCGGCCAGGACCCGCCCGGCCAGGTCGCCCTCGGCGCGCACGTCCCGCAGCGGGTCGCGCAGCGCGCGCACCGCCTCCTGCACCACGAACGGGATCCCCGCCGTCTCGCGCAGGACGGCCTCGGCGAACCGCTCCGACGTCACCGCGGCCCCCACGAGCGCGTCGACCGCGGCACGCACGCCCGCCGCGTCGAAGGGGCGCAGGACCAGGGTCGGCACGTGCAGGACGCGGCCGAGCGGGGCGCCGGCGGGCAGGTCCTCGCGGCGGTAGGTCGCCACGACCGACAGGCCCGGCGGCGGGTCGGCCACCACGAACCGCAGCACCCGGCGGGTCCCCTCGTCCGCCCAGTGCAGGTCCTCGAGCACGAGCACGGCGGGCCCCAGGGAGCGCAGCAGGTCGCGCACGGCGCGGAAGAGCCGGTGCCGCTCGGCGCCGGGGTCGCCGAGGGCGCGCGGCGCGGGCGGCAGGCGGTCGGCCAGCTCGGGCAGGTGGTCGCGCAGCGCGCCGGTCACCGGGCCGGGGTCGACCAGCAGGTCGCGGCACCGGCTGAGGCAGTCGAGGAGCACCCCGTACGGGAACGGCTCGGGCAGCGGCTGGCACGCGCCCGCGACCACGCGCGCGCCCCCGGCGCGGGCGGCGGCGGCGAACTCGGTGACCAGCCTGGTCTTGCCCATCCCGGCCGGGCCCTCCACGAAGACGGCCGACGGCGCGCGCCCGGCCGCGTCGAGCAGGGCGGCCAGCTCCGCGTCCCGGCCGATCATCGGCGCGGACCGGACGGGGAGGGGGTCCGCGCGACCGTGGCCCATGTCCGCTCCCGTCGCCGATCCACCCGAAGAGGAATGCCCGCCAGGATAGGTCGGCCGGGCGGGGCGCCGTAACCCCGTGGGCACGGGCCGCCCGCGCCCCCGCACGATCCCGTACCCCTACGGGTCGTGACCACGCTTGTTCCCCCGTCGCCCGGGCCGAAGGGTGGTCCCCGAGCGGCCCGATGTCCCGACACCCTGCAACGGCCGCTCGAACGCGCGATGGAGGAATCGATGCACGAGCGCAGGAAACGGTGGCCGTCGACCCTGCTCACCGCCGCGGTCGCCGCCGCCGCGGTGGCGACCGCCACGGGCGAAGCCGTGGCGCAGCAGGCGGAAGAGGACGTCGTCCGAGCCGACCGGCCTCATCCCGGCCAGTACATCGTGGTGCTGGAGAACGGCGCCCGCGCCGCGGCCGAGGGCCACGCCGCGGCCCTCGCCCAGCGCTACGGTGGCGAGGTGACCGACACGTACTCGGTCACCCTGAACGGCTTCGCGGCCCGCGACCTGTCCGAACGGCAGGCGCGGCGCCTGGCCGCCGACCCGGCGGTCAAGTCGGTGCACCAGGACGGCACGACCACGGCGGCGGGCGAGCAGGCGGACCCGCCGTCGTGGGGCCTGGACCAGATCGACCAGCGCACCGCCGCCCTGGACAAGAAGTACACCTTCCCGAACTCGGGCGAGGGCGTGACCGCCTACGTCATCGACTCCGGGATCAACACCCGGCACCCCGAGTTCGAGGACCGGGCCGGCCACGGGTACGACGTCCTCGACGGCGACGCCGACGCGAGCGACTGCTACTGGCACGGCTCGCACGTGGCGGGCACGATCGCGGGCAGGACCGTCGGCGTGGCGAAGAAGGCCAAGGTCGTGGCCGTGCGCTCGCTGGACTGCAAGGGGTCCGGCCCGGACTCGGCCACGGTCGCCGCCATGGAGTGGGTGGCCGAGAACGCCGTGCGGCCAGCGGTGGTCAACATGAGCCTGGGCATGGACACCCCCGGCGTCGGTGACGAGCAGGTCAAGGCCATGGTGGCCAAGGGGATCACGGTTGCGGTCTCCGCGGGCAACAACGGCGAGGACGCGTGCGGGGTCAGCCCGGCGCGCGTCCCCGAGGCGATCACCGTCGGCTGGCTCAACAAGGACCGCACCCGAGGCGGGAACCACGGCCGCTGCATCGACCTGTTCGCGCCGGGCGGCAACATCTACTCCAGCGACCACAACGGGTCCTTCCGCACCGGCAGCGGCACGTCCATGGCCTCGCCCCACGTCGCGGGCGCGGCCGCGCTGCACCTGTCCGCGAACCCCGGCGCGACCCCGCAGCAGGTCGGCGAGGCGCTGGTGCGCAGCGCCGGCCCGGGCCTGGTCACCAACCCCGGCAAGGACTCGCCCGACAGGGTGCTCTACGTCGGCGACATCGGCGGCGGGCCGGTCAGGTGCGGGGTCAAGGGCAACGACCAGGACGTGGCCATCCCCGACGCGGGCTCGGCGGTGGGCTCCTCCGTGACCCAGGACTCCTGCCAGGGCAAGGCTCCGGCCACGTTGTCGGTGCGGGTCGACATCGACCACGGCTACACCGGGGACCTCGCCGTCGACCTGGTCGGGCCGAGCGGGACGTCCTACCCGCTCAAGCGCGCCGGCGGCGTCGGCGAGCCGGGCGGCGTGCACCGGAGCTTCACCGTCGACGCCTCGCGCGAGGACGCGAACGGCACGTGGCAGCTCTCGGTGCGCGACACCTACCGGTTCGACGTCGGCACGCTCACGGGCTGGTCGATCACATTCTGACCGTTGTGGACGGACAGCGCCGTCCCCTCCTCCCACCCTGCCATCGAAGGAGAACGATGAGAGCACCACGCCTGGTCGCGGCACTGACCCTGGCACTGGCCGCGGTGGCCCTGCCCGCCGCGAACACCGCCGGCGCCGCGTCGACCGACCGGATCAGCACCGCGGCGACCCCGACCGACCAGCTCCGCACCGGGGACGCCGGGACCCGGATCGTCAACGGGGAGCGCACCACCGTCAAGGAGCACCCGTTCGTCATCGCGGGCATGCGCGTCGGGGGCGGCGGCCCGCAGGGGCAGTCCTGCACCGCCTCCGTGGTCGGCAAGCGCAAGATCCTCACCGCGGCGCACTGCATGATCGACTCCACCGGCGCCAAGAGCTACATCTACGGTGACGACGACCTGACCACCCCCGGCGACGAGACGTTCCGCACCGCCGTCGACTCGTTCAAGACCCACCCCCGGCACACCGGCTCCGGCGGCTGGCGGACCGGCTACGACGTCGCGGTGGTCACCACCGTCGACGACCTCCCGGTGCCCGAGGACCAGTGGGCCGAGGTGGCCGGCTCGGGCGACGGCGCGCTCACCCAGCCGGGCAAGTCCGGGATCTCCCTCGGCTACGGCAAGACGACGACGAGCGGCGGCTCCGGCGTGCTGCGCGAGACCACCCTGCCGGTCAACGACCCCGGCGGCTGCCAGGTCTTCGACATCCGGGTCAACGGCGACCTGATGGTGTGCACGGGCTACAACGACGGGCGCACCGCCAACTGCTCGGGCGACAGCGGCGGTCCGTTCATCGTGGACGGCGTGATCGTCGGCGTCTCGTCGTGGGGTGCGAGCGCCTGCGACCGCTACAGCATCATGGCGCGGCTGACCAACGAGATGGGGGACTGGGCCCGCTCCGAGATCGGCGACACCCCGCCCGGCGACGGCAAGTTCGCGGTCGCGCTGTCGCCGACCTCCGGCAAGGCCGAGCCCGGCAAGCACGTCTCCACCAGCGTCACCACCACCGCGGGCGACCAGGGCCCGGAGAAGCTGGACCTCAGCGCGTCCGGGCTGCCCGCCGGGACGACGGCGACCTTCCAGCCCGCGTCGGCCATCGACTCCGGTGAGGTGGCCAAGCTGACCCTGCAGCCCTCGACGAGCACCCGGGCGGGCACCTACAAGGTCACCGTCACGGCCAAGGGCACCTCCGGGACCAAGACCGCCGAGTACACCCTCACGGTCGGCGACGGCGGCACCACCAACGGCCCGAAGCCGTCCACCTCGCCGAACTCCGGCACCGTCCCGCCCGGCGGCTACGCCAACGCGGTGATCACCGTCACCGGCGGCACGGGCCCCGTCCGGCTCAGCGGCGCCGGCCTGCCCCACGCGCCCATGTTCACGCCGCAGACCGTCAACCCCGGCGGCACTTCGCGGATGACGCTCATGGGCCCGTACCAGCGCGGCACCTACAAGGTGACCATCACCGCGACGGACAGCGCCGGCAAGACCGGGACCGCGGAGTACACCCTCACCGTCCGGTGAACCGTCCGACGACCCCCGGACCGGCGGGCACGTGATCCGTCGCCGCCGCCGGGAAACCCGTGGAGCCCGTGACCGCTTCGGCGGCCACGGGCTCCACGGCCGTCGCTGCCGGGCGTTCGGCCTCAGCGGGACGCCACGGCCCGGTCGTGGTGGACCACGACCGGGCGGCGGGGCCGAAGCGCGGGCGGGAGATCCGGGTTCCCGTGCGGGTCGGCGGTCACGGAGCGGTGACGACGGAGACGCCCTGGCTGCTCGCGATGCGGCTCCACTTCTCGGCGTACTGCCAACCCCCGCTCTGCGCTATGTGCATCCCGTGGACGACGACGGCGGTCCGGTCGGCGTTGTAGGAGTAGAACGGCGCGCCGGAGTCGCCGCCCTGCGCGATCGTGCCCTTGTCGTAGGCGATCAGGTCCCGGGTGCACCCCGCCTTGTCGCAGAACTGGCCCTTGAGGTCGAAGACGCGCTGGCCGCACTTCTCGAACGTGGTGATGCCGCTGCGGCAGTAGTCGCTGCGGTTGACCACCGGGTCGGACGCGCCCGCCACCCGGATCTGCTTGCCGGTCGCGTCGCCCACGTAGATGTGGTGGCCGTAGAAACCGGTTCCCAGGTGGGAGATGAGCCCGATGTCCCGATCCGGGAAGTTCCAGTAGTAGAAGTAGCCCATGTGCTCGCCGCTGCCGGTGTTCTCCACCGGTCGACCGATCGGCACGCCCTGGATGTGCCCGCAGTGGGCCGCGCCCAGCAGGTAGCGGTTGCCCTCCGGGTCCTGCACGGTGAAGCCGCCGCTGCAGTTCACGGTCCCGATGGTGACCGCCGCGCCGCCCCGGAACGGGCGGGGGTCGAACTGCCGGGAGTTCCGGCCGCCGGTTCCGCGCCGGTGCTCCACCTTGACCGACAGCCCGGCGGACAGCGCCCCGGCGAGGTCGGGGGGTGCGTCCGACGTCACGACCACGACGTCGCGGGTGATGTCGAAAGCGGAGCCGTAGACGTGCCCGGCGCTGCTGTTCCGCGCCGCTTCGGCGCGGATCCGCTCGTGGACCGCGTCGACCTGGGACCGGGTGGTGCTGCTGCGCTTGACGACCGGGGCGGAACCGCCGACGGCGAAGTCGGCGGCGGTGCGCGTGCTCCCCGGGCCGGACGCGGGCAGCACGACCACGAAGCGGTCGAGCCGCTCGTCGTAGTAGTGGCCCAGTGCGCCCTTCTCGGCGACCAGCGCGCCCAACCGGCTGTCGGTGGCGAACAACCCGCTCTGCCGCGGTTCACCGCTGTGCGGGGTCGGGGGTTCGGGAGCCGCGTGAGCCGGGGCGCTCGCGATGAGCGCGACCACGGCGATCAGCGCGCCGGACAGTGCTTTTCTTCGACGGGTGAGCACGTTGTTCCTCCTGCGTGGCGTTCGTGCCGTGGGATTGCCGAACGTCTCGTGCTGAGGGGTGCGATCCGGCTTTGCGAGGAACCACAAGGTGTTCGTCGAACGCCGCCATGCTAGCGCCGGCCCGACGGGCGGGCGGTGATCGGGCGGAAGTTGCTCCGAACGCCTCGACCGGCTCCGGCCGGCTGCCGAGCGGTGCGGGTCGGGCGGGATCACGCCGTGCTGCTCCATGCCACTCCGGTTGTCCTGAAAGGGCTTCCCGAGCCGGATTCCGGCCTATGCCATGACATCGGCGCCATCATTCGCGCGGTGCGCCGAGGAGTCGGCCTGCCAGGACCGTGCGCGGGCAAGGCTTTGCGCGCCACCGAGGAGCACTGCCCGGTCGACCGGCACGCGAAGACCGCTGCCTGGCGCACGACACCGAAACCCCTGGCGCCCAAGGACGAACGGCTCGTCACGCCTCGGCGGGGCGTCCGCGGATCAGGATTGGTCGCGGCGGTGGAGGGAGCCCGGGGTATGCCCGAACGAGCGGCGGAAGACGTCGATGAAGGCGCTGGCCGTCGACCACCCGCAGCGGTGCGCCACGGTGGTCACGGGGACGTCGTCGGCCAGCATCCGCAGGGCGTGGTAGAGGCGCAGTTGGGTGCGCCACTGCGGGAAGGTCATCCCCAGGTCGGCGCGGAACAGGCGGCCGGCCGTGCGCGCGCCGACGCCGACGGACGCGCCCAGCTCGACCAGGGTGCGCGCGTCGGCCGGGTTGCCCCGCAGCACCGCGCAGAGCGCGACCAGCCGCGGGTCGCGCGGGGTGGGGAGCTGGACGGCCCGCTGGGGCGAGGTGCGCAACCGGTCGAGGAGCACGGCGCGCAGCCGGCGCCGTTCCGGGCTGTCCTCCGCCGGTTCGAGGGTGTAGGCGAGGATCAGCTCCCGCAGCAGGGGACCCACGGCCAGCACCGCGGGGGCGCGCAGGCCGAGCGGGTCGGTCCGCGCGGGCAGGCCGATCAGGCGCAGGTCGACCAGGCCGTGGGCGCGGTGGGCGTGCACGGTCCCCGCCGGCACCCAGATCGCCTGCGTCGCCGGGGCGAACCAGGTGCCCGCGTCCGTCGTCACCGCCACGACGCCGGAGGCCGCGTACGCGATCTGGTGCTCGTCGTGGCGGTGCGCGCCGATGCCCGCCGACGGCGGCAGCCTCCGCCTCCGCGTCGGCGCCCGGGGGAGATGACGGATTTCCGACACGACCCGGCACTTTATCGGAAGCGGGACAGCGGCCCCGGCGTCGAGACTCGGGGGCATGGTGAACAGTTCCCGTCGACGCGCCGGCCCGGTGACCCTGCTGTCCCTCGGGCACGCGTGCGTGGACGTCTACCAGGGGTCGGTGGCCGCCCTGGTGCCGTTCTTCGTGGCCGAACGGGCTTACCCGTACGCGACCGCGGCAGGTCTGGTGCTGGCCGCGTCGCTGCTGTCCTCCGTGGCGCAACCGCTCTTCGGCGTGCTCGCCGACCGCTGGTCGATGCCCTGGCTGCTGCCGGCGAGCACGCTGGCGGCCGGCATCGGCGTGGCGCTGTGCGGCCTCACCCACCAGTACGGGCCCACCCTGGCGGTCGTGGCCCTCTCGGGCCTCGGGGTGGCCGCCTACCACCCCGAGGCGGCCCGGGTCGCGCGGATCGCCGGCCGGGGCAGCCACACGTCGATGGGGTGGTACGGCCTCGGCGGCAACCTGGGGTTCGCCACCTCGCCGCTGCTGGTCGCCGCGGTGGTCGCGACCGGGGGGCTTGCCGCGTCACCGCTGCTGGTCCTGCCGGCGCTCGCCGGGGCGCTCCTCTGCGCCGCCGCGCTGCGGTCGATGCGGCGGTCGGCGCCGCAGGGTGCGGGCCCGGCCCGGACCTCCCCGGGCCGTGACGACTGGGCGTCGTTCGCCCGGCTGTCCGGCGCGGTCGCGTGCCGGTCGGTCGTCTTCGTCGGCCTGGGCACGTTCCTCGCCCTCCACGTCGAGGAACGGGTCGGCGGCGGTGGCACCGCCGCCCTGTTCGTCCTCTACCTGGGCGGAGCGGTCGGCACCGTGGCCGGCGGCGGGCTGGCCACCCGGTTCGGCCGGCTCCGCGTCATCCGCTGGTCCTACGCCCTGGCCGTGCCCGCCGTCGCCGGGGTCGTGCTCGTCCCCGGGCCGGCGCTCTTCCTGTTCGTGACCGCCACGTCGATCGGTCTGTCGATGCCCTTCTCGCTGCACATCACCCTCGGCCAGGACTACCTGCCGCGCCACCCCGGCACGGCGAGCGGCGTGACGCTCGGCCTCGCGGTCAGCATCGGCGGACTCGCGAGCCCGCTGGTGGGCGCCCTCGCCGACGCCACCTCCCTGCGCACCGCCCTGGTCCCGCTGATCGCGCTGCCCGGCCTGGGGTGGCTCGCCACCCGCTGCCTGCGCGAACCCGTCCGGCTGGAGGACCAGGTGCGCAGCGGCTGAGCCCCCTGACGACCCCGGTCCGGCCGCTACCGGAGCTGTTCTCCGATGGCGAGCCCGCGGCACGGCGCCGGCCCCGCGCGGACGCCGGTCGGGCCGAAGGGCGTTCCCGCGGGATCCCGCTTCGGCGTGTGGGCGGGGCGGGGGAGGGGTAGGTCATGGCCATGAGCGAACAACCGCTGGACCTGGGCGCCACCGACCTGTCCGCCGAGCAGGAGGAGCGGGTGCGGCGCGAGCACGACCTCGACCGCCCGGAGGAGTTCGACCGGCGCACCGGGGTCGACGAGCGGGCGGTGACGCGGGCCGAGCTGCTGCCCGAGGAGCAGCGGTCGGGCAGCGCCGACCCCGAGGCGCAGGCGCGCGAGGTGCTGCGGGACTCCGAGGTGCGCACCGAAGTGCCCGAGTCCGCGCCGGACACGTTCTCGGAGCGGCGCCCCGCCGGGGGGTGAGCCGACCGGCGGGGCGCCGCCGCGGTCAGAGGCTGTCGCGCAGCGGCACGGTGATCTGCTTGAGCCACGTGCCGGTGGTGAAGTCGCGGGCCTTGATCACCACGGCCCGGTGGTGCACCTCGACCTGGAGGCCCTGGTTGAAGCTGCCGCCCAGGGAGGTCTCGCCGCCCTTGCCGTCGTCCACCCAGCCGGTCTGGACGGCGCCGGTGTTGACCACGGTGAAGCCCTCGGGGTTGCCGCTGCCCGGGACGACCCGGCGCACCACCCAGTCGGACAGGGTGAGGTCCCAGTGGGTGTGCCCGGAGAACAGGAACACGTCCCGGTACCTGCCGAGCACCGCGAGCAGCCGGTCGGCCTGCAGGTAGTCGTTGAGGTAGAGCTTGTTGCGGGTGCCGGACACGGTGTTGGGCAGCGGGTGGTGGGTCAGCACCATCACCGGCTTGCGCCACCGGTCCCAGTGCGCCAGCCGCCGCTCCAGCCAGGTGAACTGCTGGTCGCTGAGCCACACCTCGTCCCACAGCTCCGGGTCGTGGTACTTGGCGTAGCGCTCGGTGCCCAGGCACAGCACCGGGATCCCGCCGAACGAGGTCTCCGAGTAGACCGTGTTGCGCCCGGCGAAGTTGTAGAAGCTGCGGAACAGCGAGTCCTCGGTGGCGCCGTTGGGCCAGGTCTCCTGGGCGAGGGTGTCCGGGTCGCGCCACTTGGGCACGTAGAACTCGTGGTTGCCGATGGCCCAGACCACGTTCTTCGGGTGCGGGTGCCGGTCGAGCACCGACCGCACCCGGGCGTACTCGAAGTCGTAGCCGCGCGGGGTGATGTCGCCCGCCACGCCGAGGCCGGCGCTGCGCGGGTTGGTGGCGTTGATGTCGTCCAGGGCCTTGCCGAAGTCGGCCAGGTCGCCCTGGATGTCGCTGATGATGTTGAACCGCACGGCCAGGCCCAGCGGGTCCCGGCCGGGGGCGGCGTCGGCCCGGGCGCCCAGCGCGGTGGTCGCGGCCAGCGCGCCACCCGTGGTCAGCATGAACGACCTGCGATCCATTCGGACACCCACATTCAGCTCGCACCGGCACGAACGGGCCGAAGGTAGGACGTCTGCGGTGATCGGCGGTGACTTCGCGCCGGCCCAGGTGTGTACGCGAGGGTAACTTCAGGTTCCGGCCCCGGTCCGGTCGTCGTAGGGTCGCGGGGTGGCGGACGACGGGGGGACGCGGGCGTTGGCCGGGCTGGTGACCCGGTGGCTGGTCGCGGTCCTGGCCGGCAGCGGGGTGCGGTTGCCCGGGGAGGAGGCGCGGCTGCGGGAGGTCGTCCACGGCGCCGTGGCCGGGGTGGTCGGACCGGCCCTCGCCCACGGGCACGGCAAGCTCGTCCGGGACCTGCGCACGTGCTTCGCCGCGCCGCCGGGACGGGAGCTCCCGGCGGGGGCCGGGGCGGAGGACCTCCGCAAGGCCATCGCGGCGCGGGTGGAGGGCGTGGTGCGCGCCGAGCCCTTCTACGCCTCCTACTACCGGGACGAGCAGCTCACCCGGATGCTGCACGACGCGCTCGTGCGGGCCCTGCGGGAGTTCCTGGCGAACGGCCCGGAGGTGGACGCCGCGCAGGCGGCTCGGCTCAACGCGCTCGGCGTCGACGTGGACGGCGCCGGCCCCGCGGTGCGCAACGAGGTCGGGGGCGCGGTCGGCGGCAACCTGGTCCAGGTCGGCGTCCTCCACGGCGACGTGCGGATCGGCGAGGCGGACGAGGGGGCCGGCGCGCCGGTCTTCGTGCGGGTGGAGGTCCGGGCATCCTGCCACCTGTTCCCGGAGGGCTCGCCCCACTCGTTCACGGCCGGCGGGTCGGGGTCGGTCGACGTCCTGGTCGAGGCCAGGGGCGCCCGCGCCGTCACGCTGCGCTCGCTGCGCCCGGTCGTGCTCTCGCGCCGCCCGTCGCAGCCGACGTCCCTCGTCGTGTCGACCGTGGGCATCATGACCCCGCGTCGCTTCGAGGTGGACCTGGACGCCGAGACCCCTCGCCTCGTCCCCGCCGGCAGCGCCGGTCGGAGCCGGCTCGGCCGCCTCCTGCGCCGCTCCGGGGGAGCGGGGTTCCCCTACGTGGTCAGCCCGCTGGACCCGGAGATGTTCACCATCACGCCCCGCACGGTCGGGCACCAGGTGGAGTGGCGGCTGGAGCTGGACTGGACCTACCGGGGCCGCGACGGGACGACGCCGATCGACGACGGCGGGGAGCCCTTCCGCGTCATGGGGTAGCCGCGCCGCTGCCCGATCGGGTGAGTTGTTCCCCCTGTAGTGGCCAGCTGCCTCGTGCCGTAACGACTGTGCGAAATGCAACAGGTCGGTCGGTTTGTTTTTTCGGAACCTCGCTTCCGGGCGGGTTCGCTCGCGAGGCGCGGCAGGTCGGCCGGTGCGCGTGGTTGGTCGAGAAGACCTGTGGTGATCACCTTTTTGCTCGGCGCTGCCCTGGGGTGCCGGAGGTTCCGGCTCATTCCGACCTGCCGCCGTCACGGTTGACAAAACCGGTCGATCGGTTTTATATGACAGTGGCAGGTTGGTCCTCACGACGGCTCGCCGGACATCACCAGCTGTTGATCACTCGTCGATCAAGCAGGGATTGTGAGAAGCCAGATGAGCACGACGCCGTATGAACTGTCCCAAGAGGAGCGACGCGAGCTGTGGAACCGCGCCGAGGACGTGGTGCGCGGAGGACCGGCGGAGGCCACCGCCGACAAGCTGCCCGAAGGGCTCCGGGAGGTCGTGCGCGCCTTCGGGCGCGACTCGGGCCGGACGGGGTTCCTCCTGCTGCGCGGCCTCGAGGTCGGCCAGCTCCCGCCGACGCACTCCGCCGGCGAACCCGCCACGCTGCCCGGCCACGGCACCGCCGGCTCGGCGATGCTCCTCGCCGAGGCGCTCGGCACGATGATCGGCTACGCCGACGAGAAGGAGGGCGAGCTGGTCCACGACGTGCAGCCCCTGCCCGGCGAGGAGGACCGGGTCGAGGGCTCGGGCGCGGTGGCGTTCGACTTCCACGTCGAGAACGTGCACCACCCCCTGCGACCGGACTTCATCGGCCTGGTCTGCCTGCGCCAGGACCACGACGGCGTGGCGGCCACGCGGATCGCCTCCTGCCGGGAGGCGGTCGAGCTGCTCGAGCCGGCCGAGGTGGACGCGCTGCGGCAGCGCCAGTTCTACAGCAACTACCCGGGTTCCTTCACCCGCGACACCACCACCGAGCCGCCGCCCGCGGGCCCGCACCCGGTCCTCTTCGGCTCGGCCGGCACACCGTTCATGCGGTTCAACTCGCACAACACCATCTCGATGAGCAAGGCCGGCCGCGCCGCGCTGCGCGCGCTGACCGAGGCCCTGGAGAGCGTCTGCCACGACGTGGTGCTGCGGCCCGGTGACTGCGCGATCCTGGACAACAACGTCGCGGCGCACGGCCGCTCGGCGTTCGCGCCCCGCTACGACGGGCACGACCGCTGGCTCCGCAGGTTCTACTCGATCAAGTCCATCCCCAGCTCGGTCACGCAGATGATGGCCGGTTCGCGCGTCGTCCCGCCGATCCCGGCCATCAGCGGCATCTGGTAACCGGTCGCCGTGGGGTGGGAGACGACGATGACGACCCTCGACTCGCTGCTGTCGGCGGCCGACTTCGAGCGGCGGTGGATGGCGCAGGCCGATCGGGCCATCGGGCAGTACGTGGCCGGCGGCGCGGGCTCGGACGGCGTGGTCGCCGCCAACGCCGCCGCCTTCGACGAGGTGTGGCTGCAACCGCGGGGGGTGCACGAAGGCCCGGTGAACCTCGACACGACGACCGCGCTGTTCGGCCGGCGGCTGGCGTTCCCGGTCGTGCTCGCGCCGACCAGCCCGCAGCGGCTGGTGCACCCCGACGCCGAGCTGGCGACCGCGCGGGCCGCGGCCGCGCAAGGCGTGGTGTCGATCGTCAGCACCGACTCGCACTACCCCTACTCCGAGATCGCCGAGGCGGCCCCCGGCCGCACGTGGTTCCAGCTGTTCGCCTACCGGTCCCGGCGGCACGTCGAGGCCACGCTGGAGTTCGCCGAGAGCTGCGGGGCGTCGGCGATCGTGGTCACCGTCGACGCGTCCTTCGCGGCGCGGCGGCTGTCCACCCAGCGGGCGGGGTACCGGCTCCCCGCCGGGGTCGACTACGGCACGCTGCGGGCGCTGGGCATCCTCCGCGGGGACCCGCCGGTCGGCGGCAGGCACGACAAGCTGCCGATCACCTGGGCCGACCTGGAGTGGATCCGGTCGCGGACGGCCCTGCCGATGCTGGTCAAGGGCGTGCTCCGGCCGGTGGACGCGAAGCGGTGCGTCGACCTCGGCGCGGACGGCGCCATCGTCTCCAACCACGGCGGGCGCCAGCTCGACGGCGTCGTCCCCACCCTGTTCGCCCTGGCGGGGGTGGTCGACGCCGTCCCGGCGCAGCACCCGGTCCTGCTCGACGGCGGCGTGCGCTCCGGGGTCGACGTCGCCAAGGCGGTCGCGCTCGGGGCGCGTGCGGTCTGCATCGGCCGGCCCTACCTCTGGGGGCTCGGCCTGGCGGGTCGGCAGGGGGTCGAGCGGGTGCTGGAGCTGATCGGGGCCGAGTTCGGCGACGCCCTGCTCCAGCTGGGCACCTCGACCGTCGCCGAGCTGGACCGCGGCTTCCTGACCCGGCCGCACCACCTGGCGCCCGTGACGGGCGCCGGCTGATGGGGGAGGCGCCCGGGGTCGACGAGCAGCGGGGGGACCGCGGCGCGGCGGCGGTCGGCGGCGCGCCGGACGCCGCCCGACCGGCGCGGCGGACCCGCGCGGAGATCCGGGTGGGCCTGGGCCTGGCCGTCGGCGCGGCCGTCGCGATGGGCGGGGCCGCGCCGGCGTTGAAGGCCATGGGGTCCGGCGGCCTGTCGGCGGTGAACGTCATCCAGGCCCGCACCGCGGTCGGCGCGGTCGTCCTGCTGCTCGTCGCCGCGGTGGTCAGCGGGCGGCGCATGAAGGTCCGGGTCGGGGACTGGTGGCTGGTCGCGCTGTACGGGGTGATCAGCCTCGCGGTCAACCAGGTGGTGTTCACCATGTCGCTGGCCAGGCTGCCGGTGGGCGTCGCCCTGCTCCTGGAGTACCTGTCGCCGGTGCTGGTCGCCCTGTGGGTGCGGCTCGTGCAGCGCCGGGACGTCTCCGGCCTGGTGTGGGCGGGCATCGCCCTGACCCTGGTCGGGCTCGCGCTGGTGGGCGAGGTCTGGTCCGGTTTCGACCTCGACGGGGTCGGTGTCCTGCTGGGGCTGCTCGCCGCGCTCACCCTGGCCGCCCGCTTCCTGCTCGCCGAGCGCGGCCTGCGCAGCTACGACCCGCTGGTCATGGCGGCGTGGGGCACCGCGCTGAGCGCCGTCGTGCTCGCGCTGGCCGGGGTGGTCGAGCCGTTCCCGTTCGCGGCCCTGTCCCGGGACGTCGACCTCCGGGGCGCCCCGGTGCCGATGGGAGCCCTGGTGGTCTGGGTCGGCCTGATCGGCATGGCCGGCGGGATCGCGCTCGGGGTGGCCGCGCAGCGCAGGCTCCCGCCCACCTCGGCGAGCCTGCTGCTGACGCTGGAGGTGGCGGCCGGGGCCGTCCTGGCCTACTTCGTGCTGGGGGAGGTGATGACCGGCGCCCAACTCCTCGGGGCCGCCGTCATGCTCTCCGGGATCGCACTGGCCCAGGTCGCCGTCACCCGCCGGTCGGCGCGGGGGTGAGCGCGCAGCGCACCGGGCGCCGGGTTCCCGCGCCCGGTGCGCTGCCGGTTGCCCGTCCTGTCCACGGGGGACTCGTGTGCGGTCGGGGTGTCGCCGCCGGAACCGCCCGGGGTGGTGGCGGTCGACCGGTTGATGACCCAGAAGAAACCAACCGGTCTGTTTTTCATCAGACGACCGCGTCATCCGGGTAGGCGGACCGCCGGCTGGTCTCCGGGTGGCGACACCGAACATGCCTCGGTGTCTGAATTGTTCTCCTTGCTATGCGGGTTGTCCGATCGGCGGCAGTCGGCCCGAGGCGACCTTCACTCGAACGGGTGATTGGAGCAAATTTAGAAGAAAACCTTGTGGTTGGTTTGTTTTCCTGGTCACTCCGCAACGCGCCGCACAGCAGAGGAGGACCCGATGACTGCCGCCGGCCACCACTCGCAGCAGGCCCCCGCCGACGCCCCGGGGTCGGACCACGCCGGGCTGTCGTTCAGCAGCAACGTGCCGCGCCACCTGGTGCACCGCGGCGCCCTGGCCGAGGTGCTGCTCACCGACTGGCGCAGGACCGGGGACGGCGCCTACCTCTGCGCCGCGCAGTGGCCGCGCGGGCACAGCCTCTACCGCGTGCTGGACGGCCACCACGACCCGCTGCTGGCCGCGGAAACCCTGCGGCAGACCGGGATCCTGCTCGCGCACAGCGCCGAGGGCGTGCCGCTGGACTGGAAGTTCGTCATGGACGGCATGGCGATCTCGGTGCACCCGGCCGGGCCGCGCGCCGGCGGCGCCCCCGCCGACGTGCTCCTCGAAGCCGGGCTCTCCCCGCTGCGCAAGGGCACCCGTTCGTCGGCGCACCTGCGCCTGGACGTGCGGTTCCGGCACGACGGCCGGGTGTTCGCCACCGGCGGCGCCCGGATGCGCTGCGTCGCCCCCGCGCTCTACCGCAGGCTGCGCGGTGAGCGCGCGGGCGCCGCGACCCGCCCGGCCGCCGTCCCGCCGCCGGTCGACGCGCGGGTGGTCGGCATGAGCACTGAGGCGGACGTCGTGCTCGGCGCCGCACTCGACCGCGGCGCCTGGCCGCTCCGCGTCCGCACCGAGCACCCCGTCCTGTTCGACCACCCGCTCGACCACGTGCCCGGGATGCTGGTGTTCGAGGGGTTCCGCCAAGCCGGGCGCGCCCTGCTCGGCTTACCGGGCGCGCAGCTCACCGGCTGCGACGTCGGGTTCACGAGGTACCTGGAGTTCGACCCGACGCCGGTCGTGCTCGCGCGGGTGCGGCGGCGGGCGGCGTCCGGCGCCTCGCTCGCGGTGCGCGTGGTGCAGGACGGGCGGACGGCGGTGTCGGGCACCGTGGAGGTCTGCGCCCGGGACTCCGGGGCGATCGCGGCCCAGCGCCGGCCCCCGCCCACCCCTCGGCCGTCGCCCGCGCCGTCGTCCGCCCGGTCGGGCGCGGGCCCGGCCGCGGGCGTCACGACGTCGCGGCGCTCGGGACGTTCCCCTTCTGCAGCGGGGCGGCGGCGATCCGCCGGAAGTGCCCGACCTTGCGGGCCGGGGCGAGGGAGGGCAGCAGGACGGCCCACATCTCCTCGACCCGGCGGCACAGGTCCTGCCGCCTGGTGAAGACCTCGGAGAGGATCTGGATGCCGGTGAACGCGCCGCACACGAAGTGGGCCAGCTCGTCCGCGCCCACCGGCGACCGGACGTCGCCCTCGTCGACGGCCCGCTGCAGCAGCTGCTTCACGACGTCGGTCCACTCGGCGTACGGGTCGACCCGGAGGGCGCCGAACGTCCCCTGCTCCAGCGTCAGGCGGATCCCCGCCCGCACGATCACGTTGGTCATCAGCTGCGTCGCCATGAGCTGCGTCGCCCGGATGACCGCCTCCAGGCCGCTGCCCTCCTCGGTCAGCCAGGCGCGGGTCGGGGCGACCGACAGCTCGTGCTGCTGCTCCACCACCGCGCGGGCGACGTCCTCCTTCGACTTGAAGTGGAAGTACAGCGCCCCCTTGGTGACACCGCCGTGCCCGATCACGTCGCCGAGGGTGGCCGCGGAGTACCCGTACCGGTCGAACACCTCCGCGGCGCCGCGGATGATCGACTGCCGGGTGACCTCGGCACGTTCCTGCTTGGGCATCGAGCGCTCCCCACTGTCGGCTCCCCCGACTGCTGCCGCCCCCTGGGACCCCCAAGCGAACCGGTCGGTTGGTTTGTCTGCAAAGGACGATACACCACGCGGTGCGGCGGTCGGCGGTGGAGCGCGACGAACGCGGTCATCGTCATGAACGCGCGACAGGTCCTCGTCACGGGCGCGACCGGCTTCATCGGCTCCGCGGTGCTCCGCGCCCTGGCCGCGCGCCCCGGCGTCGCCGCGCGCGGGTTGGTCCGCCGCGCTCCCGGCGGCGATTCCGCCCGGTTCGTCCTCGGTGACCTGACCGAACCGGCTTCCCTGGAGGCCGCGTGCCGCGGCGTGCACACCGTCGTGCACGCGGCCTCCGAGGTCGGTGAGGACCCGCGGCGGTGCTGGGCGGTCAACGCCGCGGGCACGGCCGCCCTCGTGGCAGCCGCTCACCGCGCGGGGGTGGCGCGCATCGTCCACGTCAGCACCGCGTCGGTCTACGGGCGCGGCCCCCACTGCGGTGCGCCGCCGCCGGCGGCCGGGTACCGGCCGTCGTCCGCGGCCAGTCGCAGCCGCCTCGTCGCCGAGCGGGTCGTCCGCGACCACGGGGGCGTGGTGGTCCGGCCGCACCTGGTCCACGGCAGGGGCGACCGCTGGTTCGTCCCGGCGCTCGCGGGCCTCCTGGTGGCCGCCGGCGCTCGCATCGACTCGCCGGCCCTCGTCTCGACCATCCTGGTCGACGACCTCGCCCGAGCGGTGTGCGCCCTCGCCGCGCTGGAGGACGACCGGCCGCACCGGGGCACGGCCCTCGACGTCAACCACCCGGAGCCGACTTCGGTGCGCGCGCTCGGCGAGGCGGTCGCCGGCGCGCTGGCGCCGGACGTCCCGGACCGCTCCGCGCCCCTCGCGGCCTTCGAGCGGCTCCTGCCCGAAGGCGGTCGCCACCGGCGGCACCTCGCGGTGCTCGCGCACGACCGCTGGTACGAGTCACGTCGCGTCTGGGACGTCACCGGCCTGGACCCGGGCGCGCCGTTCGAGGTCGGCCTCGAACGGTGCGCCGACTGGTACCGGCACTTCCTGCGCGCGCGGTGGTGAAGCGGACCCCCGGCCCGGGGCGCGGCCGACGGGCCCGCCCTCCCGCGCCCGGCTCCCCCGGCAGGCGGCGATCCTCGCCGCCGTCCCTCCATACCAAACCGACCGAGCGGTTTTGTCAACGCAACTTCCGGTGAGGTGCGGGATTCATCGCCCGGGGGATGTCGGGATGGCGGTGAGACTGGGCGGGGAAACCCATGTCCTTCATCGGATTCGGCCGTGGAGTGCTGCACCGGGTGGTGCCCGCCCCAGGGGTCGACTCTTGAGACGAGAGGAGTAAAAAACCGACCAACCGGTTGCCTATGCGGCGGGGGGTGGCTACGGTCGGCACCAGTTCACGCGCAGAAGCGGGGACCTGGAGGCACCACCGGGAGTGGACGCCATGGCACAGCTGTCACCCATCCTCAAACAGGCGACACCGATCACGGTCAGCCACGCCGAGGGGCTCGTCGTGGTCGGCGAAGACGGCCGGCGCTACCTCGACTTCACCGCGGGCATCGGCGTGACCAGCACCGGCCACTGCCACCCCCGCGTCGTGCGGGCCATCGCCGACCAGGCCGGCAAGCTGATCCACGGCCAGTACGTCACGGTGAAGCACCGCCCGCTGCTGACGCTGTGCGACCGCCTGGAACAGGTCCTGCCCGCCCACCTCCGGTCGTTGTTCTTCGTCAACTCCGGCAGCGAGGCGATGGAGGCGGCGCTGCGCCTCGTCCGGCAGGCCACCGGGCGCCCGAACGTCATCGTGTTCCACGGCGGCTTCCACGGGCGGACCGTCGGGGCGGCCTCCATGACCACCTCCAGCACGCGCTTCCGCACCGGGTACGCGCCGTTGATGGGCGGGGTGCACATCGCGCCGTTCCCGCACGCCTACCGGTACGGCTGGGACGAGGCGGAGGCCACCCGGTTCGCGTTGCAGGAGCTGGACTTCCTGCTGGCGACGGTCAGCTCGCCGGACGACACGGCGGCGCTGGTGCTGGAACCGGTGCTGGGGGAGGGCGGTTTCGTCCCGGCGAACACCGCGTTCCTCCGGGGTCTGCGCGAGCGCGCCGACCGGCACGGCTTCCTCCTCGTGGCGGACGAGGTGCAGACCGGGATCGGCCGCACCGGGCGGTTCTGGGGCCACCAGCACTTCGACGCCCGGCCCGACGTCCTGGTCGCGGCCAAGGGGCTGACCAGCGGGCTGCCCCTGTCGTTCATCGCGGCCCCGGAAGCCCTCATGGGCAAGGCCCTGCCCGGCTCGCAGGGCGGCACCTACGGCGGCAACGCCGTCGCGTGCGCCGCGGCGATCGCCACGCTCGACGTGATCGAGGACGAGGGGCTCGTCGGCAACGCGGCCTTCCAGGGCCGGCGGCTGGCCGACGGCCTGCGGCGCATCGCCGCGGACAACGACGTCATCGGCGACGTCCGCGGGCTCGGCCTGATGCTCGGCTGCGAGTTCGCCACCCCCGAGGGCGAGCCGGACCCCGCCGCCGCGCTCCGCGTGCAGCAGGAAGCCCTCGGCCGCGGCCTCCTCCTGCAGATCGGCGGCCCGTGGCGCAACGTCCTGCGGATGCTGCCCGCGCTCGTGGTGACCGACCAGCAGGTCGACGAGGCGTTGCAGATCATCTCCGACGCGGTCAAGACCGCGCAGTCGACCGACAACCGCCCCCAGCCGTCCCGGTCCGACCGGTGAACCGGCACGCGCGGGCGGGCCGAGCGTAGGAGTGACATGGTCATGCGAACCCCTGCGGCGGACAAGCCGAAGATGCGCGCGGTCCCCGGGGCGCGGCTGTCCGGGCTGCCCCAGCTGCGGCGGTCGGACCCCGCGCTGCGGCGCGAGATCGAGGTCGTCAGCGCCGTCCTGCCCTTCAAGGTCAACAACTACGTGCTGGACGAGCTGATCGACTGGGACGCGGCCCCCGACGACCCGATCTACCGGCTGACCTTCCCGCACCGCGACATGCTCCCCGCGGCGGTCTACGACGAGATCGCCGGCCTCGTCGACCGCAACGCCGGCAAGGCCGAGCTGCGCGAGTCCGTGGCCAAGGCGCGCCTGGGCCTCAACCCCCACCCCGGCGACCAGCTCAAGGCCAACGTGCCGAAGGTCGGCGACGAACCGGTCAACGGGCTGCAGCACAAGTACCGCGAGACCGTGCTCGTGTTCCCCGGCCAGGGGCAGACGTGCCACGCCTACTGCGGCTACTGCTTCCGCTGGGCCCAGTTCATCGGCGTCTCCGAGCTGAAGCAGGCCGTGTCCGGGCCGGAGGCCGCCCTGGGCTACCTCGCCGCGCACCGCGAGGTGTCGGACGTGCTCTTCACCGGCGGTGATCCGATGATCATGTCCACCGACCGGATCCGGGACCACGTGGAACAGCTCCTGCAACCCCGGTTCGACCACATCCGCAACATCCGCTTCGGCACCAAGGCGCTGTCGTACTGGCCCTACCGCTTCACCACCGACGACGACGCCGACGACCTGCTGCGCCTGCTGGAGGCGGCTTGCGCGGCGGGCAGGCACGTCGCGGTGATGGCGCACTTCTCGCACGGGCGCGAGCTGGAGACCGACGCGGTCCAGCAGGCCATCCGCCGCATCCGCGACACCGGGGCGGTGATCCGCGCCCAGGCGCCCCTCGTGCGCCACGTCAACGACGACCCGGCGGTGTGGTCGCAGATGTGGCGGCGCATGACCAACCTCGGCGTCGTGCCCTACTACATGTTCGTCGAGCGGGACACCGGGGCCAGCCAGTACTTCGAGCTGCCGCTCCGGCGCGCCGTCGGGATCTACCGCGACGCGATCGCGGCGGTCTCCGGCCTGGAGCGCACCGCCCGTGGACCGGTCATGTCGACGTCGTGGGGCAAGGTGGTCGTCGACGGCATCGCGCGGGTCGCCGGCGAGGAGGTGTTCTGCTGCCGGTTCCTGCAGGCCCGCGACCCGGCCTGGGTGGGGTTGCCCTTCTTCGCGAAGATCGACGAGCACGCGGTGTGGTTCACCGACCTCAAGCCCGCCTTCGACGAACCCTGGTTCTGGCAGTAGCCCGGTCCCGGCCGCAGGCGGCCCGCGGTCGCGGGAAGACGACACCGCGGTCGTCCGCCGACGCGGTGAAGCCGGAGGGCGTCGGGGCCGGTGGTGGTCCCGGCGCGGTTCCGCCGCACCGGCACCGACCTCAGCCGCGGGTCGCCCGGTGGGGCCGCGGCCCGGTCAGGGCAGCGTCCACCGGAACGCCTGGGAGTCCGGGGTCCCGACGCTGTTGCCGATCGCGAAGCCGCCGTTGCTCAGGCCGACCGGCTTGGCGCGCACGCCCGCCGGCAGGGGCAGCGCCGTCAACGTGCCCTCCCGCCACAGGAACGCCCGGGCCCCGCCGTCCGCGGTGTCCCAGTCCACGACGTCACCGCGGTCGTTCACGGCGATCGCCTCGCTCGGGCCGGACGTGCCGAGGTCGATCGCCTTTCCCCCGCGCCACAGCACCGCCTTGTGCGTGCCGCGGTCGCCGAGCCACCCCACCACGTCGCCCTGGCGGTTGACCGCGTGCGCGTTGTCGGCGACGCGGGCGTCCTCGCCGGGCAGCGCGGTCACCTGGTCACCGGTCCACAGCAGGGCCCGGAAAGCCCCCGCGACGTAGGCGTGGCCGGCCACCGCGTCGGACTCGCTGAGCGCCATGACGTAGTAGAAGCCGGCCTGGTCGATGCCCGGCAGGCGCGAGCAACCGGTGGCGGAGCAGCGGAACGCGTAGGGCGACGCCCCCTGCGGGTGCCGGGTGCCCGCTGTCGTGCCCCGGTCGTTGACCACCCGGTGGGCGATGCTCGAACCCGTGTCGCCCACCGGCAGGTCGACGAAGGCCCCGCCGCGCCACGTGCCCGCGTGGTCCGGGTTGTAGCTGTCGTGGCCGGGGAGGTCCGGGCCACGTGCCGCAGCGCGTCCCAGCCGTCGTCGACGGCCGCCGACAGCGGTGTCGCCCGGTCCAGGAGGCGGTGGTCGACCGAGACCACGACCGCGGGCAGCCGGGCGGCGAGGTGGCTGTTCACCCAGTCGCTCTGCGCCGCCGTGCCCACGAAACCGCCCCCGTGCACGTGGAGCACGAGCGGCAGCGGCCCGTCGGTGTCCCCGGGCAGCGGCCGGTGCACCCGGACCGGCAGCGTGCGGCCGGGCAGCGCCAGCTCCTGCCGGCAGATGTCCACGTGGGACTCCGGCTCCCCGGTGACCGCCCGCGCGGCGCTGGAGGACCGGAAGCGGTTCTCCGCGTCGCGGTAGGCGAGCAGCTCCTCGGCCGTCACCGTCGACCAGTCCGGCTCCGGCGGTCGCCCCGCCGTGATGGCCTCGTCCACCGTCTTCTCCCCTCGCAGGTTTCGCTACGTCAAGTTTCGATACTAAAGGTAGCGCAACCTGTTAGCGTGTGGCCATGGCCCCGACCACACCCGCCCGGCCGCCCGGCCGCCCCCGCGCCGGCGTCAACGCGGTGGTCTTCGCCGCCACGCTCGGCGCGGTCCACCGGCTCGGCTACGCGCGCGCCACCGTCGACCGCATCGCCGCCGAGGCCGGCGTGGCCAAGACCACGATCTACCGCCGCTGGCCGTCCAAGGGCGCGCTGGTCGTGGACTGCCTCCTGGACGCGTTCGGCCCGCTGCCGCTGGAGGGCGCCGACCGGGCCGGGGTCGTGGCCACCGCCATCCGCTGGATCGCGGCGAAGATCGGCGAGCCCGGGGTCGGCGACGCGTTCGCCGGCGTGTTCAGCGACGCCGTGAGCGACCCGGCCCTGCGCGACGTCCTGGCCACCCGGCTCCAGGACCCCTACCGGCTCGCGCTCCAGGACGCGCTGGGCGAACCGGAGGACCGCGTGCTGTTCCTCATCGACGTCGTCGTCGGGACCCTGCTGCACCGGATGGGCATGACCGGCGAGCCCATGGCCGACGCCGACGTCGCCGCGCTGGTCGACCTGGTCCTGCCGCACTTCGCCGACGGCGCCGGTCCGGGCCGGGCCCACCGGCGCTGACCGGAGGCGCGCGGGACGCCTGGGGCACAATCGGCGGTGTGCGGATCGGGGTGCTCGGGCCACTGGAGGTGCACGCGGCCGACGGCGTCGTGGCGCACGTGCCGGGCGCCCGGCTGCGCGCGCTGCTGGTCGCCCTCGCGCTCGAACCCGGCCGGGTGGTCCCGAATGCGGCGCTGGTCGACTGGATCTGGGGTGGCCGGCCGCCGGCCGACGCGGCGAACGCCTTGCAGCGCCTGGCTTCCCGGCTGCGACGGGTGCTGCCGGGCGGGGTGGTCGACGGGCGGGTGGGCGGCTACCGGTTGACGGTGGAGCCGGACCGCGTCGACGCCGCGCGGTTCGAGCGCCTGGTCGGCCGGGCGCGCGACGCCGGGGACGGGCAGCGGGCCGGGCTGCTGCGCGAGGCCCTGGGGCTGTGGCGCGGCGCGGCCCTGCAGGACGTCGGCGCGCGGGACAGCGCGGCGTTCGACGCGGCGGTCACCCGGCTGGAGGGGCTGCGCCTGGCCGCGGCGGAGGACCGGTTCGAGGCCGAGGTCCGCCTCGGCGGCGGTGCGGAGCTGGTCGCGGAGCTGACCGACCTGGTGGCCGCGCACCCGGTGCGCGAGCGGCTGGTCGGCGCCCTGATGCGCGCCCTCGGCGCGGCCGGTCGGGGCGCCGAGGCGCTGGTCGTGTACCAGCGGGCGCGGGAAGCCCTCGCCGACGAGCTGGGCGTCGACCCCTCGCCGGAGCTGTCCGCGCTGCACGTCGCGCTGCTGCGGGGGCAGCCGGGCCGGCGGCAGGAGGGCCCGAGGACCAACCTGCGCGCCGAGCTGACCAGCTTCGTGGGCAGGGACGCCGAGGTCGCCGCGGTCCGCGGGCTCGTCACCGGGCACCGGCTCACCACCCTGGTCGGGCCGGGCGGCTCCGGGAAGACCAGGCTGGCCGCGGAAACCGCGCGCACGCTGCTCGGCGACCTGCCGGGCGGGGTCTGGCTGGTCGAACTCGCCGCCGTCGGCGCGGGCGGCGACGTGGCGCAGCCGACGCTCGCCGCGCTCGGGCAGCGGGACGCGCTGCTCGGCGGGGCGCCGGGCGCGGACCCGACCGACCGGGTGGTCGCCGCGGTCCGCGAGCGGGAGGTGCTGCTGGTCCTGGACAACTGCGAGCACGTGGTCGGGTCGGCCGCGGCGTTCGCCCACCGGGTGCTGGGGGAGTGCCCGCGGCTGCGGGTCCTGGCCACGAGCCGGGAACCGCTCGGCATCACCGGCGAGGCCCTGTGGCAGGTCCTGCCGCTGGAGCCGCCCGCGCGGGGCGCCGGCCCGGACGAGGTCGAGTCGTCCCCGGCCGTCCGGCTGCTGCGGGACCGGGCCGGCGCGGTGCGCAAGGACCTCGTGGTCGACGCGCCCGCGCTGTCGACCATGGCGCGCGTGTGCCGGGCGCTGGACGGGATGCCGCTGGCCGTCGAACTCGCCGCGGCCAGGCTGCGCACCATGTCGCTCGACCAGCTCGCCGACCGGCTCGACGACCGGTTCCGCCTGCTGACCGGCGGCAGCCGCACCGCGCTGCCGCGCCACCGGACGCTGCGCGCGGTGGTCGACTGGAGCTGGGAGCTGCTCGACGACGCCGAGCGGTCGGTGCTGCGCAGGCTGTCGGTGTTCGCCGACGGGGCGGGCCTGGAGGCGGCCGAGCGGGTCTGCTCGGGCGAGGGGGTCGAGCCGGGGCGGGTGCTCGAACTGCTGACCGCGCTGGTGGAGAAGTCGCTGGTGCTCGCCGGGGGCGACCGGGCGCCGCGCTACCGGATGCTCGGCACGATCAAGGAGTACGCCCGGCACCGGCTCGCGGAGGCGGGGGAGGCGGACCTGGCGCGCCGAGCGCACCTGGCGCACTTCACCGAACTCGCCGAGGCCGCGGAACCGCACCTGCGGCGCGCCGAGCAGGTGCAGTGGCTCGCCGCGCTCCGGGTCGAGCACGACGACATCGGCGCCGCGCTGCGGGGCGCGATCGCGGCCGGCGACGCGCAGGGCGCGATGCGGCTCGCGGCCGCGGCCGGCTGGTACTGGTGGCTGGGCGGGCACAAGGCCGAGGGCAACGAGCTGATCGTGGCGGCCACCGCCGTGCCGGGCGAGGTGACCGACGACCTGCGGGCCCTGGTCTACGGGTTCGTGACGATGTTCCTCAGCTCCGGGTGGGGCGACCAGAACCTGGCGCAGGAGTGGATCCGCAAGGCGCACCGGAGCAGCCTGCGCAGTCGGCGCAAGCACCCGCTGCTGGGTTTCCTCGTCCCGCTGGAGCGGATGCTGCAGTCGCCGGAGGCGTTCCTGCCGGCGGTCGAACCGCTGCTGGCCGACGCGGACCCCTGGGTGCGCGCCCTCGCGCGGCTGCACCTGGGCAAGATGCGGGTCGTGCTCGGCCACGGCGGGTGGGACGCCGACGCCCACCTCGACGAGGCGCTCGCCGAGTTCCGCGCCCTCGGCGAGCGGTGGGGGATGGCGTTCGCCCTGACCGAGTCGGCGGACCGGATCGCCGTGCGCGGCGGGTTCGCCGACGCGTGCGAGCGCTACGAGCGCGCGATCGAGGTCGTCACCGAGGTCGGCGCCGTCGAGGACGTCGTCGGGATGAGGTCGCGGCAGGCGCAGCTGCACTGGCTGGCGGGCGACGAGGCCGCCGGCGCGGCCGCCATGGCGGAGGCCCAGCGCCACGCGGAGCGGGTCGCCTGGCCGGACGCCCTGGCCGAACTGGCCCTGGCGAAGGCGCGCCTCGCGCACTGGGGCGGGGACACCGGGGAGGCGCGCCGGCAGCTCGAGGCCGCCACGGACATGCTGGGCGACGGCGCCGAGCGGGTGAACGTCCGCGCGGTGACGCACGACCTGCACGGCTACCTCGCCGAGGGCGTCGGCGAATCCCGCGAACACCGCGTCGCGGCCCTCCGGGCGGCGGCCGAGGCGGGGCACGCGCCCCAGCTCGCCCACGTGCTCATCGGCGTCGCGGACCTGGCGCTGCGCCAGGGGCAGCACGAGCAGGCCGCGCGCCTGCTCGCCGCGAGCGCTTGCGTGCGCGGCCTGCCGGACCTCTCCCAACCGGACGCGGGGCGGATCGAACGGACCGCCCGGAGCCGCCTCGGTGACGCGCGGTTCACCGAGGCGACGCGGGAGGGGGAGCGGGCGGACTGGCGCGAGCTGGCCGAGGCCACGCTCGCCGGGCGGGCCTCGCCCGCGCCCGGCCGGCGGCAGCGCGCCTCCGCACCGGCGACGCGGTCGGCCGGCGGTCCTACCGGGCCGCGTCCGTCCACGTGACCGGCAGTTCGTGGACGCCGTAGATGTTCATGTCGGTCCTGAGCCGCACCTCGTCGGCGGGGACGGCGAGTTCGAGGGTCGGGAAGCGGCGCAGCAGCCCCGCGAAACCGGCGCGCATCTCGATGCGGGCCAGCTGCTGCCCGAGGCACTGGTGGACGCCGTGGCCGAAGGACAGGTGGCCGCGGGCCGTGCGGTGGACGTCCAGGGCGTCGGGGTCGTCGAAGCGCCCGGGGTCGCGGTTGGCCGCCAGCAGGGAGACCACGACGGTCGACCCCGCGGGGATGGTCTCGCCGCCGAGCTCGACGTCCTCGGTGGCGTAGCGGAAGAAGATGTCGGCGACGGACAGGTGGCGCAGGAGCTCCTCGACCGCTCCGGGCACCAGGTCCGGGTCGGCGCGCAGCGCGGCCCACTGGTCGGGGTGCTCCAGGAGGGCGAAAGCGCCCAGCCCCAGCATGTTGGCGGTCGTCTCGTGGCCGGCGAGCAGCAGCAGGAAGGCGATGCCGGTCAGCTCCTCGGTGGTCAGGTCGTCCTGGCGGGCCAGGTCGGACAGGATGTCCTCGCCGGGGGCGGCGCGCTTGCCCGTGACCAGTTCGGACAGGTACGTCGTCAGGGCGCCGTACGCGGCCATCTTCTCGTCCAGCGACACCTCCTTGAGCATGAACCTGGCCGAGTCGGCCTGGAAGCCCTCCCGGTCCGCGTAGGGCACACCGAGCAGCTCGCAGATCACCAGCGACGGCACCGGCAGCGCGAACTCCTCGACCAGGTCGACCGGCGGGGTCAGGCGGGCCATCTCGTCGAGCTGCCGTTCGACGATGTCGGCGATGCGCTCTTCGAGCTGCTTCATGCGCTTGACGGTGAAGGCGCCGGTGAGCTTGCGCCGCAGCCGGGTGTGGTCCGGCGGGTCCATGGCGATGAACAGGCCCGGCACCTGAGGGGACGGTTCGGTGGGCGTCGGCATCCCGGGGGTCTCGTACGGCACGTGGACGACCCCGATGTCCTGGCGGGAGCTGAACCGGGTGTCGGCCAGGAGCCGGCGGGCCGCGTCGTAGCCGGTGACGAGCCAGCCCTCGTGGCCGTCGGGGAAGGTCATCGGGCTGACCGGGCGCGCCCCGCGCAGCTCGGTGATCCGGCGGGGCGGGTCGAAGGGGCCCGCGTCGCGCTCCATGGGCAGGCCCTGCGGGACGGGAACCGTGCGGCTCATCGTTTTTCCTCTCGTGGTGGTCGTTGCCACCACGATGGCCGACCGACCTGACACGGCCCTGACACGACGCCGACACGGGATGTCAGGGGAGGGACCGGCGGGGGCGCGGTGTCGGGAGGGGCCACCGGGAGGGACGTCGGTGGAGGGGAACGGCGGAGGCGTGGGAACCGCACTTCCCGCCACCTTCAACGTATAGCGGGCACAGGGGCTTGCGGCAAGACCCGGGCCCTGCCCCAGACTTGCCGGCCGGGAGCCGGGACGAGGGGAAGCGGGGAATCCGGGAATGCGCGTGCTGTTGACGACGTGGGGATCGCGCGGGGACGTCGAACCGCTGGTGGGGCTCGCCGTGGCACTGCGGGGGCTCGGCGCGGAGGTGCGGTTGTGCGTGCCGCCCGACGAGGACTTCCGGGAGCTGCTGGCGCGCGTCGGCGTGCCGCTGGTGCCGCTGGGGCCGACGGTGCGCTCGGTGGTCGCCGGCCCGAAGCCGCCGACGGCGCAGGACGCGTTCCGGCTGGCGCCCGAGCTGGTCGCCGCGCGGTTCGACGTGCTCGGTGCCGCGGCCGAGGGGTGCGACGTGCTGCTGGCGGCCGGCCTGCTGCCGGCCGGCGCGCGGGACGTGGCCGAGAAGTCGGGCATCCGCTACGTGTACGCGTGCTTGCAGCTCTACGGGCTGCCGTCGCGGGTCTTCGCCCCGGGGCAGCGGCCGGGCACGCGGTCCACACCGGACACGAACGACAACCGGGCGTTGTGGGAAGAGGACGCCCGGAGGGTGCACGCCCTGTACGGCGCGGCGCTCAACGGCCACCGGGCGGCGATCGGCCTGCCTCCGGTGGACGACGTCCGCGACCACGTCTTCACCGACCGGCCGTGGTTGGCGGCGGACCCGGTGCTGTGCCCGTCGGAGGGCATGACCGACCTCGACGTCGTGCAGACCGGGGCGTGGCTCCTGCCCGACGACCGCCCGCTCCCGGACGGGCTGTCGGCGTTCCTGGACGCCGGCGCGCCCCCGGTGTACGTGGGTTTCGGCAGCATGGCCGCGCACGCGCCGGAGGGCATCGCCCGCGCGGCCACCGAGGCGGTCCGCGCGCGGGGCCGCCGGATCGTGCTCGCCCGCGGCTGGGCCGGGCTGGCCCCGGTCGACGACGCCGAGGACTGCTTCGTCGTCGGCGAGGTCAACCAGCAGGCGCTGTTCCGCCGGGTGGCCGCGGTCGTGCACCACGGCGGTGCGGGCACCACCACGACGGCCGCCCGCGCCGGCGCGCCGCAGGTGGTGGTGCCGAGGATCGCGGACCAGCCGTACTGGGCCGGCCGGGTGGCCGAGTTGGGCATCGGTGTGGCGCACGGGGGTTCGACGCCGACCGCCGACTCTCTGTCCGCCGCGCTGGCCGCGGCTTCGTCGACCGGGGTCCGGGCGCGGGCGCGAGCCGTGGCCGCCACGATCCGGACCGACGGGGCGGCGGTGGCGGCGAAGGCGCTCCTCGGCGTCGGCCCGGACAGGCCGCCCGCAACCGCGTGAGCCGCGCGCCGGTCGCTTCCCGCGACGCCGGTGCGGCGTCGGCCTCGTGGGGCTTGGTGTTCGACGTGCTCGCGTTCCGCTCGGCGCCGACCGCTCGGCGGCCGTGACCGGGGGCGGTGCTGCTTCCGCAGCGCGACCGGGATGTAGCGCAACCGGTCGGCGATCACGGGGTCGTCCACGGCGGTCTCGGGCGACAGGGACATCTGCCGCTCGACCAGCAGCGTCGGCGACTGCCGGCTGCCGCGCTCGACCATGCGCGCGAACAGCGCCTCGGCTCGCGCCGGGTCGTGGGTGGCCACGGCCTCCCGCTCGATGCGCTGGGCGTGCCTGCTCCACCGGTTCGGGTCGAGCGGGTCGTCCGGCAGGGCGGCCAGGTGCGCGTGCAGCTCGTCCGCTCTGTCCGAAGTGGACGTGAACAGGTCGTGGAGGTGCTCCTGCGTGCGCTGCCCGTGCTCGACCGCGACCTGCACGGGCACGCGCGCGGGGACGTGGCCGGCGAACGGCAACCCCACCCGGCGGGACTCGTCGGCGATGGCTGCGCAGCACTCCGGCGAGAGGAACGAGCACACCTCGACGAAGTCCGCGCCGCCGTCCTCGACCCGGTGCACGGCCGCGCGCGCCTCCGCCTCGGTCCGCACCCGGTCGGCGTCGATCACCTACTTCCCGGCGTGGTCCACGACCCGGACACCGGTCAGGCGCGGCACCTCCGGGTGCCGGCCCACCGCCAGGACGCGGTCCCCGGCCGGCACCACCGTCGAATCCGGCGCCGGCGGTCGCCCCGTCCCGTCGATGACCGCGGCCCCACCAGCACGGTGCTGCCGGTGGCCACCGCGACCGGCGGCGCGGCCGTCAGCGCGCCGCCGGCCACCGCCGCTCCGAACGCCCCCTGGCCGGCCAGGACAGGAATTCCCGACGCCCCAAGTCCCCCACGGCTCCCCCTTTCCCCTGGAATCAGGATAGGGCGCGCCGGCCGGGCCGGTCGGCGGGCACACGAACGGTGGTGTTCGCGCCGATTGCTGCACTGCGCAAGGGGAACGTGGTGTTGGCCCCGCATATGGGGAAGTGGTGTTGGCCGCCGGAATCCGGGAGCCATACGCTGGTCCGGCGCACGTGCACCACGTTCGTCCCACGGATGGACCAAAGGAACCACGAGCATCCTCGGGAGTTTCCAGTGAGAAGCACCGGAATCGTGCTGTACGCCCTGCTCATGGCCTGGACCGTCGGCCTCTCGCCCGCCGCCGCGGCGGGCGCGCCGGCAGGCCACAGCGCGTTCACCCTGTCCAGCTCCGCCTTCGCCGACGGCGGTGCCATCCCCAAGATCCACGAGTGCACCAGCGGCGGCGGCAACGACCCCGCGAAGAAGAACGAGTCCCCGCCCCTGGCCTGGGCGGGCGCCCCGGCCGCGGCCAAGAGCTACGCGGTCGTCATGCGCGACCTCGACAACGCCGACCTCATCCACTGGGTCATCTACGACATCCCGGCGAGCGCGACCTCGCTGCCCCAGAACGTCGAGCACGTCCACCGACCCCCGGTCCCGGCGGGGGCCCGGCAGGTCTACTACCGGGGGAGCGCGAGCCTGTACGGCTACCAGGGGCCTTGCTCCCCCTCGACGGTGAACACCTACGAGTTCGTCGTCCACGCGCTCAACCGGGCGTCGCTGACCAACCTGGACTCCACCTCGTCCACCCGGACCGCGGCCAGGGCGATCACCGCGGCTTCGATCGGCTCGGCCCGGATCACCGGCGAGTCGTAGCCCCACCGCGTCGGCGCCCCGCCCCGCCGAGCGGGGCGGGGCGCCGTGCTCAGCGGGGTCCGGGCAGCCGCCCGTCGCGGAGGTCGGTCAGGGCGCGGCGGTGGCGAGCGGTCCGGCGCGGTCGGCCGGCACGGTGTTCCCGCCGCGGGCCGCCGACACCGGCCGGGCCACCCCATCGGGTGTTGGTGGAGCACGGGACCGGCCGAGGCGCAAGGGTGTTCCCGCCAGTGGAACCCGTTCGGGGCCTGGTCGTCGTGCTTCGATAATGCGGTGAGGGCCGAGTCGGGGGTGCGTGATGGGCGCTGAGCTGGACCGTCGGTCGTTCCTGCTGGTCGCGGGCCTGCTGGGGGTCGGCGCCTGTGGGTCTGACACCGGTCGGGAGGGGTCGGCCGACGGCACGCTGCGGCACTGGTACCACGCGTACGGCGAGGACGGCGTCCAGGACGCGGTGCGCCGCTACGCCGCCGCCTACCCGCACGCGCGAGTCGAAGTGCAGTGGAATCCCGGCGACTACGACTCCAAGGTCCTCACCGCGCTGCAGAACAGCGCCGTGCCGGACGTGTTCGAGGCGCAGGTCAAGGTGGACTGGGTGCGGCAGCGGCAGGTCGTGCCGCTGGACGACCTGCTCGGCGACGCGCGGGACGACTTCGTCCGCGCGCTGCTGGACTCCCAGACGGTCGACGGCCGCCTCTACGGCGTCCCGCAGGCCATCGACACCCAGGTCCTGTACTACCGGCCGAGCCTGCTCCGCGACGCGGGCGTCAGCCCGCCCACCACCGTCGACGAGCTCCTCGACGCCGCGAAGCGGCTCACCGGCGGGGGAGTGCGCGGCCTGTTCGCCGGCAACGACGGCGGCGTGGGCGTGCTCACCGGGCCGCTGCTGTGGTCGGCGGGCCTGGACTTCCTGTCCCCGGACGGCCACGCGCCCGGCTTCGACGACCCGCGCGCGGCGGTGGCGTTCGGCAAGCTCCGCGACCTGAACCGGGACGGCGGCCTGCTGCTCGGCGCGCCCACCGACTGGGCGGACCCCGGCGCGTTCGCGGACGGGCTCGTCGCGATGCAGTGGACCGGCCTGTGGAACCTGCCGAAGATCATCGAGGCGCACGGTGACGACGTCGGCGTGCTGCCGTTCCCGCGCCTGGACGCCGCCGGGGGCGACTCGGTGCCGGTCGGGGCGTACAGCGCGATGGTGAACGCGCGCAGCGCCGACGTCGAGGCGGCCAAGGCGTACGTCGAGTGGCTCTGGGTGGAGCGGACCGACCACCAGCAGGAGTTCGCCACCGCGTTCGGCGCGCACCTGCCCGCGCGGCGCAGCCTGGCCGAACGGGCCGAGCGGCTCGCCTCGGGCCCCGGCGAGCAGGTCGTCGGGTTCGTCACGCGCAGCGGGCGGATCGCCACCCCCGCCCGCTGGCCGGCGCGGGCCAACACCGCGCTGTCCGACGCGGTGTCCAGGATCGCGCGGCAGGGCGCCGACGCGGCGGCGGAACTGCGCGCGGCGCTCGACGTGGCGCGGGCCGAGATCGCCCGGCTCGACCGGTGACCCGGCGGCGCGGCGCGCTCGCGTTCTGGGGGTTCGTCGGCCCGTTCGCCGCCGGGCTGCTGGTCTTCACCTACGTGCCGATCGGGTGGAGCGCCTACCTGAGCCTCTTCGACGCGCGCAACACCGTGACGCCGACGCGGTTCGTCGGCCTGGCCAACTACGCCGACGTGCTCACCGACCGGGCCTTCCTCGACAGCATCGGCACGTTCACCGCGTTCGCCGCCTTCGTCATCCCGGTCACGGTGGCGCTGTCGCTGGGGCTCGCCCTGCTGGTGGACCGGGTGCCGGTGGCGAAGGCGTTCTTCCGGTCGGTGTTCTTCCTGCCGTTCGCGTGCTCCTACGTGGTGGCCGCGCTGGTGTGGAGGACGGCGCTGTTCTCCGGGCTGGACAGCGGGGTGGTCAACACCGCGCTCGGCTGGTTCGGCGTCGGGCCGCAGGCTTGGGTCGGCACGGTCGACCCGCCGCTGTACTGGGTCGTGCTCGTCACCGCCCGGCTGTGGCTGCAGGTCGGCTTCTACCTGATCCTGTTCGTCGCGGCGCTGCAGCGCATCCCGGCGCACCGCTACGAGGCGGCGTGGATCGACGGCGCCTCGCCGGGGTGGCAGACGTTCCGGCACGTCACGCTGCCCGGCCTGCGCGGGGTGCTGGTCGCCGTGCTGGTGCTGAACCTGGTCAACGCCTACCAGGCGTTCGACGAGTTCTACAACATCCTCGGCGACTCGCGCGGCTACCCGCCGTTCGCCCGCCCGCCCCTGGTGTACCTCTACTACACCTCGCTCGGCTCGGGTGGCCAGGACCTCGGGCGGGGCAGCGCGGGCGCGCTCGTCCTGGCGCTGGTGATCGCGCTGGCGACGCTGCTGTCCGGCCGGGTGCTCCGGAGGGCGGGCTGATGCGCCCCGCGGGTCGCCGGAACCCGGTCGGGGCGGTCGCGCGCTGGGTCGCGCTGGTGGTCGCGGCGGTGCTGTTCCTGCTGCCGTTCGCCGTCCTGGTCCGGGACGGCCTGGCCGCGCTGCCGGACGTGTTCGCCGACGACCGGATCCCGTTCGGCCGCAGCCTGCTGAACTCGACCGCCGTCGCGGTGCTGCAGACGGCGGGCCAGCTGCTGCTGTGCTCGACGGCGGGCTACGGCCTGGCGCGGATCCCGTTCCGGGGCGAACCCGCGGTGCGCCACGCGATCGTGGCGACGCTGCTGGTGCCGACCGCCGTGACGTTCGTGCCGTCGTTCGTGGTGGTCTCCAGCCTCGGCTGGCTGTCGGACCTGCGCGGGCTGGTGGTGCCGGGCCTGTTCAGCGCGCTGAACGTGTTCCTGTTCCGCCAGTACTTCCTGGACTTCCCGGCGGCGCTGGAGGAGGCCGGCCGCCTGGACGGCCTGTCCCGGTGGGGCGTCTTCCGGCGCGTCGTGGTCCCCAACTCGACCGGCGTCTTCGCCGCCGTCGCGGTCATCGACTTCGTCGGCAGCTGGAACCAGTTCCTCTGGCCCCTGGTCATCGCGCAGGACTCGTCGTCCTGGACCGTGCAGGTGGCGCTGTCGAGCCTGCTGACCGCCCAGAACCCGCAGGTGCCGCTGCTGTTCGCCGCGGCGGCGGTGTCCCTGCTGCCGATCGTGCTGGTGTTCGCCCTGCTCCAGCGGCACCTGGTGCGGGGCGTCACCGAAACGGGCCTCACCGGCCGGTGACCCGCGCCGGGCGGGGGTGTGATCGCGGTCGCGGTCCGGGAACCCGGTCGGAACCGGAGCGGTGCGGCGCGCGTTCAACCCTCTGTGCTGATTTTCCTCGGGATCGTCCTCCTCGTGGTGCAGGTGGTCGTGGTGATCCGGTACGGGACCTCGAAGCCGGAGGACGAGTCCAAGCGCCGCAAGGCGTTGATCGTGACCTCCGCCCTCGTCCTGCTCGCCTCGATCGCGCTGTTCCTCACGGCGTGACCGCCGGGCGCGTCGGCGGCCGGTGCGCCCCGCCCCGGCCGGCCGGCCGGAAAAGCGGCCCGAACCGCCACCGGGGCCGGTGGCCGTGAGGTCGGACCGCCATTTCCAAGGTGGCCTGGCGAGCCGGTGAGCGCGATTTCGCCGAAATCGGCTACTCGCGGGTAGGCGCACGGCGGGCGCTCACGGGCGCGGGCGCACCCGCGTCCACCTGCGCCCGCCCCGCTCGGCCCGGGGCGTGGTGGCGGCGACGCAGCGCGGGCACAGCCACAGGTTCCGCCCCGCGGTCTGCGCCAGCCACACGGCGTCCGCCCACGGCACGTGCCGGAACCGGCCCAGCCGGCTGCGGCTGAGCGCCTGTCCGCACAGCGTCTGGTTGGTGCCGGGCAGCCAGGCGTGCACCTCGCCGGACGGCTGCCGGACGCCGTCCTCGTCGACCCACTGGCTGGACGCGGCGACGCAGGGCTGGGGGCTCATGACGGGGGGATACCCGCTGCGGCCCGTCTTCGACACGGGGGAGCGGGGCGCGTCGCGCCGGCGATGTCGACCGCGCCGGCGCCCCATTTCCGCGAGCGGGTTTTATTTCAGGCCGTGCGGCGCCGGGTCGTCTCGCGCGGGGCGGTGGAAAATTCCTGCCGAACAATTCGCCCGGTGGGTTGCCCCGGGCCGGGCGGACGGGTCCGGGGATTCCGCCCGCCGCTGCCGGCGGGGTCCACCGGTCGCCGGCCACCACCGGGGCGGCACCTTGCGGTCCACTGTGGACTTTCCGATTCCGCTTGCCACAGGAGGCGTTGGTTGGCAAGGCCGCCGGGCTGTGACGGTGGACGCGCCCGGACGGCGGTAGGTGTTCCGGCGCCTGCTCGGCAGGCTCGGAGAGGTCCAGACCAATCTTGGAGTGGAGGCACTGTGCGGAGTTCCACCAACCGCAAGCGCGTCGCCCGGACCGTGGCCGCCGTGGCCATGGCCGCCGGCGCCCTCACCGTCGCGGCCGGCCCGTCGGCCGCGGCGACCGGCGCCTCGGGCGTGTCCGCGTCGAACGCCGGCTGCGTCACCACGAACATCCACGTCGACCCGTCGGCGCGGGAAGCCGGCTGGACGGTCGACTGCACCAGCCGCCGGTACGTGTTCGTCGACGTCGTCGTGTTCGCCGGCGGCGTGGCGGACAGCAACCCCAGGGAGGCGCAGTGGGTCGACGCCGGGGACACCTGGCAGGACCTCAACGTCTACCCGCAGACCACCCCCGCCATCGACCACATCTGCGTGCATCTGGTCACCTACGTGGACCCGGACAACCCGTTCGAGCAGCCGGAGACCATCGGGCACTCCTGCGTGTGACCGGTGATCGGTGACCGCGGGCGCGGCCCGGCGTAGGGCCACGCCCGCGACCCAGGACCGCGGTCGTCCCGGCGCGCCACCGGGACGACCGCGTCGCCTGTCGCGCCGGGGGGCTAGGCGGTTCCCCGCACGACGTCCAGGCCGCGGTGGCAGCCGACGGTGACGGGGTGCTCCGCGCCGAGGGCCTCGGTGCACAGCGCCAGGGTGGAGCGCTGTTCCCGCTCGGCGGCTCCTGCCTGGCCGAGGTGGTGCGGCAGCACGCCGTAGTTCGCTCGGCGGCTCGGGGTGGTCGGTGGTCGGCCCGGGGCGAAGCGGGTGGACCCGCCGCCTCGACCACGTGGCCGTCCGGCGGGCAGCCCCCGGGGCGCGCAACGCAAAGGGTCGTGGGCGGGGAGGGATCGCCGTCGCGACCCCTCCCCGCCCACGACCCCGCTGTGGGGCGGGCCCTCAGCTGTTGAGCGTCACGCCGTAGGCGCTCAGCGCTTCGCCGACCGGCTGGTAGTACGAGGTGCCGCTGCCCTTGCCCGAGGTGATGCCCAAGCCCACGCTGCCGGCGAACATGCAGCCACCGGAGTCACCGGGGTTGGCCAGCGCGCTGGTCTGGATCAGCTGGTGCACCGAGCCCTCGGAGTAGTTCACCGTGACGTTGAGCCGCTGCACGGAACCCGAGGTGAGCCGCGTGGTGCTGCCGCTCTTCTGGATCCGCTGCCCGACGGTCGCCGCCGCGTGCGAGCTGATCTTCTGGGTCGAGCCGTTCCACAGGGTGACCGCACCGGGGGCGCTGCCGGTGGTGTTGCGGATCAACCCGTAATCGTTGGTCGGGAAGCTGGCGCCCTGGGACGGCCCGACGTTCCACTGGGACACCGCGCGGGTGCAGTGCCCGGCGTCGACGATGTAGTTCTGGCCGCCCTTGTTGGCGTTGAACCCGACCGAGCAGCGGGTGCCGCCGCCGGTGATGGCCTCGCCGTTGTAGATGGCCAGGTGCATCTCACCGCTGACCCGCTCGACCCGCACGCGGTCGCCGAGCCGGTCGGCGGTGCGCAGCAGCGCGGCGAGGTCGCCGCCGGTCGCCGCGTCCGACACGCTCACCACGACCTGGTTGGTCTTCGGGTCCAGCCCGATCGAGGTGTGGGTCACCGCGGGCACCGCTTCCAGGGCGTCCTGGGCGGACGCCAGCGCCCGGGTGGAGTGCCGCACGAGCTTGGCCTCGGCGCCCGACGCGCGGACCTGGTCGGCGGCGGCGGCGTCCAGCACGTTCACCACCGGCTTGCCCTTCGCGTCCAGGTAACCGCCCGCGGCGCGGTCGCCCAGGCCGCCGCTGATCCGGTCCAGCGTTCGCACGCCGACCTCCTGCACGCGCAGGACCTCGGCCGCTGCGGCGGGCGAGATCCCCTCTTCGGCGCTCAGGTCGGCGATCGCGACCTGTGCCACCTCCGGTGCGTACCCGTCGACACCGGTGGCCGAGGCGACGGGCGCGGCCAGGAAACCGGCAGCCGTGACACCGGCCAGCAGGGCGGTGGCGGAACGGGCGGCGAAACGCCGCCCCATGACGATCTTGCGCATACCGGCAACTCACTTTCACAGGGGTGCGCGGGGGGACCGCGCCGCTCAGTGGGTTGGACCGGGCACGTCGCCCGTGACCGGCCCCGGACAGTTCCGGCGCACCCCAGCCTGTTCCCGGACACCGCACCCCCGGTACCGCCTTTAGTCGGTAAGCGGCGAGGTTTTTGTGGATCAGGAGCACCGGCGGTCCCGCGGTTCCGGTGATGTGCACCAACGGTCACGGACACCGCTGTCGCCTGCCCCTGACGGACTATCGGCGGGATTGTTTTCGTCGTGTCGGCGTGGAATACGCGGGACTTCCCGCGCGCCGGTCGCCGGCCGGTGGTCCGGGAGCGGACCGGCGGGCGCGCAGCGGTCCGAACAGCCGGTCCGGCTCGCCTCACCCCGGTGGCCCGGCGCCTCCCCGGTGCCTCCCCGGTGTATTCCCCGGCTCCCGGGTCGCGGGCGAACCGTTCACCGGCGGCTGGCCGCGGGAATCGGGGGGGATCGCCGTGCGCATTCCTGTCACCGCGAGCGATATCCGGTGGCGCGGCGAGTGGATCATTCCTGAAAGGCCGGAGGTTCTCGATCGGGTGATGGTGGTGTTCTCCGCTCGACGGGCGGGTTAGCCTCGATGACAGGTGCCTCGGGTCGGTCCGCCCGAGTCGCACCGGGGGGTTCGACGCCGCACCGCCGCCTCGCGAGTTCCGGGGTGGGCCGGTGCACGGCAACGGGCGTCGGCGGCGTGCCGACGCGTCCGGAAAGCGGTTCTTCCTGTCGACCCCCGTGCCATTTCCGGGGAAGCGAGGAGGAATCGGCAGGGACCGGAGCGCTCCGACGCGCGATCACGGGCGATCGGAGCCGCGCACCGCACCGCCGGCCGGCGTCAGGAGTCGGCCGGGGCAACAGCAAGGGGGAGCATTATGCGCATTCGACGCGCGATCACCGCGACCGCTCTGGCCGTCGGCGCGACGGCGGCCGCGATCAGCCCGACCACCGCCGCACCGGCCAACTGGGAGTGCGAGGAGTGGTCGTTCTGCATCTACCACGGCGAGAACGGCGAACCGCCGCGGCTGGGCATGAAGAAGGGCGCCTACGACCTGGGCGGCATCTCCGGCGGCAAGCTCAACGACCACGTGTACTCGGCGCGCAACATCAGCGGCAAGGCGTGGTGCCTGTACGAGCACGCGGGCTACGAGTCGCCGATCGACACGATCCCGGACAGCTTCCAGGGCAAGATCGCCGACCACATCCGCGGCCGGGTCAGCTCCGTGCGCGCCTGCTGAACGGCCACCGCGGGGCCCGCTCGCGCGATCACGAGCGGGCCCCGCCCGGAGCGGCCCGTCGTCGGCGGTGCCGTGGCGATTCCGCTGCCCGTTCCGGCGCGGTCCGCCTCGCGGCGGTGCCGCCACCACGATCGGCCGCCCCGGTCCACCCCCCTGCGGCTACGTCGTCTCCACCCTCAGGTGGACGCGCCCCCCGCCCGCCTTGCGCCACCATGATCGGTGTAGTGCGCATGGTTGACGAGGGGGAACCACGAATGTCTCTTGTGGACGAACGCGTGCCGGCGCCGGCCGCCGGGCTGGCCGTGACGGCCCTGCTCGCGTCGGTCCTGTCCGCGTCGGTCCTGCCTGGAGCGCCGGCCCACGCCGCGCCGGCGCGGACCGCGCCGCGGGCGGCCGGTGTGCCGATCGCGCTGCCGCCGCCGACCGGCCGCCACCCCATCGGCACCGCGGACCTGCACCTGGTGGCCGCCCACCAGGACCCGTGGCGGCCGTCGGAGAAGCGGGAGCTGATGGTGACCGTGACCTACCCCGCGCAGGGGGGCGGCGAGCGGGCGCCCTGGCTGCCGCCGGGTGTGGCCGACGTGTTCGACCGGATCGACCCGAGCCTGCCGCCGGGCGCGGTCGACTGGGCCGGCGCCCGGCGCCACGCCCGCACGTCGGCGCCGGTGGACCGCTCGCGCGGGGGCTGGCCGGTCGTGCTGTTCTCGCACGGGTTCGGCACCCAGCGGGAGTTCGGCTCGGTCCTCGCCGACGACCTGGCCGCCCACGGCTACGTCGTCGTGTCCGTCTCCCACACGCACGAGGCGGGCGCGGTGGAGTTCCCGGGCGGGCGCGTCGTCACGCGCAGCGTCGGCTCCGACCCGGCGGCGCTGCGGACCGCGCTCGACGCGCGCGTCGCCGACAGCCGGTTCGTGCTCGACGTGCTGGCCCGCCTGGACCGCGGCGAGAACCCCGACGCCGAGCGCGACCCGCTGCCGCGCGGCCTGGCCGGCTCGCTCGACCTGTCCGCGGTGGGCATGTTCGGCCACTCCTACGGCGGGTTCACCGCCGGTGAGACGATGTACCACGACCGGCGCGTCGACGCCGGGATCAACCTCGACGGCGGGATGGCGGCCGGCGACGGGAACGACCCGGGCAAGATCGTGCAGCACGGGGTCGACGGCCCGTTCCTGTTGGTGGGCAGCGACATCGTCGACCCGGCGACGGGCCGCGTGCACGAGCACTCGCACCTGGACACCGAGCTGGACCCCACCTGGAACCGGTTCTGGGCCAACCAGCGGGCCTGGAAGCGCGACCTGCACTTCGACGGGGCGGCCCACAACAGCTTCACCGACCTGCAAGCCGTCGTGCCGCAGCTGTCCCACCTGCTCACGCCGGAGCAGCGCGAGCAGATGATCGGCGACATCGACCCGCGGCGGTCGCTGCGCGCGCAGCGCGACTACGTCGCCGCGTTCTTCGACCTGCACCTCAAGCACCGCGACCGCCACCTGTTCCGCCACGACAACCCCCGCCACCCCGACACCAGGTTCATCACCTGAGCCCGGCGCGCGGCGCCGCGCCCACCGCGGCGTCAGCGCCGCGCGGTCGCCGGGACGCCCGCCGCGCGCAGGGCCGCCCGCGCCGCGACGACGGCGCTGTTCAGGGAGATCTCGCCGCGCATCCCCGGCGCGGCGACCATGTCGCCCGCCAGGAACACGTCGCCACCGCGCACGATCGCCGGGCGGTCGCGCCAGGTCCGGCCCGGCAGGTCGAGGGCGCCGCTGCGCCCGCGCGCGACGGCGGTGCGCTTCCAGGTGGTGCGTTCCCGCCAGCCCGGGACGGCGAGGTCGGCCAGCCGCTCGACCCTGGTCGTCGCGTCGGCGCGGGACTCGCCGGACCGGATCGGCATGTCGAGCTGGAACAGCGACTCGCCCGCCGGCGCGAGCGACGGGTCCTGCATCGTGTAGCACTCGTGGAAGCCGCCCTGGTCGGCGTCGAACACGATGAAGAAGTCGCCGCGCCTGCGGCGCACCGCCAGGTCGAGCATGACGCACCGGCCGCTCTCCCACTCCAGGGTGTCGTCGCCGAGCAGGGAGCGGGCGCTGGCCAGCTCGGTGGCCACGATCGTCGGCGTCGACGGGATCCGCGTGACCCGCGAGTTCAGCTCGATCCGCACGCCGAGCTGCCGGGCCCGCCGCGCCATCCGCTCGAACACCGTCGGCCATCCGCCGACCACGTAGCGGACGGCGGGCGGCGCCGGGGCGAAGACGCGGTGCAGCAGCTCCCACACGAACGCCGCCGACAGCCGGCCGGTGTCGGCGTCGAACGTGACGACGGCGATCGCGTTGGCCGCCGCCCGCGCGGCCTCCTCGCCGTACCGCTCGCCCGCCCAGCTCGCGAAGTCCCGGTCCACGGGCGCGGCGCGGCGGCGGTCGCGGATCATGCGCAGCAGGCCGGGGAAGGGGCGGCGGCGCAGCTCGCCGCCGTAGCGGAAACCCGCCACCAGCGCCGCGCGGACCGGGATCCGGGCCAGGTCGCCGACCAGGCCGCGCTCGACCAGCCAGGTCCAGTGCGGACCGTCGGCGTAGAACACGTGGGCGCCCTCGTGCGCCACGTACGGCGGCGGGGTCGCCCGACCCCGGCCGCCGAGGGTGGAGTGCGCCTCGTGCAGGGTGACCGCCGCCCCCGCCTCCGCGCAGGCGATGCTCGCCGCCAGCCCGGCCAGCCCACCGCCGACCACAACGATTTCCCGTGCCATCCCCGTCTCCGTATCCTGTCGGCAACCACGTGCACCGACGAGACGGGACAGCGCCGCGAGACGTGACAGACGATCACCTGGCCGGGCCCGCGTCCGCACGCGGGGTCCGGCCGTCCCGCCGGTGACCGAGCGGGGCCGGGGTGACGTTCGTCATCGTTTGGCCGGCGTCGGTTGCCGGTAATCACCAAGGTGCGCGGGCACTTTCACTTGGAGGAGAACATGCAGGAGACAGACTTCGGGGGCGCGGTCGCCAATCCCCGCCGGACCAGGCTCGGGTCGGACTGGACCGCGGGGTCGACCGGCGCGTCCGACGGCCAGCAGCCGGCCCCGAGCCCCACACCGGACGCGGGCGCCACCAACGCCTCCTGAAGCGAGCCGGCGCGGGTGGGGCCGGCAGCGCCCTCCGCGGGATCTCCTCGGGTGACCGGCGTCACCACCCCGTCGTGCTCCGGGGCCGGCAACAGCCCCGCCGCAGCCCCACCGTCGCCGCTCGGGCGTGAGCACCGAGTCGGCGACGGGGCACTGCGCCCCCGCCGCACCCCCCAGCGCGGCGGGTCGTCCTCCGGCGGTCCCGCGGTGGGTTCAGTCCAGGCAGAACTCGTTGCCCTCGGGGTCGGCCATCACGATGAAGCCGGCGCTCAGCGGGGGAGCGGCCTCGTGGCGGCGCACCCGCTTCGCCCCCAGCGCGACGAGCCGGTCGCACTCGGCCTCCAGCGCCGCCATCCGCTCCTCCCCCCGGAGCCCGGGGGCCGCCCGGACGTCGAGGTGCACGCGGTTCTTGGCCGCCTTGCCCTCGGGCACCTGCTGGAAGAACAGCCGGGGGCCGTTGCCCTCCGGGTCCTCGACGGCCGATCGCGTGTTGCGCTGCTCCTCGGGCACGCCGATCCGCGCGAGGAAGTCGTCCCACGCGGCCAGCGGGTCCGCGCCCTCGGGCAGTTCGACCCCGGGCGGGCCGGGGTGGGCGTAACCCAGCACGTCGCGCCAGAACGAGGCCAGCGCCCGCGGGTCGTGGGCGTCGAAGGTGACCTGGAAGTGGCGGCTCATCGGGGGTGCTCCCGTTCGTAGCTCCGTCGGCTGTCAGGGGCCATCCTGACACCTATAGCGGACAACTTCCGCCCTCAATCGAGCCCTTCGTGTGCGCAACGCCGACGCCGACACGCACTGCCGCGGTGGGCGGGTGCGTGGCGTGGCTGTCGCACGCGACCGGTGCGGTGCGGGTCCGCACCGCCGCGTCCGGCTGGTTGCCCGTGCGGGCTGGGGTGTCCGGGCGCACCGGGGATGGCGTGGTGGGCAACAGGAAGTTTCCGCACCTGGAGACCGCCGGATTGCGGGACGGCGGCAGGGGCGAGCCGCCAGCATGGGGAGCACCGTCTCGACTGGCACCTCCCCCCGGAAGGACTGCAGTGGACCCATCGACCCCGTCGGAACCCGCCCCGGAGACCTCGGGGCACGCCCAGGCGGCACAGCCACCGGCGCCGGAGCCGACGGCGGCAGCACCGCGACCGCCGACCGGAGGCCCGCAGGGCATCCCTCCCCACGACACCCCGGGAACCACTCCCGAACCCGCGGTGGGGACACCGCAGGACGGCCCCGGGAACGCCGCCGAACCCGCACCCGCGGATGCCGCGGGCACCGCGGAGCACACGACCCCGGAAACCGGTGCGGCACAGCCCGGTGCGGCACAGCCCGGCTGGGCGTCCGGCACGGCGGAGCACGACACGCCGGAGGTCGCGACCGCCTCGCCCTGGCAGTACCCGGGGCCGGTCGCGTCGTGGCCCCCGCCGTGCGGTCCCGAGCGGCCCGGGACGCCGGAACCCGGACCGCGGGGACCGCTGAACGGACCGCCGCACGGACTGCCGCACGAGCCGCACCGACCGCCGCACGAGCCGCCTGCCGCCGAACGGGTCGTCGACCCGCCCGCCGCCGCGCTGGCCAACGCCTCCCTGCTCGGCGTCGGCTACCTGATGCTGGGCCGCAGGCGGGCCGCCGCCCTGGCCGGCCTGGTCACCGTCGTCCTCCTCGTCCTCCTCGCCTCGATCACCCGCTCCGCGTGGCTGGAGGTGGCCGTCCTGCTGTGGTGGGTGGTCGTCATCGCGCACGCCTGGCGCCTCGCCGGCGGGCGCGGGCGCACCCCGGGCCCCCGCGCCCGGCGGCAACGGCTGGTCGCGCTGGCCGGCACGCTCCCGGTGCTGCTGGCGGTGGGCTTCCTGCGCTTCGACGCCGCGGGCGTCGAGCGGGACGCCGCGCAGGCCCGCGCCGCGGGTGACTGCCCCGCGGCCGTGGCCGCGGTGGACCGGCTGTGGTTCGGCCACCACCTGGCCAACGCGCCCCTCACCGCCCGCGGCGACGACACGGTGCGGGCGTGCACGCGGCTCGACACGGCCGCGGGCCAACTGCGCACCGCGTTGACCGGTGACACGCAGGCCCTGGACAACGGGTTCACCGGCCTGACGACGGCCCTGGCCGAGCTGCCCGGCTACGACGCGGTCGTCGAGCGCGTGCTCGACGGCTTCCTGGCCGGCCTGCCCACCAAGGACGCCTGCGACACCAGGGACATCACCGCGTGGCTGCGCGAGCGCGGGAACCAGGGCAACGCGCTGGACCGGGTGACCGAGGTGGTGCCGCGCGTCGCGCCGGAGGCGATCGTGCAGTGCGCCGACAGCCACATGGCCTCCACCTCGTTCGTCCGGGCCCGCGAGCTGTACCAGGAGCTGCTGGACGAGCACCCGGACCACCAACTCGCGCCCAGGGCCGGGGAAGGCGTGCAGAAGGCCACGTGGGCGATCGAGCTGGGGACGGTGCGGTCGCTGCTGTCCTCCCCGTCCCCGGACCGGCCCGAGTACTGCGACAAGCCCTCCCCGTACAGCGCCGCCGCGCCCTACGGCGCGCAGAGCCCCAACCGCGCGTGGGTGGCGGGCAGGAACGAGCACACCAACCGGCTGCCCGGGGACTGGGTGGTCGACGACGTCGCCAACGCCGCGGTGGTGATCTGCGCCGGCGCCGTCGCCCACGGCTCGGTCGCGCAGACCTGCACGTACCTGTACTCGGGCGTCCTGAGCGGGGAGAAGGACGTGTCGTTCCACCGGATCGCGATCCCGGTCCGGGTCTACGAGGTGAAGACCGGCCGGTTGATCACCAGCACCACCCTGGAGGTCAACGGGGAGAGCTGCCCCTCGGTCGTCAACTACACCACCTACAACCGGCTCGACACCGGACCGGCGGCCGACATGTACGTCACCGCGTCCGACGCCGACGTGCACGCCGCGTTCAACCCGCTGATCAACCCGTGACCGGCCGCGCGCCGCCCCGGCCGGCCGCGGCCGGGGCGGCGTCGCGCAGGGCTCGGGCGGTGGGGGTGCCGGTGATGCCCGCGGGGTGGCCCTGGTAGAGGACCCGCCCGCCGTGCCTCCCCGGCCCCGGACCGAGGTCGATGAGCCAGTCGGCTCGCCGGATGACGCTCAGGTCGTGCTCGATGACGACGACGGTGTGCCCCTGGTCCACCAGGGCGTCGAGGACGCCCAGCAGGGTGTCGACGTCGTCGAGGTGCAGCCCGGTGGTCGGCTCGTCGAGGACGTAGAGCGCCGGGCCCGCGGTGTCGCGCAGCTCCCGGGCGATCTTGACGCGCTGGCACTCGCCGCCGGAGAGGGTGGTCAGGGGCTGGCCGAGCCGCAGGTAGCCGAGGCCGACCCCGACCAGGTGGCGGAGCGCCCCCGTGATCGCCGGGTCGGGGAGCCGGTGCAGGGCCTCGGCGATCGTCAGGTCGCCCACGTCGGCGATGGAGAGCCCGTCGACCCGGTGCCGCAGCACTTCCGGGGTGAACCGCCGCCCCTCGCAGGTCTCGCAGACCGTCTCCTGGCCCTCCAGGAAGGCCAGGTCGGTGTGGACGACGCCGAGGCCGGCGCAGTCGGGGCACGCGCCCCCCGAGTTGGCGCTGAACAGGCTCGCGGGGACGCCGTTGCGGCGGGCGAACAGCTTCCGGATCGGCGTCGCGATGCCGGTGTAGGTCACGGGCGTCGAACGGCGGTTGGCGCTGACCGGTTTCTGGTCGACGACCACGGCGTCGTGCCGGTCGACCAGCTCGGCGGCGAAGCTGGACTTCCCCGAGCCGGCGACCCCGGTGAGCACGGTCAGGACGCCGGTCGGGATGTCGGCGGTCACGGCGCGGAGGTTGTTGCGGGTGGCGCCGGCGACCGTGATGGCGCCGCGCGGCGTCCGCGGGCGGTCCTCGGCGGGCCGGCGCCGCGCCAGCGCGGCGGCGGTGGGGGAGCCGGACCGCCGGAGCGCGGCGAAGTCGCCCTGGAACACCAGCTCGCCACCCCGCTCGCCCGCGCCCGGTCCGATCTCGACCACCTGGTCGGCGATGGCCATGACCGCGGGGTCGTGCTCGACCACCAGGACGCTGTTCCCCTTGTCCCGCAACTGTTCGAGCAGGGCCGTCATGGCGCGCACGTCGTGCGGGTGGAGGCCCGCGGTCGGCTCGTCGAAGATGTAGAGCAGCTCGACCAGGCTGCTGCCCAGGTGCTTGACGGTCTTGATCCGCTGCGACTCGCCACCGGACAGGGTGGTGGTGGCGCGGCCCAGGTGCAGGTAGCCGAGCCCGACGGTGACCAGCGCGGCCAGTCGGTCCGCCAGGGCGGCCACGACCGGCGCGACGCTCGCGTCGGTCACCCCCGCCACCAGGGCCGCGAGTTCGCCGATCTCCACCCGCGCCAGCTCGCCGGGGGTGCGGCCGAGCAGCTCGGCGGTGCGGGCGGCCTCGTTGAGCCGGTCGCCGCGGCACTCGGGGCACACCGCGGAGCGGGTGAACCGGGCGATGGCCTCCCGCTTGCGGTCGGACAGGTCGTCGGAGGTCCGCAGGTGGATCCGCTCGAACCGCTCCACGACGCCCTCGTAGTCCTTCGGCGGCCTGGTGCCCAGCCGCGCGGCGTGCTCCCCGCCGAACAGCAGCGCGTCCCGCTCCGCCCGGCTCCAGTCGCGCAGCGGGGTGTCGACGTCGAAGGCGCCGATGTCGGCGTACCGGGAGTACCAGTAGCCCCCGTCGCCGAACCCCGGCAGCAGGATGGCGCCGGTCCTCAGGGACCTGTCCAGGTCCAGGAAGCGGTCGACGGCGCTGACGACCACCTCGCCCAGCCCCGAGCACGTGGGGCACATGCCGGCGGGGTGGTTGAAGGAGAAGCGGTTCGACTCGCCGACGTGCGGCGTGCTCAGGCGGGAGAGCAGCAACCGGAGGTAGGTCCACGCGTCGGTGGCGGTGCCGACCGTGGACCGGGCGTTCCCGCCCATGCGGCGCTGGTCGACCACCACCACCGGCGACAGGCCGTCGATCCGGTCGACCTCCGGCCGGGCCCACTTCGGCAGCCGGTTGCGGGCGAACGGCGGGAAGGTCTCGTTGAGCTGGTAGCCGGCCTCGGCGGCGATCGTGTCGAACACCAGCGACGACTTGCCCGACCCGGACCGCCCCGCGAACACCACCACCCGCCCGCGCGGCACGTCGACGTCGAGCGACTTGAGGTTGTTGGTCCGGGCCCCTCGGACCCGGATGCTCCGCTGCGACATGGCGCGACCCTACGACCGGACGCGGCCGGAAAACGGCCGCGATTCGCGGGAGGATGGGGCTCATGGCCGACGTCGCGCACCGAGTCCTCACGATGCTGGCGGTCCTCCAGACGGGCAGGGCGTTCACCGGCGACGAGCTCGCCGCGCGCCTCGCGGTCAGCCCGCGCACGCTGCGCCGCGACGCCGAGCGGCTCCGCGCCTACGGCTACCCGGTCGAGACCCGGCCGGGGCCGGGCGGCTACTACCGGCTCTCGGCCGGGAGCACCATGCCGCCGCTGCTGCTGGAGGACGACGAGGCCGTCGCGACCCTGCTGGGGCTGGCCACCCTCGCGGCGGCCGGCAGCGCCGGCGAGGGGAGCCTGGAGGACGCGGCGATCCGGGCCTATGGCAAGGTCGACCAGTACCTGCCCAAGCGCCTGCGGCCCCGGGCGGCGGCCCTGCGCGCGGCCTGGAGACCACCCGCACCCCGGCCCCGAGCACCAGCGCCGAAACGCTGAGCACGCTCGCCGACGCCATCCACCACAGGCGCCCGGTGGACTTCGACTACACCGACCCGTCCGGCTCCACGACCGCCCGCAGGGTCGAACCGCACCGCCAGGTCCACCAGCACCTGCGCTGGTACCTGCTCGCCTGGGACACGGACAAGCAGGACTGGCGGACCTTCCGCACCGACCGCATCACCAACCCGCGCCGGCGGACCCGGACCTTCACCCCCCGCCCCCTGCCCGCCGACACCGCCGTCGACTACCTGCGCCAGGGGCTCAACAGGCAGCGGCAGCGGGTGGTCCTGACCATCGACGCCCCGATGACCGCGGTGGCGGACGCGTTCAAGCACGAGGACATCACCCTCACCCCCGTCACCCGCTCCAAAACCCGCGCCGTCCTCATGCTCGACACCTGGCAGTGGCTCCTACCGCCCCTGGCCTTCCTGGACGCCGACTTCACCATCCACGAACCCACCACCTTCCGGACAGCGTGCCGACAGTTCGCCACCCGCCTCACGACCAACGAGTAGAATCCCTTCAGCCCATGTCCGCGGCTTTTGGGCTTTCAGCACGCCCCGTGCAGACCGGTGCCTTCGTGTTCTCCCCGTATGGCCTGCCCGGAGGGCTACCATGCTTTTCTGGGGGGTGCAAGCACGCTTTTCGCTTGCACCCCCAGGAAAAGCATGGTCGTCTTTGACAGGTCATGCGGGGGGAACACGACCGCTGTTTCTTTTCATTCTCCTTGGCGGCCTGCCTGTCCGGCGAGGACTCTTTCAAGCTTTTCAGCTTCGGGCGGTACAGCCCCGAATCTGACCCGGATCGGTGCGGGGTACAAGTAGGAAGAGCGGCCGAGAGGCCGCCAAGGATGACACAAAGACCAAGCTCAGGGCGTCGTGCCATCCCCGCATGACCTGGTCGGAGACAACCACATGCGTCAAGGGGAGATCGAACCGGGTGTGCGGTGGTCGGGTGTCCCGATCTCCCCTTGACACATGCGGTTCGCTGCGCGCAGGCCATACGGATGACACGCAGCCCACACCGGGGTGCGCGCTGCGCGCGGCTTCAAGCCGACATCGGGGCGGCGCGGCGCGGCTTCAAGCCGACATCGGGGCGGCGCGGCGCGGCTTCAAGCCGGTTTCGGGGCGGTTCAGGGTGGGTTCAAGCCGGTTTCGGCGCGGTGCGGAGGCCGGATCGGGTCTGGTGCACGACCATGAGCGTCCAGTCCACAGTGGACTGATCGGCGCATCGTGAAATGCCGCCGCGCGTACCGCCCCACCGGGCTCAAGCGGAGATCACAGTGGTGAGCGGGCCCGCGTCCTGTGCCGGCACTGTCGCATGTGGCACGATCGCGCAGGTGGACAGCACACCCGCCACGGCGCAGCACCTGCGCGACCTCGCGCGGTTGCGTCGCGTTCGCGACCGGATCGACCGGGAGTACGCGCAGCCGCTGGACGTCGAAGCGCTCGCCCGCGGCGTGAACATGTCGGCCGGGCACCTCAGCCGCCAGTTCCGCCGCGCCTACGGCGAGTCACCGTACGCCTACCTGATGACGCGGCGCATCGAACGCGCGATGGCGTTGCTGCGCTGCGGCGACCTCAGCGTCACCGAGGTCTGCTTCGCGGTCGGCTGCTCGTCGCTGGGCACCTTCAGCACCCGCTTCACCGAGCTGGTCGGCGTGCCGCCCAGCGTCTACCGGCGGGAGGCGGTGCGCGCGACGGCGGGGATGCCGTCCTGCGTGGCCAAGCAGGTCACCAGACCGGTCAGGAATCGAGAAGCGCCGGCTCCCCGGCCGCACCTAGCGTGACCGCCATGGACATCACCGTTCACGCCAGCTACCTCCCGCAGGACGACCCGGACGCGGCCCTGGCCTTCTACCGCGACACCCTCGGCTTCGAGGTCCGCGGCGACGTCGGCTACGGGGGGCAGCGCTGGATCACGGTCGGCCCCGCCGACCAGCCCGACACCTCCATCGTGCTGCACCCGCCGACGGCCAACCCCGGCCTCACCGACGACGAGCGCCGCACCATCCTCGAACTGATGGCCAAGGGCAGCTACTTCGGCGTCAACCTGGCCACCGCCGACCTCGACGCCACCTTCGCGAAGCTGGCCGACGCCGGCGCGGAGGTCGTCCAGGAGCCGACCGAGCAGCCGTACGGGGTCCGTGACTGCGCCTTCCGCGACCCCGCGGGCAACATGATCCGCATCCAGGAGCGGCGCTGAGGTCCGGTCCCGCCCACCCGGAGCGGTAGCGGCGCCGGCCCGTCCGTGGTCGCCGGCCCGCCCGTGGCCGCCGGCCGCGGGTGGGCCGGCGACCCGGGCCGCCGCGGCCGGGCGCCCGACCACGCGGCAGAACAGCAGGGAGACACGATGAGCAACGCCCCGAGCGCGGACGCGCGGCCACCCGCGCCGCACGTCGCCGACCGGCACGACTGGATCCGCGTGCAGGGCGCGCGCGTCAACAACCTCAAGGACATCAGCGTCGAGATCCCCAAGCGCCGGCTGACGGTGTTCACCGGCGTCTCCGGCTCGGGCAAGAGCTCGCTGGTGTTCGGCACGATCGCCGCGGAGTCGCAGCGGATGATCAACGAGACCTACAGCGCCTTCGTGCAGGGCTTCCTGCCGACCCTGGCGCGGCCCGAGGTCGACGTGCTCGACGGCCTGACGACCGCGATCGTGGTGGACCAGCAGCGGATCGGCGCGGACCCCCGCTCCACGGTCGGCACCGCCACCGACGCCAACGCCCTGCTGCGCATCCTGTTCAGCCGGCTCGGCGAGCCGCGCATCGGCTCGCCCCAGGCGTTCTCCTTCAACGTCGCGTCGATCAGCGGCGCGGGCGCGGTCACGCTGGAGCGCGGCGGGAAGACCCTGAAGGAGCGGCGCAGCTTCACCGTCGTCGGCGGCATGTGCCCGCGCTGCGAGGGCCGGGGCACGGTGTCCGACATCGACCTCACCCAGCTCTACGACGACTCCAAGTCGTTGTCCCAGGGCGCTTTCACCATCCCCGGCTGGAAGTCCGACAGCTTCTGGACGGTGCGGGTCTACGCCGAGTCGGGCTTCGTCGACCCGGACAAGCCGATCCGCGAGTACACCAAGAGGGAGATGAACGACTTCCTCCACAAGGAGGCGGTCAAGGTCAAGGTCGACGGCGTCAACCTCACCTACGAGGGGCTGATCCCCAAGATCCGCAAGTCGTTCCTGTCCAAGGACCCCGACACGCTGCAACCGCACATCCGGGCGTTCGTGGAGCGGGCCGTCACCTTCACCACCTGCCCCGAGTGCGCCGGCACCCGCCTGAGCGCGACCGCCCGCTCCTCGAAGGTCGCCGGCCTCTCCATCGCCGACGCCTGCGCGATGCAGGTCAGCGACCTGGCCGACTGGGTCGGCGGCCTGGCCGAGCCGTCGGTCGCGCCGCTGCTCGCCGCGCTGCGGCACACCCTCGACTCGTTCGTGGAGATCGGGCTGGGCTACCTCTCGCTCGACCGGCCGTCGGGCACGCTGTCGGGCGGGGAGGCGCAGCGGGTCAAGATGATCCGCCACCTCGGCTCCTCGCTCACCGACGTCACCTACGTCTTCGACGAGCCGACCACCGGGATGCACCCGCACGACGTCCAGCGGATGAACCGCCTGCTGCTGCGGTTGCGGGACAAGGGGAACACGGTGCTCGTCGTGGAGCACGAGCCGGAGGTGATCGCGATCGCCGACCACGTGGTCGACCTCGGCCCGGGAGCCGGCACGGCCGGCGGGACCATCTGCTACGAGGGCGCGCTGGAGGGCCTGCGGGCCGCCGGCACCGCCACCGGCCGCCACCTCGACGACCGGGCCGCCCCCAAGGAGTCGGTGCGCACGCCCACCGGCGTGCTGGCGGTCCGCGGCGCGAACCGCCACAACCTCCGGGACGTGGACGTGGACATCCCGCTGGGCGTCCTGTGCGTCGTGACCGGGGTCGCCGGCTCCGGCAAGAGCTCGCTGGTCCACGGCCGCCTCCCGGCCTCGGCGGGCGTGGTCTCGGTCGACCAGTCGCCCATCCGCGGTTCGCGGCGCAGCAACCCGGCGACCTACACCGGGCTGCTCGACCCGATCCGCAAGGCGTTCGCCAAGGCCAACGGCGTGAAGCCGGCGCTGTTCAGCGCCAACTCCGAGGGCGCCTGCCCCGGCTGCGGCGGCGCGGGCGTCGTCCACACCGACCTGGGGATGATGGCGGGCGTCGCCACGACCTGCGAGGAGTGCGAGGGCAGGCGGTTCGACGCGTCGGTGCTGGAGTACCGCTTCGGCGGTCGCGACATCAGCGAGGTGCTCGCGATGTCGGTGGCCGAGGCCGAGGGGTTCTTCGGCTCCGGCGAGGCGCGCACCCCGGCCGCGCACGCCGTCCTGCGCCGGCTCGCCGACGTCGGGCTCGGCTACCTCGGCCTCGGGCAGCCGCTGACCACGCTGTCCGGCGGCGAGCGGCAGCGGCTGAAGCTGGCCACCCACATGGGGGACAAGGGCGGCGTGTACGTCCTGGACGAGCCGACCACCGGCCTGCACCCGGCCGACGTGGAGCAGCTGCTCGCCCTGCTCGACCGGCTGGTCGAGCAGGGCAAGTCGGTCATCGTCGTCGAGCACCACCAGGCGGTCGTGGCGCACGCGGACTGGGTCGTCGACCTCGGTCCGGGCGCCGGCCACGACGGCGGCCGGGTCGTGTTCGAGGGCACCCCCGCGGACCTCGTGGCCGCGCGCTCCACCCTCACCGGTGAGCACCTCGCGGCGTACGTCGGCGGCTGAGGCGACCTCCCGGCCGGGCCGCGTCGTGCGGTGGCGGTCGAGCGGTCGCCGCGACGCCTCCCGGCCGGTGCGCTCCGCGGCCTCATCCCGCCTGGGTCGGCGGGATGAGGCCGGTGTCATCCCGCCGGCCGACGCCCGGTGACGCCGGCCGCGGCCATGATCGGGCGCGACCGGACCCGAGGGGATGACATGAGACGAGCACTGGCCGTGGCCACCGCGGTGGGATTGGCCGTCACGGTGGCGGTTCCCGCCGCCGCACGAGCACGGGCGCAGCCGCCGGACTGGCGGGCGTGCGGCGAGCGGGGCGCCGAGTGCGCCACCGTGGAGGTGCCGCTGGACTGGTCCGAACCGGGTGGCGAGCGCATCAGCCTGGCCGTGTCCAGGCTGTCGGCGGCCGACCCGGCGCGCCGGGTCGGCGTGCTGTTCGTGAACCCCGGCGGGCCCGGCGGGCCGGCCGTGCCCATGGTCCGCGACCACGCGGCCGAGGCGTTCCCGCAGCGGTTGCGGGAGCGCTTCGACATCGTGGGCGTGGACCCCAGGGGCGTCGGCGACAGCCGGCCGGCGATCACCTGCCCCACGCCGCCGGTCGACCCGCGGGTGACCCGGTTCCCCGCGACGGCGCAGCGGTTCCAGGAACTGGTGTCCTACAACCGCCGGGTCGCCGAGGCGTGCCGCGGGGCGACCGGCCCGCTGATCGACCACGTCGACACCGTCAGCGCCGCCAAGGACTTCGACGCGGTGCGCGGCGCGCTGGGCGAGGACCGGGTGAGCTGGCTGGGGCTGTCCTACGGCACCCTGCTCGGCGCCACCTACGCCCAGCTGTTCCCCTCCAGGGTGCGGGCGGCCGTGCTGGACGGCGCGGTGGACCACACCGTCGGCACCAGGCGGATGGCCGAGGACGAGGCGCGCAGCACCGAGCAGGTCTTCGCCGCGTTCGCGCGGTGGTGCGACGCGACGCGGACCTGCGCGCTGCACGGCCGGGACGTCCGGGCCGAGTACCGGGCGCTGCTGGCCAGGGCGGACCGGGAGAACGTCCCGGCCGAGGGGATCCCGGGCGGTGTGACGGCCGAGCAGATCGGTTTCGGCGTCTACTCCCTGCTCTACCTGAAGGGCACCTGGGGCCCGCTGGCCGAGGCGCTGCGGGACGCGATGGCGCCGGAACCGGACGCCGGGGTCTTCGGCCGGTCGCCGTCCACCGACGCCGCCTACCGCGTGATCGCCTGCCACGACTTCCCCAGCGACGTGCGGTCGTTCCACGACCTGTCGGCGCGCCGGCGGGCGATCGAGCGGTCGGCCCCGGTGACCCGCGGGTTCGTGGAGGGCTGGGACGTGCAGGCGGGGTGCGCGGGGTGGCCGATCCGCCCGGCCAACCCCTGGTCGCCGCTGCACGTCCGCGGCGCGGCGAACGTCCTGGTGGTCAGCGGCGAGCACGACCCGGCCACGCCCCGCGAGTGGGGCGACGGCCTGACCCGCCAGATCCGCGGCGCGCGGCACCTGGTCTGGTCGGGCGTCGGCCACACCGCGTACTTCAACGACCCGGCCACGCTCGACCGCGAGGTGGCCCACCTGGTCGACGCGGCCTGAGGCGGCTCCGCCCCGGTGCGGCGCGCCGGCCGCACCGGGGCGCTCAGCCCCGGCGGGCCGGGTCCGCGCCGCCGGAGCCGACCTCGTGCCGGGCGCCGCACGCGTCGATCATCTCGGCGTCGTGCGTCGAGACCACGACCGTGCGGCCGTCGGCGGCGAACTCCGCGAACAGGTCGATGACCCTGCGGCGGTTGGCGGCGTCCAGCGAGGCGGTCGGCTCGTCGACGAAGACCACGTCGGCTCGTTTGTAGACGGCGCGGGCCAGGGCCAGCCGCTGCTTCTCACCGCCGCTGAGGCGCCCGGCCGGCTCGTCCTGCCGCCCGGCCAGGCCGGTGCGCTCCAGCACCCGCGCCAGGCGTTCCCGGTCGCCGCCGGCGCGCCGGCCCAGGGCGCCGGCCCGCATCGTCACGTTGAAGGCGACCGACTCCTCGTCCATGATCCCGTAGTCCTGCAGCACGAACGCCGCGTGGTCGCGCCAGAACCGCCGCCGCGCCGCGGCGCGGTACCCGGTGACGTCCTTCCCGCCGATCGTGACCCGCCCCCCGTCGACCGGCAGCAGCAACCCCAGGCAGTGCAGCAGGGTGGTCTTCCCCGAACCGCTCGGGCCCACCAGCGCCGTCATGGTCCCCGGCGCGCAGCGGACGGACTCCCCGTCGAGCACGCGACGACCACCGATCACCACCGAAACGCCCTCGGCCTCGACCAGCATCCCCAAGTCTCCGATCACATCCGACGCCGGCCGACGCCGGCGAAGCACCAGCGCGCGGCCAGCAGGTGGCCCAACGGGGCGACCAGCAGCCCGAAGGCCGCGGCCACGAGGACCGGGCCCGTCGCGCCGGGCTCGGCGAACAGCAGGGCGACCGCCACGAGAGCCGCGCCGGCCAGCAGCTCCCGGGCCACGCGACCGCGCAGGATCGACGGCCAGGACCGGCCGGCCACCCGCAGCGGGAAGTCTCGCCTGGCGCGCAGCAGGGCGGTGATCAGCGCGCTGATCGCGGCGGCGACGGCGAACGCGACGGCCAGCGCCACCAGCGCGAGGTTGCGCAGCCACACCACGTACGCGGTGTACTGCGCCCGCAGGATCCCCTCCTCCGCGATGTAGACCACCCGCAGCGTGCCGGTGAAACCGTTGTCCCGCAACGCCTGCGGGGAGAGACCTTGGCTCTCCAGCAGTTGCTGGGCGGTCGCCACGCCCGTGAACACGATGTTGCGGGTGGAAGTCATCGACGTCAGGTTGCTGTCGTCGACCGCGTCGTGCACGGAGGGCACCACGGCGACGAGGACGTCATCGAGGAAGCTGAGGCTGCCGCCCCCGCCACCCCCGGCCACCGGCAGCCGCAGACCGCCGACCGGCTCGAAGAACCGCAACCCCTCCAGGACCTCCGGGCCGGGCGCGCCGCCCCTCGACCACAGCGCGAGCGTTTCCCCGAGCCCCCGCAGGCCCTCCCGCACCCGCTCGTGCGGGACAGGTGCCAGCGCGGGCTGCGACACGCCCCTGGTCACCAGGTCCAGCCAGCGCTGGTTCACCAGGGCGACCGCGGAGTGGCTGCCGAAGCCCGGCGGCAGCGACTTCCCGGCGAACGCGTAGGAGAACGCGAGGACGCCCTGCGACTCGGCTTCCCGCACCAGTCGGCCGATCCGCGGCTCGACCTCCTCCATCCCCCGGCCCCGCACCGCGAACGAGATGCCGACCTGGTCGGAGAGCTGCCGCCACTGCGCCATCTCGGCGGCGGTGGCGGAGGACTGCCGGTAGGCCGCCCACGCGGGTCCGGCCGCGGTCACCACCAGGAGGAACGTGAGCGCCTGGACCACGACGGCCGCCGGGCGCAGGCTGCGCACCGCGGGCTGCCGGGTGGCCGGCGCGCGGGCGCCGGGCCACGCGGTCGCGGACATGGCCGGCGCCGCGAGCAGGGCCGCGCCGACGACCGCGGCCTCCAGGCCGCCCAGCGCCGCGAGGAAGGGCCTGGCGTGGACCCAGCCGCGGGTCACCCCCACCCAGGCCGTCGCGACCAGGGCGACGGCGACCGCCGGGACCAGCAGCAGGACCAGGAAACCGCCCAGGTCCTGCACGTGGATGCGCGCGACCGGGCAGCCGCCCAGCACCCGCAGCGCCCGGCCGCGCGCCTTCACCGACAACCAGAACAGCGCCAGCGCCACGACCAGCGCGAACACGGCGACGACCGCGGCGGAGAAACCGGCCTCCGCGACGACGAAGTCGAGGGCGTCGGTGATCGCGGCGTCCCGGCGGTCGACCACCACCCCCGCCGCGCGCAGCGCCTCCGCGAACTCGTCGAGCCGGGCGCCGTCGCCGGTCACCAGGTAGGAGCCGGTGGCGTGCGAGTTGGCCAGCCGCTGCACGCCGACGACCTCGGCCGTCCGACCGTCGAACCAGCGGAACCCGCCCGGCTGCCGCCCCTCGCCCAGGGCCGCGAAGACCTGCCCGTCGCCCGTGGGGTCGGGCGCGACCTTGACCAGGCCGAGGTCCCACCTCGCGTCCAGCGCCGCCAGCTCCGCGAACGCCTCGGGGTCGGAGAACCGGGAGCCGGCGAAGTCGAGCCCCAGCCTGCTGTGGGCGCCGAGGGCCTGCGGGTGCTCCCGATCGTGCAGGTCGGTGACTATCGCCGCGACCAGCGCCAGCAGCGCGTACAACGCCACCGCGACCACCACCACGACACGCTTGTGCAACGGTCCCTCCCCAGGCTGCCCGCCACCGCGCCCACCGCCGGGCTCCCCTCCGGGGCGCTCGCGAGCGCCCCGAGGACGGCCGTCGTGGCCGGCGCCGTGTGGGAACAGTTCTCTCGGACGGCCCGGTGGCGGCGCGCACGACCGTGCCCGTCGCCCCCGGCCGGGCCGGGGCCGCCGAGGGCAGGAGAGCCCCGCGGGCCTGCCCGGCCCCCGGTGCGCCGCCGACGCCGGGCCGAACGGGACCGGTCGCGCCACCCGGTCCGAGGGCTTCGCGGGCGGGACGCGGTGGCCGCGGACGGCGGCGGGGCGCTTGCGCGGACGGCGGGCCGACCCCGTCCCGTGCCGTCGTCGTGGCCCCTCCCGGTGGCGGGCAGTTGGCCGTCAGCGCATCCTTCTTGTCCGGCGCCGCACAGGCCGCCGCGCGGCGGTTCCGCCCGGCGCCCGTGCGCGCCGAGACTGCCTGCGTCGGGGAGTGAGGAGCGCCGCATGTCCAGTCCGGGTGCCGCGTGCCGGCCCGCTGGGCGGACCGGCCCGAACTCCGCCAGCCCGCCTCCGGCGTGCCAGGACGGCTGCCCGGTGCCGCCGCGCCCGGCCCCGCGGCCTGACCGGAAAGTGACCGCACCTTGGCAGCCGATCTGATCCTCACCAACGCCACCGTCTACACGGTCGACAGCGCGCGGCCGTGGGCCACCGAGCTGGCCGTCGCGGGCGGCCGGGTGGTCGCCCCCGACGCGGTGGAGCACGGGCCGGGCACCGAAGTCCGCGACCTGGGCGGCGCGTTCGTCATGCCCGGCCTGGTCGACGTGCACAACCACCACGCCCTGGCCGGGCGGGCCGAGCTGTTCGAGCTGACCTTCGGCGGCGACCACGGCTTCGAGGCGATCCTGGACGCGGTCCGGGACTGGTGCCGCGACCTCGGCCCGGACGAGTGGGTGGTCGGCGGGGCCTGGGCGTCGACGCTGGTGGACGCGCTGTCGCGGGAGTCCGCCCGGCACGCGCTGGACACCGCGGCGGGCGGGCGGCCGGTCATGCTCACCGACGACAGCAGGCACAACCGGTGGGTCAGCAGCCGGGCGCTGGAGCTGGCCGGCGTCACCGCGGCGACCCCGGACCCGGTGGGCGGGGTGATCGTCCGCGACCCGGCCACCGGCGCGCCGACCGGGGTGCTGCTGGAGGCCGCGGGCGTGCAGGTCGAGCGCGCCCTGCGGAAAACCGGCACGCTGACCGAGGAGCAGCACGCGCGCGCGTCGCGGCGCGCGATCGAGGTCCTGCACTCCTACGGCGTCACCGCCTTCCAGGACGCCGGGGTGTCGGTCGACATCCTCAACGCGCTCAAGTCCCTGGACGACGCCGGCCGGCTGGACGCCTGGGTGGTCACGTCGCTGCTCGTCAACGACCCGATCTTCGGCTTCGACCCGATCGGGTCGGCGCTGATGGAGCTGGCCGAGCGCTACCGCGGCGAGCACCACCGGCCGGACTTCGTGAAGATCTTCCTCGACGGCGTCCCGCCGACCCGCACGGCGGCGTTCCTGGAGCCCTACCTGCCCGACGAGGCGCACGGCGCCTGCTTCCACGGCGCGCCGACCATGCCGCCCGACGAGCTGGAGGGCTGGCTGCGCGCCGCCGCCTCGGCGGGGCTGTCCGCCAAGGTCCACTGCACCGGCGACGCCTCGGTGCGCGCCACGCTGGACGCGGTGGAGAAGCTGCGCGCCGAGGGCCACACCGACACCCTGTTCCAGGTGGCGCACGGGCAGTTCGTGCACCCCGACGACCTCGCGCGGTTCGGCGCGCTGGGCGTCGTCGCGGACATCTCGCCGTTCCTGTGGGTGCCCGGCGTCATCCCGACGGCCATCGCGAACGTGCTGCCCGCCGAGCGCGCGTCCCGGATGCAGCCCAACCGCTCGCTGCTCGACAGCGGCGCCCTGGTCGCGGGCGGGTCGGACTGGCCGGTCAGCGAGTCGCCCAACGCCTGGGAGGGCATCCAGGGCCTGGTGACCCGTCAGGACCCGACGGGCGCGCACCCCGGCGCGCTGTGGGCCGAGCAGGCCATCTCCCTCGCCGAGGCCGTCGAGGCGTTCACCCTCTCGGGCGCGCGCGCGATGGGCGTGGACGACGTCACCGGCTCGCTGGCGCCGGGCAAGTCCGCCGACTTCGTCGTGCTCGACCGCAACCCCTTCGAGAGCCCGGTGACGGAGCTGCACGCCACCGCGGTGACCGAGACGTGGTTCGCCGGGCGCCGGGTCTTCCAGCGCGACTGAGGCCGGAACGGCGGGGAGCCCGCTCGCCTGCGACGAGGCGAGCGGGCTCCCCGGCCCTGCCGGCGAACCGGGCGGTCACCGCCGGTCGGGCGGCACGGGCTCGACCTCGACCTCGTCCACCACCACCGCGCGGCGGCGCAGGCGGGGCAGCACGGCCAACCACACCAGCGCCACCGCGAGCCCGTACGCCACCGCCATCGTCAGGCTCATCGTCACCGGGCTGGTGCCGCTCAACGACACCAGCGGGGCCACCACCGGGCCGATCGCGAACGACGCCATCCCGAGCAGCGCCGCCGCCGTCCCCGCCCGCTGCCGGTGGTCGCCCAGCGCGAGCGCCGACCCGTTGGCCTGCGAGCCGCCGGCCACGAGCATCAGCAACCCCAGCGGGATCAGCAACCCGATGAGCCCGGCGCCGCACAGCACCGCGACGAGCATCGCCACGGAGGCCACCGCCGTCGTGGTCGTGCCGATGGCGTACATCCGCGCCGGCCCCGCGCGCCGCACCAAGGCCCGGTTGATCAGCGCGCCCACCACGGACATCACCGCGTTGGCGGCGAAGCAGAGGCTGAACACCTGCGGTGACAGCGAGAAGCTGTCCTGCAGCACGAAGCTGATCGACGCGAGGTAGGTGAAGAACGCGACGCCGCCGCACGCGCTGACGAGCAGGAAGCAGACGAACAGCCGGTCCTGCAGCACCGCGCCGAAGTGGAACCCGGCGCCCCGGGCGTGCCGGTCCTGCGGTGGCAGGCTCTCCGGCAGCGACGTCAACGCCAGCAGGAACAGCGCGACGCCGATCCCGGCGAGCACGGCGAAGATGCCGCGCCACCCCATCACCGGCGCCAGCTGCCCGCCGACGACCGGCGCCACGATCGGCGCGATCGCCCCGACCGTGGTCAGCATCGCCAGCAGCCGCACCAGTTCCACGCCGTCGGTCAGGTCCCGCGCGACGGCCAGCGCGATCACGATCCCGGCGGATCCGCACAGCCCCTGGAAGAACCGGGCGGCCAGCAGCAGTTCGATGGAGGGCGTCACCGCGCACAGCAGCGACAGCAGCGCGAACAGCCCCACGCCGGCCAGCAGCGGCCGGCGCCGGCCGAACCGGTCGCTGAGCGGACCCAGGACCAGCTGGCCGAGCGCCAGCCCCAGCATGCACGCCGACATCGTCGCCTGCGCCAGGCTCTCGCTGGTGTCGAGGTCGGCGGCGAGCTGGGGCAGGGCGGGCATGTAGAGGTCCATCGAGATCGGCCCGAAGGTCTCCAGCAGGCCCAGGACGACGGCGACGCGGCGCAGGCTCACGGGGACCGCAGGATCCGCCGCAGCCAGGACAGCCGGGCTGCCGCGGCGGCCCGGGAGACCTCGGCGCCGGGGGAGAACCCGGTGAAGCCGTGGTAGCCGCCCGCCCACACGTGCAGCTCGGCCTGCCCGCCGGTGGCCCAGATCCGCAGCGCGTACTCGGTCGCCTCGTCCCGGAATATCTCCGCGGCCCCGACGTCGATGAACGCGGGCGGCAGGCCGGACAGGTCCGCCATCCGGGCCGGCGCCGCGTACGGCGAGACCTCGTCGGTGCCGCGCAGCGGGCCGAGGATGGCGTTCCACGCGGTGTCGTTGTTGTTGCGGTCCCACGCGCCGAGGCCGTCGTACTGCCGCGTCGACACCGAGACGTTGCGGTCGTCGAGCATCGGGCAGATCAGCCCCTGCCCGGCGATCGCCGGGCCGCCCCGGTCGCGGGCCAGCAGCGCCACCCCGGCGGAGAGCCCGCCGCCGGCGCTGGCCCCGGTCACGACGACCCGGTCGCGGTCGACGCCGAGCTCGTCGGCGTGCTCGGCCAGCCACACCAGGCCGGCGTAGCAGTCCTCGACCGCGGCGGGCGCGGGGTGCTCCGGGGCCAGCCGGTACTCGACCGTCACGCCGACCGCGCCGAAGCGCAGCACGTCGTCGATCAGCCCGTCGATGCCGAAGTACCGGTTGCCCAGGACCATCCCGCCGCCGTGGATGCTGTAGAACGCCGGCGCGGCGGAGACGCCCTCGCGCGGGCGGACGACCGTCACCACGACGTCCGGCGCGCCGGGCGGGCCGGGCACCGCGCGGTCCTCGACCGTGACGGGGCGGTCGCCGACGATCTGCTCGACCGGCGGGATGATGGTCGCGAAGTGGGCGCGGTTGGCCAGGATCGTGTCCGCTCGCAGCGGGATGCGCTCCACCAGGTCGAGGAACGCCGCCAGCCCCGGTTCCAGCTCGGGGTCGTACGGGACGGGTCGGTGCTGCCCGGCGCTCACCTCCCGACCAGCCCGAGGACGCGGCGCAGCCACGAGTTCCGGGTCTCGATCGCGATCCGGCTGACGTGCCACTCGGGCACGTACATGTCGAACCCGTGGAAGGCGCCGCTCCACACGTGCAGCTCGGCCTGCCCGCCGGTGGCCCAGATCCGCAGCGCGTACTCGGTGTCCTCGTCGCGGAACGGCTCGGCGCTGCCCACCTCGATGAACGCGGGCGGCAGCCCGGACAGGTCGGTGGCCCGGGAGGGCGCCGCGTAGGGCGAGACCTCGTCGGTGCCGACGGCGTCGCCCAGCAGCGACCGCCAGCCCGCCAGGTTCGCCTCGCGGGTCCAGGTGCCCAGGCCGCTGTACTGCCGGCTGGCGATCGTGGTGTTGGTGTCGTCGATCATCGGGCACAGCAGCAGCTGCCCGGCCAGCGCGGGGCCGCCCCGGTCGCGGGCCAGCAGCGCCACGCCGGCGGACAGGCCGCCGCCGGCGCTGCCGCCCATCACCACGACGCGGTCCGGGTCGACGCCCAGCTCGTCGGCGTGCTCGACCATCCACTTCAGACCGGCGTAGCAGTCCTCCACCGGCGCTGGGTGCGGGTGCTCGGGGGCGAGCCGGTACTCGACGTTGACCGCGACGACGCCCAGCTCCAGCACCAGGGCCACCAGCCGGGAGACGTCCATGTTGCGGTGGCCGACCATCATGCCGCCGCCGTGGATGTTGTACAGGCCGGGCACCGGCCCCGCGAGGTCGCGCGGGGACAGGATCGTGATCTCCAGGTCGGGCGCGCCCTCGGGACCGGGGACGGTCCGCTCGACCACGTCCACGGGCGCGTCCCCGACCACCTCGGCGGCGGGCGGGAACATCGCCGCCATGGACTGCCGCATGGCGGGGATCGTCTCGGGCGTGAACGGCGGCGCGTCCGGCTGGACGATCTGCGCCAGCGCGGGCTCGATCTCCGGGTCGAACGGGACGGGGGGATGGGACACGGCGGGCTCCTCGCTCGTGGGTCGGGACATCACGGCCCCTCCGGGTCGACCACGCCGCGGTCGACCCAGAACGGCTCGACCAGCGCGCGCAGCTCCTCGGCGCCGACCTGGCGCACCAGGTCGACGGCGGCGAGGTTGTCCTCCAGCTGGGACATCCGGCTCGCGCCGAACAGGGTGGTCACGTTGGCCGGGTGGGTCAGGGTGAAGGCGACGGCGAGGCGCGCCGCGGTCGTGCCCAGCCCCTGCGCGGTCGCGACGACGCCGGTGGCGCTGCGCGTGATCGCCTCCCGGATGCCGCCCGGGTCGCGGCCGATCTCGCGGGAGGGGTTGGTGTTGCCGGCCAGGATGCCGCCTTCGAGGACGTCGGACGCCTGCATGGTGAAGCCCTCGGCGAACAGCTCGCCGAACGGCTCGCCGTCCGGGATGGACCGCCGGCTGATGCTGTACTTCAGCTGCGCGATCTGCGGCCCGTCGACGCCGCGCTCGGCGGCGATCTCCCGCAGGCGGCGGACGTTGCCCGCGGACCAGTTGTTCACGCCCCACGCCCGGATCAGCCCGGCGCGGGCCAGCCCGGTCAGGTCGTCGACCAGGTCCTCCAGCGCGACGTCGTCGCGCCGCAGGTCGCCCAGGATCACCAGGTCGGCGACGTCGTAGCCGGCGCGCAGGAACGCGTTCTCCAGCTGCGGGCGGAAGCCCTGCTCGCCGAAGCCCTCGATCCACAGCTTGGCCGAGACCAGGTACTCGTCCCGGGGGATGCCCGAGGCGCGCATGGCCGCGCCCCAGATGACGTCGGTGAACACCGGCGGCTTGCCCGGCATCCCGTAGACGCCGACGTCGAACAGGTTGATCCCGGCGTCCACGGCCGCGCGGATCATCGTGACGGTGTCGGCGAAGTCCATGCGGTCGTAGGTGTGCCACGAGCCGAGCGAGAGCAGCGAGACGTCCAGGTCGGACGTGCCGACGCGGCGGCGGGGAAGGGGGGACACGGTGCCTCCTAGTGGTCAGGTGAGCCGGGGGTCGACGACGGCCTTGACCTCGTCGAGCCGGTGCATGGCCTCGATCCGGTCGGACGCGGCCGACAGCCCGACGGGCGTGCCGAACAGGTCGTTCCACGGCATCCGGTCACCGAAGGCGGCGAAGAACTCGATCGCCCGGTGGTAGTCGGAGATGTCGCCGTTGAGGGAGCCGAACACGGACAGCTCCTTGCCCATCACCGTGCCCAGCGGCAGCGGCGCGGGCTCGGGGCCGGTGCTGCCGACGATGACCACCCGGCCGCGCTGGGCGGCCATCGCGACGGCCTCCCGGCCGACGGTGGGCGCGCCGGCGAAGTCCATCACCAGGTCGGCGCCGTGCCCGCCGGTCAGCTCGCGGACCCGCTCGACGATGCCGTCCGAGCCCTCCGCGATGTCGACGGCGGCGTCGGCGCCGAACCGGCCGGCCAGGGCCAGCCGGGACGCCGGCGCGCCGACGGTGATCACCTTGGCCGCGCCGGAGATGTGGGCGACGGCGGTGGCGAACAGGCCGAGCGCGCCCGAGCCCTGGACCACGACCCGCTGCCCGGTCAGCCCGCCCACGTAGGAGAAGGCGCGCAGCACGGTCTTGGCCGCGCAGCCCGCCATGGCCGCCCAGGTGCCCGGCAGCTCGTCGGGCAGCAGCAGCTTCGCCGCGCCCGGCACGACGTAGGCGTACTCGCACAGGCCGGCGGTCGCGTACGGGTGGACGTCGGAGCGCTGCAGGAACCCGTAGCCGCGCCGGGAGCACGCGACGGGCTCGCGCAGGACGGTGCAGCCGTAGCACTCGCCGCAGGTCGACTCGGACCAGCCGATCCGCGCGCCGACCGGGACGTCCCGGCCGAGCGCGTCCCTGGTGCCCGGACCGACGGCGACGACCTCGCCGACCATCTCGTGGCCCAGGACCATCGGCAGCATCCCGGGGAAGCTCATCTTGCCGGACCAGATTTCCACGTCCGTGCCGCAGAGCGTCGCGCAGGACACCCGCACCAGCGCCGCGCCGGGCTCGACCTCGGCGGGCAGCGGGAGCTCGGTCAGGTGCAGCGGTTTGCCGTGCTCGGTCAGCACCGCCGCACGGGTGGAGGTCGGAACGGTCATCGGACTCCTTCCGTTGGCGGGAGGCGCGAACTGGCCGCCCGGTGGGTTAGTCTACGGCCGTCGACAAAAATGTCGAGACCCCGGACACAACAGGGAGCGCCAGTGTCGACTCCAGTCGCAGACCTGGTCCTGCGCGGCGGACCGGTCCACACCATGGCCGACACCGGCCCCGCGACCGCGCTGGCCATCCGGAGCGGGCGCGTGCTGCGCGTCGGGACCGACGAGGACGTCCTCGGCCTGGTCGGGCCGGGCACCGAGGTCGTCGAGCTGGCCGGGCGCGCCGTCCTGCCCGGCATCAACGACGCCCACCTGCACGCGACCTGGCTGGGCGCGCTGTGGCCCCACACCCTGTTCGGCGGCGACGGCGCGCCGGGCTTCCCGCCGGAGCGCCCGCTGCACACGCCCGCCGAGCGCCGGGCGGCCATCCTCCGGGCCGGGGACCTGTTGGCCGGGCTGGGGATCACCAGCTACACCGAACCGGGGCTGGGCCCGGGCGAGGACGCCGGCCGCACGGGCGCGTTCGGCACGTCGGTCGTGCAGCAGTACCGCGAGCTGGCGGCCGAGGGGCTGCTGCGGGCGCGGGTCACCGCGCTCTGGCTCTACGGCGAGCTGGACGGCCCCAGCACCATCGCGGACTTCCGCGCCGGACTGGCCACTGTGGACGGTGCCGACCCCGACCCGCGGCGGCTCCGGTTCGCCGGGGTGAAGATCTTCGCCGACGGCATCCCGCCGATGCGCTCGGCCTACACCCACCACTGCTACGCCGACGGGACGCGGGCGGAGCTGCTCGTGGCGGGGGACGACGACGCCGAGCGCGAGCACAACCTCACCGGCATGATCCTGGCCGCCCACCACGCCGGGCTCCAGGTGGGCCTGCACGCCACCGGCGACCGGGCGATCGACCTGATGCTCGACGCGGTGGAGCGCGCCCGCGCCGAGCGCGACGTCGACCTCGGCCACTACGTCATCCACGGCGACCTGGTCAGCCCGGACCAGCTGCGGCGGATGGCCCGGCTCGGCGTCGGCCTGTCCGCGCAGGCCGGGATCGCCGTGCGCACGGTCGGCGTGGTGGACGCGGCCCTGGGCGAGGGGCGGGCGCGGAGCGCGTGGCCGTTCCGGGAGGCCCTGGCGGCCGGGGTGCCGCTGTGCCTGACCTCCGACGCGCCCGTGCTCGCCCCCGACTGGCGCCGCGAGATCGCCGCGGCCGACCGGTGGATGGGCCCGGCCGCGGACCCGCGGCAGCGCCTGGCGGAGCTGCTGCGCTGCTACACCGTGCACCCCGCCCGCCAGGACGGGGCCGCCGACTGGAAGGGCACCCTCGCCGAGGGCATGGTGGCCGACCTGTGCGTGCTGGCCGCCGACCCGCTGGCGCTGACCGCCGCCGAGCTGCCCGACGTGGACGTCGACCTGACCGTCCTGGACGGTCGGGTGGTCTTCGAGCGCGGGGTGCAGGCCGTCGCGTGACGGGGTCGTGACCCGCGGTGGGCGAAGGGGCCGGACCTGGAGAGGTCCGGCCCCTTCGCCGTCGGGGACCCGCCGTGCCGGTCGGGTCACCGGCCGTGCCCGTCAGGTCAGCAGCTGGCCGCCGTCGACCGGGAGGCTGGTGCCGGTGATGTGGGCCGCGCCGTCGCCGGCCAGGAACACCACCGCCGCGGCCACGTCCTCCACCGCGGCCATCTGCCGCAGCGGGATCCGGCTCACCCACGCCTCGCGCGCGGGGGAGCCCTCGGGCATCCCGGCGGCCAGCATCGGGGTGAGCACCGGGCCGGGCGCCACCGCGTTCACGCGGATGCCGTGCTCGGCCAGCTCGACCGCCGCCCACCGGGTCAGCGCGTCGACCGCGGCCTTGCTGCTCTCGTAGCCGCCCATGCCCGGGGTGGGCTGGCGACCGCCGATGGAGGACAGGTTGACCACCGCGCCGCGCACCCCGCGCTCGACCATCCGGCGCGCGACCTGTTGCGTCATCAGGAAAGTGCCGTGGACGTTGGTCTGGAGGATGCGGAACATGTCCGCGGCGGGCAGCTCCAGCAGCCGGCCGTGGACGCTCAGCAGGCCGGCGTTGTTGACCAGCACGTCCACCGGGCCGACCTCGTCGAGCGCCCGGCTGATCGAGCCCTCGTCGGTGATGTCCGCGGTCACCCCGCGCACGCCGAGCGCGGCGGCGGCTTCCGGCACGCCGCCGACGTCGGCGATGACAACGTTGTCACCGAGGGCGGCGAAGGCGGTGGCGATCGCGCGGCCGATGCCGCCGGCTCCTCCGGTAACCAACACGGTGCGGGCAGAGGTCATCGAGGTTCCTCTCGGCGGACCGGGGTTCCGGTCGGGGCTTTACGGTATACAAGCGTAGAAAATAAACACGTTGGACCACAAGGCGAACCGCGCGGTCGTGCGGTCGGCGGCGGCGCGGCGTCGTGGTGGACCGCGGACGCGCGGTCCAACGGCGGGGGCCGAAACGCCGAATCTTGTATCAATCGGGTTTCCGTCGCGGAAACCCCGTTCGGGGGGCTGGCGCTTTTAGTCGACGTGCGTAGACTAACACTCCTCTCGTCCCGGGTGCCCTCAGGTCGCCCGCATCCCCTTGGAGGAGCCGTCATGACCGGACCCGCACCGGACCGCATCGTCGACATCGCCATCGGCTACATGGGCGCCAAGCAGCTGTTCGCCGCGTCCCGGATCGGCCTGTTCAAGGCCCTCGCCGACGGCGCGCGCACGGCGCCCGAGCTGGCCTCGGCCACCGGCGCGAGCGAGCAGATGGTCCGCATCCTGGCCGACGCGATGAACGCGCAGGGCCTGCTGGACCGGCAGGACGGCCGGTACTCCCTCGCGCCCGACGCCGCGGAGTACCTCGCCGGCGGCGGTGGCACCGACCTCGCGCCGTTCCTGACGTTCCTCAACGAGATCAGCTACGGCCACTGGCTGCAGTTCGACACCACGGTGGACACCACCAAGCCCGGCGACCTGCAGATGGACGACGCCCGGTGGGCCACGTTCATGGCCGGCGTGATGAAGTACAACTCCCTGCACGCCGCGATGCTGGCGCGGGGCTTCGACTTCACGCCCTACCGGTCGATGCTGGACATGGGCGGCCTGTCGCCGGAGTTCGCCATCGGCGCGCTGCGGGCCAACCCGGAGCTGTCGGTGCGGTTCGTCTTCGCGCCCATGTCGACGCAGGGCCTCAACGACGCGCTGGCCGCCGCGGGCCTGACCGACCGGGCGAGCGTGGAGCCCGCCGACACCGAGACCGCCGCGCCCGGCGGCGAGCACGACATCGTCATGCTCAACCACGTGATCCACCGGTTCGACGCCGAGCAGAACCGGGCGATCCTGGCCAACGCCCGCGCGGCGGCCAAGGAGGGCGCGACCCTGCTGCTGCTCGACTTCTTCCTCGACGACGACGAGCGCCAGCGCCGCATCGACGCGCTGCACGCGGGCGAGTACTTCGTCATCGACGGCACCGTGGTCTACCCCGAGTCCGAGGTCCGCTCGTGGCTGGAGGGCGCCGGGTGGCGGGCGCGCGAGGTGCTCGCGCTGCCGGGCAGCCCGCGCGTGCTGGTCGCCGACGCGGTCTGACCGCCGATTCGTATACGATTTCCCGCCTTTCCCCCAACCGTGGGTAGTCACTTACTTCCAGGGCGAATACTGCTCGGTCAACCGTTGATTTTTTTTCCGACGGCCGTAGACTATCCGCATCCCAGTGAGCCACGTCTCACCCGTTGATCTACCAGCTCCAGGCGAGGACCAGCCCGCGGCAGCGGCGCGAGACCCCCGCCGGCAGTCCATCACCCGAGAGAAGGACTCGATGACGAGGACACGGACAGCGGCATTGGTCGCGGTGGCCGTCGCGGCGGCCACCGCGCTCGCCGGATGCAGCGGCGGCTCAGGCGGCGGCGGTGGTGCGGCCACCGCGGACACGGGCGAGCTCAAGGCCGGGGTGTTCCTCGACGTGACCTCGTGGGACCCGGCCAGCGCCGACATCGGCTTCGACGGCCCGTACCTGTCGGCGGTCTACGACCCGCTCGTGGCGCTGGACAAGGACGGCAAGCCGGTGCCCGCGCTGGCCACGTCCTGGGAGTGGTCCGCCGACCGGCTGACCCTCACCGCCGACCTGCGCCAGGGCGTCACGTTCGACGACGGCCAGAAGTTCGACTCCGCCGCGGCGGTCGCCAACCTCAAGCACCTGAAGTCCGGCGTCCGCTCCGGCCAGGCTTACCTGAACGTGGCCGACGTCCTGGCCAAGGACGAGGACACGATCGAGATCAAGCTGTCCAAGCGGGACGACTCGCTGCTGTACTTCATGGGCCTGGGCCGCAGCTGGATGGCCTCGCCGGCGGCCATCCAGGCCGGCGCGCTGGCCAACGGCCCGGTCGGCTCCGGCCCGTACAACTACGACAAGGCGTCCTCGGCGCCGCAGTCGCAGTACGTCTTCACCAAGAAGCAGGGCCACTGGGACGACGCGACCTACCAGTTCCCGACGGTGCGGCTGTTCCCGATCACCGACCAGACGGCCAGCTTCAACGCGATGCTGTCCGGTCAGCTCAACGTCCAGTTCGCCAACGCCGCGAACCTGGCCAAGGCCGAGCAGAACGGCTGGAACATCGCGTCCAAGCCGTCGTCGTGGGTGGGCGTGCAGTTCGCCGACCGCACCGGCAGCCAGGTCAAGGCCCTGGGTGACCAGCGCGTCCGGCAGGCGATCAGCTACGCCTTCGACTCGGCCGGCATCCTCAAGGCCGTCGCCTACGACTCCGGCACCCTCACCAACCAGCTGTTCCCCTCGGACAACAGCGCCGTCTACGACAAGTCGATGAACGACAAGTACAAGACGGACATGGCCAAGGCCAAGCAGCTGCTCGCCGAGGCCGGGTACGCCGACGGCTTCAGCCTGAAGATGCCGATGTCGCCGATCTTCGCGGCGTGGCAGCCGGCCGCCAACCAGACCTTCGGCGAGCTGGGCATCAAGGTCGAGTGGCAGGACATGGCCATGCCCGACTACCAGAAGAACGCGCCGACCTACCCCATGTTCCTCGCCGTGATCGCCATGAGCGGCAACGACATGGCCACGCTGTCCGACCAGGTGACCACGTCCCAGTGGTACAACCCGAACCCGTCGGTCGACGCCTTCCCCGAGGTGAAGGCGCTGGTCGAGCAGGTCGAGCAGGCCGAGCCGGGCCAGCAGCAGACGGAGCTGCTCAAGCAGCTCAACACCAAGCTGGTGGACCTGGCCTGGTGGAGCGTGTGGTACCAGGCGAACAACAACTACTTCAGCGTCAAGGGGATCACGGTGACGCCGGTCACCGGCATGATGTTCCCGACGTTGCGGTTCATCCAGCGCGGCTGACGCGCCCGTGCTCCGGCGGGTCCGTCCACTGCGGACGGGCCCGCCGGTGAGGAGCCGAGAATGCTGTCCTTCATCGCGAAACGCCTGCTGTCGGGGATCCTGCTGCTCGTGGTGGTCACGAGCGGGACGTTCTTCCTCGCCTACCTGGCCGTCGGGGACCCGACCCCGGGCCTGCTGGGCAACAGCGCCACGCCGGCCCAGCAGGCAGCCCTGCGCGCCAAGATCGGGTACGACCAGCCGGTGCTGGTCCAGTTCTGGAACTGGCTGTCGCACGCCGCCACGGGCGACTTCGGCACCTCGTGGCGCAACTTCCAGCCGGTCGCCGACCAGATCGCGCTGCGCGTCCCGGTGACGCTGTCGGTCGTGGTCTTCGCGACCCTGCTCTCGGCCGTTCTCGGCCTGGTCGTGGGCGTCGTGTGCGGCCTGCGGCCCGGCGGCGTGCTGGACCGCGTCCTCAAGCTCGCGTCCGTGGTGCTGTTCGCCCTGCCCGGCTTCTGGGTCAGCCTCGTGCTGGTCATGTGGTTCGCCATCGAGCTGAGGTGGTTCCCGGCGATCGGCTACGTCTCGCCGGAGCAGTCGGTCGGCGACTGGCTCATGTCGATCACGCTGCCGTCGGTGTCGCTGGCGCTCGGCGCGATCGTCATGGTCGCGGAGCAGCTGCGCAACGGCTTCATCCAGGTCGCCAACCAGGACTTCGTGCGCACGCTGCGGGCCCGCGGCCTGTCCAACCGCCGCGTCACCACGCACGTGCTGCGCAACGCCTCGCCGGCGGCGCTGACCGTGCTGGCGCTGATGTTCGTGGGGCTGCTCGGCGGCGCCATCGTCGTGGAGATCGTGTTCAACCTGCCCGGCATCGGCAGCCTGACCCAGTCGGCCTCGCAGATCGGCGACATCCCGGTGCTGCTCGGCCTGACCGCCGTCACGGTGGTGTTCGTCGTCATCGTCAACTTCCTGCTCGACCTCGTGCTCGGGTGGGTCAACCCGAAGGTGCGCGAGCGATGACCGCAGCTCCTTTCCCCGCCGCCCTGGCGCCCGTCAAGCGGATCTCGCTGTGGCGGCGCTACCTGCGCCGCCCCCTCGGCGTGGTCGCGCTCGCCGTGCTGGGGGTCGTGGTCGCCGCCGCGCTCCTCGCGCCGTGGCTCGCGCCGTTCGACCCCAACCTGGTCGACTTCGCCATCACCCACGCCGGCCCCGGCGACGGCCACCCCCTCGGCGGCGACTCCGCCGGGCGCGACATCCTCAGCCGGCTGCTCTACGGCGCCCAGACCACGCTGTTCGGCGCGGTGATCACCTGCGTGGCCGGGCTGCTGCTGGGCGTCCCGGCGGGCGTGGTGGCCGGCTACTTCGGCGGCGTCACCGACCGCGTGTGCTCGTGGATCAGCGACGCGCTGCAGTCGGTCCCCGGCATGATCGTGCTGCTGGTGGTCGCCGCGGGCACGGGTCAGTCGTTCGTGGTGCTGATGGTGGCGCTGGGCGTGTTCATGGCGCCCGGCTACTACCGGATCACCCGGGCGCGGGCGCTGGCGGTCCGCAAGGAGCCCTACATCGACGCCGCGCGCGTCGCCGGCGTGACCAACCCGCGCATCCTGCGCACGCACATGCTGCGCGCGGTCTACGCGCCGATCGTGGTGCAGACGGCCCTGACCGCCGGCATCGCCATCGGTATGCAGGCGGGCCTGCAGTTCCTCGGCATCGGCTCGGCGTCGACGCCGAGCTGGGGCGAGATGATGAACGACGGCTTCAAGAACATGCTGACCTACCCGCTGATCCTGCTGTGGCCGTCGATCGCGCTGGGCGTCACCATCGCCGCCCTGGCGTTCATCGGGTCGACCCTGGCCGACCTGATCAGCGTCCGCGCGGAGCAGCCCAACCGGCGGGCCCGGGCGCGGGTGCGGCAGGAGCTGGCCGCGCCGGCACCGGGCGACCTGCCCGAGCGGGTCGCCAGCGGCACGCACGAGCACAGCGTCGAGGACTGCGCCCTGCGGGTGGAGAACCTGCGGGTCGGCTACGCGACCCAGCACGGGGTCAAGGAGGTCGTCCGCGGCGTGTCCCTGGACGCGGCGCCCGGCGAGGTGCTGGGCATCGTCGGCGAGTCCGGCTCCGGCAAGACGCAGACCATCTTCACCGTGCTCGACCTGCTGCCCTCGGGCGGCACCGCGGTCGCGGACGGCATCTGGGTCTGCGGCCGGGAGGTCGGCAAGCTGTCCTCCGGCGAGCGCGCCGCGCTGCTCGGCCGCTCGATCGGCTACGTGCCGCAGGAGCCGATGAGCAACCTCGACCCGTGCTACACGATCGAGCACCAGCTGGTCGAGCCGCTGCGGCACGTGCACGGCCTGTCCAAGGCCGAGGCCCGCAGCCGGGCGCGGGAGGTCCTCGTGCGGGTGGGGCTGACCGACCCCGACCGCGTGCTGGCCTCCTACCCGCACCAGATCTCCGGCGGCATGGCCCAGCGCGTGCTCATCGCCGGCGCCGTCGCCGGGCGGCCGTCGCTGCTGGTGGCCGACGAGCCGACCACCGCGCTCGACGTCACCGTGCAGGCGGAGGTGCTGGAGCTGCTGCGGGAGCTGCAGCAGGAGTACGACATGGCGCTGGTGATCGTCACGCACAACTTCGGCGTCGTCGCGGACATCTGCGACCGGGTCGTGGTGATGAAGGACGGCCGGATCGTCGAGACGGGCCCGGTGGAGCGGATCTTCCGCCGCCCGGAGGACCCGTACACGGCCGAGCTGATCAGCGCGTCCCTGGACGACACCGAGGGACGGGACGAACTGGACGAGGTCTGGGCCCGCGAGTCGGCCCCGGACCGGCCCCGGAGCGCCGCGCACGTGGGCGGAGAGGACGACGCACGATGATCGCGCCCTTGGACACCGCGCCGCTGCTGGCGGTGGAGGACTTGGTGGTCGACTACCGGCTGCACCGCAAGCTGCGGCTGCGCGCGCTGAAGGGCGTGTCGCTCTCGGTCGGCCCCGGTGAGTGCGTCGGGCTGGTGGGGGAGAGCGGGTCGGGCAAGTCCACGCTCGGCAAGGCGGTGCTGGGCCTGGCCGCGGTCACCTCCGGGCGGATCACCTTCGACGGCGAGGACATCACCCACGCGCGCGGCGCGGCGCGCCGCCGCCTGGCCAACGACATCCAGGTCGTCTTCCAGGACCCGTACGGCTCGCTCGACCCGACGATGACGGTGGGCGAGGTGCTGGCCGAGCCGCTGGTGGCGACCGGGACGCCGAAGGCGAGGGCGCGCGCGGTGGTCGCCGAGATGCTCGACCACGTGCGGCTGCCCGCCGACGCCCTGCACCGGTACCCCAGCGAGTTCTCCGGCGGGCAGCGGCAGCGGATCGCCATCGCGCGGGCGCTGGTCCGCAAGCCCCGGCTGATCGTCTGCGACGAGCCGGTGAGCGCGCTGGACCTCACCACCCAGGCGACGATCCTGGACCTGTTCATCGACATCCAGCGGGAGACGGGGGTGTCCTACCTGTTCGTCTCGCACGACCTCGGCGTGGTGCGGCGCATCTGCCACCGCGTCTCGGTGATGTACCACGGCGAGATCGTCGAGTCCGGCGACACCCCCGCCGTCACCCGCGAGCCGCAGCACCCCTACACGCGGCGGCTGCTGCTCGCCGCGCCCGTCGCCGACCCGGCCCGCCAGGCCGAGCGCCGCAGCACCTGGCTCGGACTCCGGGATTCGGCATGAGCACTGCATTAGAGTCGTAACCATGCCGAAGGTCATCGACCACGACCAGCGGCGCCGGGAGATCGTCGAGGTCGCCAAGAAGCTGATCACCGAGGGCGGCTTCGAGGCGGCCACGATGCGCAGCATCGTCACGGCTGCCGGGTTCGCCAACGGCGCCCTCAAGCACTACTTCGCCAGCAAGGACGAGATCATCGCGGCGACGTTCGACAGCGTCCTGCAGGAGACCGCGCAGCGGATGTCCACCGTGGACCCCGAGGTCGACCCGGTGGCGGCGCTGCGCGGGTTCGTGGAGGCGGCCATGCCGCTGGACGCGCACCGGATCACCTCCGCCCGCGTGCTGCTGGTGCTGTGGGAGCACTCGGTCGCCAACCCCGAGCTGGCCCGGCAGTACCGCGACCTGCTGACGACCTGGCGGGCGGAGCTGGTCCGGCGGATCACGGCCGCCCGGTCCCGGCGCGCGGCGCCGGCCGGGCCGGCCGCGGGTGTGCTCGCCGACGAGATCATCTCCGTGGCCATCGGCGCCAACGTGGCCAGCCTGATGCACCCGGTCGGCGAGCTGGTGGAGCGCTACGGCGCCTACGTCGAGGGGCTTGTGAAGCGGATCGCCGGCTGACTCCTGGACCGGCCCCGATCTTTTGTCTACGCTCGTAGAATGACAAGTGTCGCCGCGCTGCCGGCCACCCGCACCCAGCCCACCTCCGAGGTCACCGGCCCGCCCGTCGTGCTCATCCACGGCTTCGCCGCCGCCGGGGCCACCGACTGGCCCGCCGAGCGCTGGGCCGGCCCGCTGGCGGAGGCGGGCCGCGAGACCGTCGTGGTGCACCTGCCCGGCCACGCGGGCGGCCCGGCCGTCGCCTCGGCCGACGAGGTGACCACCGCGCGGCTGCTGCGGCGGCTGGCGGAGGGCATCGGCCAGGACGAGGTCGACGTGGTCGGTTACTCCCTCGGCGCCCGCCTCGCCTGGGACCTCGCCGCCACCGGCGCGCTCCGGGTGCGCCGGCTGGTGCTCGGCGGCCTCAGCCCGGTGGAGCCGTTCGGCGCGGTCGACCTCGCCGCCGCCCGCGCCGCGGTCCAGGGCGGCCCGCAGCCGACGGACATGCTGACCGGCATCATCACGAGCATGGTCTCCGGCCCGGGTCAGGACGCCGAGTCGCTGCTGCGCCTGGTCGAGGGCCTGGCCCGCGAGCCGTTCGACCCGGCCGCCCGCGCGCCCGAGGCGCCGACGCTCTTCCTCGCGGGCAAGGAGGACCAGATGGCCCAGGGCATCGACCAGGTCGTCGCCCGCGTCCCCGGCGCGCGGTTGGAGCACGTGCCCGGCGACCACCTCGGCGCGCTGGCGGGCGACGAGCTGCGCACCGCCGTCTTCCGCTTCCTCGACGTCTGAGCCGTCGGCGGGCCCCTTCCGCGCCACCGCCTCAGCGCCGGCGGCTGCGGACGGCCAGGCCCGCGCACAGCACGACGGCGACCCCGCCGAGGAGGGTCGGCCAGGTCAGCTCCTCGCCCAGCAGCGCCGCCCAGGCGACGCCCAGCACGGGCTGCACCAGCTGCACCTGGCCGACCCGCGCCATCGGTCCGACGGCCAGGCCGCGGTACCGGGCGAAGAACCCGAGGAACATGCTCACCACCGCCAGGTAGCCGAACGCCGCCCACTGCGCCGGTGTCGCCGACGGCGGCTGCCGGAGCGCCGCGACGACCGCGCGGGCCGACGTCGACGCGGGCGCTGGTGGCGCAGTACGGGGCCAGCCCGGTCACGGTGCAGAAGGCGCTGCGGGCGCTGGCCGCGCAGGGCGTGGTCGACAGCCGCCCCGGCGTGGGCACGTTCGTGCGCGCGGTCCGGGTCGCGCGGCCCCACGACTACGGGTGGCAGACGGCGGCGCTCGGGCCGTCCCACCACCGGGTCCCGGAGGCCCCGGCGGCGCTGCGGTCCGCCCCGAACGACGTGGTGGCCCTGCACTCGGGCCACCCCGACCGCGGGCTGCTGCCCGAGCGCCTGGTCCGCGCGGCGTTCACCCGCGCGGCCCGCACCGGCGCGCTGGTCGACCGGCCGCCGACGGCGGGCCTGCCGGAGCTGCGGTCCTGGTTCGCCGCGGAGCCGGCGGCGGTGACCCCGACCGGGGTCACGCCGGTCGCCCGCGGCGACGTCGTGATCATCCCGGGCAGCCAGGGCGGGCTGAGCACCGCGTTCCGCGCCCTGGTCGGGGCGGGCCGGCCGCTGCTGGTGGAGTCGCCGACCTACTGGGGCGCGATCCTGGCCGCCGCCCAGGTCGGCGTGGCGCTCGTCCCGGTGCCCAGCGGCCCCGACGGCCCCGACCCGGACGCGCTCGCGCGCGCGTTCGAGCAGACCGGCGCGCGCGCCTTCTACGCCCAGCCGAGCTTCGCCGGCCCCACCGGGGCGCTGTGGGAGCCGGACCTGGCCGACCGGGTCCTGGGCGTGGTGCGGCGGCACGGGGCGTTCCTCGTCGAGGACGACTCGGCGCACGACTTCGGCATGACCGCGGACCCGCGGCCGATCGCCGCGCGGGACGACGGCGGGCACGTGGTCCACCTGCGCTCGCTGAGCAAGAGCGTCTCGCCGGCGGTCCGGGTCGCGGGCCTGGTCGCGCGCGGTCCGGCGCGCAAGCGGATCCTCGCCGACGCGCGGGCCGAGTCCGGCTACGTCAGCGGCGTGCTGCAGGCGGTCGCGCTCGACGTCGTGACGCAGCCCGCCTGGCAGGCGCACCTGCGCCGGCAGCTCACGGCCCGCCGGGACCTCCTCGTCGCGAGCCTGCGCGAGCACGCGCCCGACACGCGGCTGGACGCCGTGCCGCGGGGCGGGCTGAACCTCTGGGCGCGGCTGCCCGACGAGGTCGACCTCGGGCGGGTGGTCGAGGAGTGCGCGGCGGCGGGCGTGGTCGTCGGTCCGGGCGACGAGTGGTTCCCGGCCGAACCGACCGGCCACTTCCTCCGGCTCGACTACGCGGGTCCCGACCCCGGCGCCTTCCCGGACGCGGCGCGCGCCCTCGGCCGCGTGCTGCGCCGCCCCGATCGGCCCTGACGGCCGTTGCGCGGCGAAGTCGGGAGTGCCACGGGGAATTCGCGGGGAACGCGCGGTGGCGGCGGGCTGAGCGCCCGGTGGCGGGGGAGGGGGCCGGCGCGACGCCGCCGGCGGGAACCGGGGTAGGCCGGTCCCGCCGGCGGCGCCGGTCGGGTGTTCCCGGTCGGCGCCGGGTCAGCCGCGGGTGGAGTGCGGGACCAGGCCCAGTCGCCCGGCCAGCACGCCCGCCTGGAAGCGCGAGGTCGCGCCGATGTCCTGCATGATCCGGGCGACGTAGCGCCGGTAGGTGCGCACCGAGACCCCCAGCTCCCGGGCCGCGCTCTCGTCGGTCTGGCCGCTGGCCAGGCAGCCGAGCACCTTCGCGGTGGGCGCCTCGTCCACGCCGTCGCGGCCCCGCGGCGCGGGGATCGCGGTGTCCCAGATGCTGTTCATGAGCGTCTGCAACGCGTTGGCGATGGCCGGTTGGTGCAGGATGATCGCGTAGTCGTGGTCGGGCTGGGCGCCGTGCACGATCGCCGCGTTGCCGTCCACGATGATGATCTCCTCGCGGGAGCAGTTGGCCACCCGCAACTCCACCTCCGGGGTCACCGCGTCCGCGAACCAGGGCTCACGGGTGATGCCGACCGAGTCGGGCGACCACAGCAGTCGGACCTTGACCCCTCTCTTGACCACGGCGTTCAACGAACCGTTCATCACCTGCAGGCACGCCGGCGACATCCGGCGCTGCGGCAGGACGGCCACCAGTTCGTGCCGGGCCGAGGCGGTCAGCTCCTCGGCCGCGGCCAGCACGGCCTGGTCGGTCGGTGCGATGCGCACCGTCAGGTGGCGCGGCTGGCCCACTTCCTGGGACATCGCCAGTTCCAGCAGCGAATGTGCTTGCAGCAGCACTTGTTCCAACTCGTAGCTTTTGTCTTTCAACGCGGTCTGCGTCATGCCGCCTCCCACGGCTGGGACCCCGGCCGCCCCCAGGCTCCGACGAGGGTTGTCGACCGCCGCGCGGCCTCCCCCGGAACCGCCCGACGCCCTCGACCGGGGTCGTTCATCTGCCACTTTCCCCTTGAGGTGGATCGTACGGGCGCGGCGCGGGGCGGTGGGCGCACTCCTCTGATCGATCAATGGGGTTGAATACAGTTCCGGCATGGGTAATGCGCCGAAAGGGTGAATCGGTGAGTAAATTTCACCTTTTTGCGGGGTGTCCACGAACCGTTGCCGTCATCTCATTTGGTGGGGTGCGCTACAAAACGTGCGCACGTCGTTCTCATGGGTAATCAAGGGTGGGTTGGGAAATGCCGTTGTCTAAAAATTGACACGGTGGGTCGAGCGACCGTCACGATTCGTGACGGGATGATTCAGGATTCAATCAGCCCGAGCCGCCCGGCGCGCACTCCCGCCTGGAAGCGCGACGTGGCCCCGAGGTCCCGGGTGATTTGAGCCACGTAACGGCGATAGGTGCGCACGGAGATGTTCAGCGCGCGGGCGGCGACCTCGTCGGTGTGCCCGCCGTCGAGGAGCGTGAGGATCCGCCGCGTCAGGTCCAGCGGCACGCGCAGCCGCGCCAGCTCCGCGCGCGGGGCCGCCGCCGACCACGCCGAGTCGACCAGCAGCTCCACCGCGGCCACCGCGGCCCGGTCGCGCAGCAGCACCGCGCCCACCGACGACGCGCCGTCGCGCAGCAGCGCCACCCGGCCGTCGCACACCATCAGGTCGCCCACCGGCAACGGGCCCAGCCGCACGCCGGCCACCGCGTCCAGCGCGGCCAGCAGCCGCGCGCACTTCTTGTCCTGCAAGGACATCGGGGGGCACAGCACCCGCGCCCGCACGCCCGCGCGGGCCGCCGTGGTCACCGCCTCCAGCACCAGGTCGGCGTCGAACGCCCCCAGCTCGCCCGCCGGCAGCGCCCACGTCAGGTCGGCCACCGCCTGCCGGGCCAGCCGCGCGGCCAGCGCCCGCACCTCGACCGCCCCCACCGGCAGCCCCACCCCGGCCTCGGCGCCGCGGTCGGACCGGTGGTGGGTGATGGCGGACTGGATCAACGTCTGGGCCTCGCGCAGGACGCCGACGAGGTCGGCCCCTTCCGCGGAACCCGGTCCCGAGCGCGCTTCCAACCAGACCTCCACTGTGGATTCCCGCCGCGGAGAGCCCGGTGCGGTCATGCCACCGCTCGCCGGGACCGCGCCGTCGCCGACTGCCCGGAGAGTAGATGTAGGGGGTGGCGCTCCCGGTGCCGTCGCGGCAACAAGGTGTCGTGATACCCGGCGGTAGTGGGCCGTTCGGAGCAGTCGGCTGTCCGCCATCGGCCGGTCCGTGGCAGCTTTGTGCCAACCTCGGGTGGCGGCTGAACCGATGCCCTACGTTTCAGCGCATGACCGCCCAGTCGGACGCACCGCCGCAGTCGCACGCCGTTCGGGAGCCCCGGCGGTGGTTCGCGCTGGCCGTCCTCGTCGTGGCCCAGCTGACGGTGTGGCTGGACAACACCATCCTCAACGTCGCCATCAGCACCCTGGCCGACCCGGTGCGCGGCGTCGGCGCGTCGCCCAGCGAGCTGCAGTGGAGCATCAGCTCCTACACCCTGGTCTTCGCCGCGCTGCTGTTCACCGGCGGCGTGCTCGGCGACCGGCAGGGCTACCGGCGGGTGCTCCTGCTGGGGATGCTCGTCTTCGGCGCCTCGTCGGCCTGGGCGGCCTACGCGGGCAGCGCCGGCGAGCTGATCGCGGCGCGCGCGGTGATGGGCGTGGGCAGCGCGCTGGTCATGCCCGCCACCCTGGCGATCATCAACCAGGTCTTCGACGGCAAGGAGCGCGCCACCGCCATCGCCGTGTGGTCGGGGTCGAGCGGCCTGGCCATCGCCGCGGGCCCGCTGGTGTCCGGCGCGCTGCTGGAGCACTTCTGGTGGGGCTCGATCTTCCTGGTGAACCTGCCGTTCGTGGTGGTCGGCACGGCGGGCGCGCTGGCGTTCATCGCCGACCGCCGGGCCACCACGCGGCCCAAGTTCGACCCGCTGGGCGTGGCGCTGTCCACCGCCGGCCTCGTCGCGCTGGTCTACGGCGTCATCGAGGGCGGCCACCAGGGCACCTGGGTCGCGCTGGAGGTGCTCGGCCCGCTGGTGCTCGGCGCGCTGCTGCTGGTCGCCTTCGTGGTGGTGGAGCTGCGGATCAGCGCGCCCAGCTTCGACGTGCGGCTGTTCCGCAACTCCTGGTTCACCGGCGGCAGCGTCTCGGTGATGCTGACCTTCTTCGGCCTCACCGGCACCATGTACTACTCCAACCTCTACCTCCAGGGCACGCGCGGGCTGTCACCGCTGGAGTGCGGCCTGGCCCTGGCCCCGGTGGCGGCCGGCGTCGTCGTGGGCGCCCCGGTGTCGGCGGTGCTGGTGCGCAAGCTCGGCATCCGCGCCGTCGTGTCGGTGGCGATGCTCGTCGCGGTGGCCACCTTCTACGCCTACGTGTGGTTCGACCTGGACACCCCGCTCGGGTGGTTCACCGTCCTGATGGTGGTGCAGGGCCTCGCGCTGGGCGCGGTGATGGCCCCGACCACCGAGGCGATCATGGCATCGCTGCCGCCGGAGAGCTCCGGCGCGGGCTCGGCGGTCAACAACGCGATGCGGCAGCTCGGCGGCGTGCTCGGCGTCGCCGTGCTCGGCTCGGTGCTGTCCATGACCTACTCCGACGACGTCGCCGGCAAGCTGCCGCCGCTGCCCGAGGGCGCCCGCGCGGCGGCCGAGGAGTCGGCCGAGGGCGCGCGGGTCGTGGCCGGGCAGGCCGGCCTGCCGCAGCTGGTCGACGTCGCCAACACCTCGTTCATCCACTCGATGCACGTCACCACCGTCGTGGGGGCGGCCGTGTCGCTGCTCGGCGTCGTCGTGGCCGTGATCTTCTTCCGCCGGCGCCGCGACCCGGCCTGACCCCCGGCGGTCCGCACAGGAACAGGACCACCGGAAATGACCCTTCTGTCCGAACCCGTCCCCCGTCCCGACCACGCGCCGATACCCAGGCTGTCCGGGAGGGGACCGCTCGGCAACGCGCTGGAGTTCAAGCGCGACCGCCTCGGGCTGTTCACCCGGGTGGCGGCCGAGTGCGGCGACATCGGCGTCTACACCATCGGCCGGCAGCGCTTCCACCTGGTCAACTCGGTCGACCTCGTCCACGAGGTGCTGATCAAGCACGGCTCGGTGTTCGAGAAGACCGACCGGTTCCGCGCGTTCGCCCGGCCGCTGCTGGGCAACGGCCTGCTCACCGTGCCCAACGCCGAGCACTTGGGCAACCGGCGGCAGATCCAGCCGAAGTTCACCAAGGCCGTGGTGCGCAGCTCCACCGACGTCGTGGCCGCGGTCTCGGCGCGGCTGGCCGACGGGTGGGCCGACGGCGAGGTGCGCGACGTCCGCCGGGACATGGTCCGCCTGGTGCTGGGCGTGGTGGGCCGCAACCTGTTCAGCCGCGACGTGCTGGCCGAGGCCGACGAGCTGGGCGGCGCGCTCACCGACGCCATCCACGGCTTCGACGCGCAGGCCAGCGCGATGGTCCCGCTGACCATCGAGTGGCCGACGCCCGCGAACCTGCGCTACCGCCGCGCCATCAAGCGCCTGGAGCGCACCTTCCACGAGTTCCTGGCGCAGCGCCGGGCGAGCGGCGAGCGGCCGGACGACTGGCTGACGCTGCTGCTGGAGTGCCAGGAGCAGGCCGGCACGTCGATGACCGACGTCCAGCTGCGCGACGAGGCGCTCAACATGTTCATGCCCGGCCACGAGACCACCGCGACCGCGCTGACCTGGAGCTGGCACCTGCTGGCCGGGCACCCCGAGGTGTACGACCGCGTGGTGGCCGAGGTCGACGCCGTGCTGGGCGGGCGGGCGGCCGTGGTCGAGGACCTGCCCGCGCTGCGGTACACCCTCCAGGTGTTCAAGGAGGTGCTGCGCCTCTACCCGCCGGTCTACATGTTCACCCGCCAGCCGACGCGCGACGTGACCATCGGCGGGCACCTCATCCCGGCCGGGGCGGCGGTCGTGTTCAGCCCCTACGCGCTGCACCGCCGCCCGGACCTGTTCCCCGACCCCGAGCGGTTCGACCCCGACCGCTTCTCCCCGGAGAACGAGGCGGCGCTGCACCGGCACGCCTACCTGCCGTTCGGCGCGGGCCACCGGGTCTGCATCGGCAACAACCACGCGCTGCTCAGCGGCCAGGTCGCGCTGGCGACCATGGCGCAGCGCGTGCGCTTCGAGGCGGTGCCCGGCCACGTGCCGGTGCCCGAGCCGATGGTCACCCTGCGCCCCAAGGACGGCCTGCCGATGGTGGTCCGGCGCCGCACGCGCGCCGCGGGCGGTCCGGTCGACGCCGCCGGACCGACCGGTGGCGCGGCGCCCGCGAGCGGGCGCCCCCACCACCGCTGACCCGCGCGAGGCGGACAGGTGCCGGTCGCCCCGCGCGGCCGGCACCTTCGCGTTCCCGGCCAGGTCGCGGACCCGGCCGCCCACCGAAGCGAGAGGCACCACCATGAGCGCGCTGCTGTCCACCCTGCTCACCCCGTACGCGCCGCTGCACGGCGCGTTCCTGTCCTACCTGATCTACCACCCGCCGCGCCGCCGCGACCGCCGCGCGCCCGCCGAGGTCGGCCTCACCCCCGAGGACCTGGTGGTGCCGCTGCCCGGCGGCGGCCGGCTGGCGGCCTGGCTGTTCCGCAACGACCCGGAGCGCGTCGTGGTGGTCGGCCACGGCATCGGCCTGAGCCGGTCGGCCAGCCTGCGGCACGCGAAGTTCCTGCACGAGGCGGGCTACACCGTCGTGCTGTTCGACCACCGCAACCACGGCCGCAGCAGCCAGGACCGCGCCTTCTGGAAGCTGGGCCACCGGTTCACCACCGACGTGGTCACCGTGGTCGAGCACGTGCGCGCGCTGCCCGGCCACGCCGACGCCCGCTTCGCGGTGTACGGCTTCTCCTTCTCCACCTTCCCCGTCTCCTACGTCCCGACGCGGCCGGAGGCGCGGGTGAGCGCCATCGTCTGCGACAGCGGCCCGGTGGTCGACATCCCGTCGCTGTTCCGGGGCTTCCTCGACACCGACGGCATCCCGGTGCCCGCCGCGCTGCGCCGGGGGCCGGCCCGCAGGGTGCTGGAGGGCACCTTCGCCGCCCTGGGCACGGGGATGCTCCAGGCCCAGTGGCCGCCGCCGGTCGAGCCGTACGCCGACACCCCCGTCCTGTTCCTGGCGGGGGAGGACGACGTGGTGGTCCCCACCGCGGGCGTGCGCGAGCTGGCGCGGCGGTTTCCCCTCGGGCAGTTCCGGTCGCTCCCGGGCACCGGGCACCTTGCCGGATTGAAAACGCTGGGTGACACTTACTCCTCGGCCGTCCTGGACTTCCTCGCCGCCGCGTTCGAGCGTCCTGTCAGGAACGTGCCAGCCACCCGCGAGCCATGACAGCTTGTGGGCAAGGAACGCCGAAGTGGGGCGCAGCGGGCGTCGCCGGCCATAGTCTCGGGTCATCCACCTCCACTTCGGACATTGGAGATCCTTCGTGCCCACGATTGCGGAAGAGCGCATGGCGCAGATCAAGGACATCGTCTGCGACATCCTGGAGATCGAGCCGGAAGAGGTCACGCCCACCAGCCTGTTCAAGGAGGACCACGACGCGGACTCGCTGCGCGCGATCGAGATCCTCGCGTCGCTGGAGAAGGCGTTCAACGTGACCATCGACCAGAGCGAGCTGCCGCGGATGGTCAACCTGGAGGGCGTGTACACGGTCGTCGCCGAGAGCGCTGACTGGAACTGACATGACCCAGGCAGCCAATCGGGTCGTGATCACCGGCCTGGGTGTCGTGTCCAGCATGGGGCTGGGCGTGGACGAGTTCCGCGCCGGCCTGCGGGCGGGGCGGGACACCGCGAGGCCCATCACCGCCTTCGACACTCGCGGGTTCGACCACGCCAATGGTTGCGAGATCACGGGTTTCGAGCCCGAGACCTGGATCCGGCGGCTGGTGCCGACCGAGCTGGGCCGGGCGAGCCAGTTCGCCGTCGCCGCGGCGCGGATGGCGGTCGAGGACGCCGCGCTGTCCGTGCCGCGGCTACGGGACTCCCGGTCGCTGGTGACCATCGGCACCACCGACGGCGAGTCCCGCGACCTGGACGGCCTGGTCGAGGTCGAGGTGACCGAGGGCCCGGCGGCCATGGACCCCGTCGCGGCGCGGCGCGTGCCCGCCGGCCGGCTGGCCGCGGCCATCGCCCGGGAGTTCGCGCTCACCGACACCGAGGCGGTCACCATCCCCACCGCGTGCTCGGCGGGGAACTACGCCATCGGCTACGGCTACGACGCGGTCCGCTCCGGCGAGGTCGACTTCGCCCTCGCGGGCGGTGCGGACGCCCTGTGCCGCAAGACGTTCACCGGCTTCTACCGGCTGGGCACCATCGCCCCGGAGCGGTGCCGGCCGTTCGACGCGGACCGCAAGGGCATCCTCACCGGTGAGGGCGCCGGCGTGCTGCTGCTGGAGAGCGAGGAGTCCGCGCGGGCCCGCGGCGCGCGCATCTACGCCGAGGTGCTGGGCTACGGCCTCAGCTGCGACGCCGATCACCCGGTGGCGCCCAACCAGGCGGGCGTGGCCCGGTGCATGCGCTTGGCGCTGGAGAACTCGGGCGTCAAGCCCGGGGAAGTGGACTTCATCTCCGCGCACGGCACCGGCACCAAGGCCAACGACGTCACCGAGGCGGGCGCGATCCGCCAGGTGTTCGGCGACCGCCCGCCGCGCACGGTGTCGATCAAGTCCATGATCGGCCACTCGATGGGCGCGGCCAGCGCGCTGGCCTCCATCGGCTGCGCCCTGGCGATCACCGACGGGTTCATCCCGCCGACGATCAACCACGAGCGCACCGACCCGGAGATCGACCTCGACTGCGTGCCCAACCACGCCGTCGAAGCCGAGCTGAACGTGGTGCAGAACAACGGGCTGGCCTTCGGCGGCAACAACGCGGTGACCATCTTCGGCCGCTACCGGGAGGAAGCGTCATGAGCTGGCTGGTCACGGGGACCGGCGCGGTGTGCAGCGTGGGCCGCGGCACCGACGCGGTGTTCGAGGCGCTGTGCTCGGGCACCACGGGGCTGAACCCGCTGCGCTCGTTCGAGCACGACAAGTTCCGCGTCACCCACGCCTACGAGGTCGACGACCGCGACGGCGGCGCCGACGTCCCCGGCCGGGCCACGGCCTGGCTGCTCGACGCCATCGCCGAGGCCCTGGCCGACGCCGGGCTGGGCGAGGACCTGTCGAAGGTCCCCGTCCTGGTCGGCACCGGCCTGCGCGAGCTGCGCTCGGTCGAGCTGTGGTGGGCGCGGGAGGACGCGGGGCCGGGCGAGCCGGACCGCCTGCACTTCGGCACCGCCCTGCGCGAGCGGTTCGGCGCCACGGACACCTACACGTTCTCCAACGCGTGTTCGGCGTCGCTGTACGCCCTCGCGCTGGCCACCGACCTGCTCACCGTCGGCGGCGCGGAGACGGTGGTGGTCGCGGGCGTCGACGGCATCACCACGAGCATGCACGGCCTGCTCGACCGGGTGCACCCGGAGCCGCCCGAGGCGGTCCGCCCGTTCGACCGCGAGCGCAAGGGCGTGCTGATGGGCGAGGGCGCGGCGGCGGTCGTGCTGCGCAAGCCCGACGGGGTGGAGCCCACCGCGGCCAAGGCCGTGCTGCGGGCCGTCGGGCTGTCCTGCGACGCCTTCCACGTCACCGCGCCGGACCCGGCGGGCATCGCCGCGTCGGTGCGCCAGGCGCACGCGCGGGCCGGCATCAAGCCCGAGGACGTGGACCTGGTGATGCTGCACGGCACCGGGACGCTGCTCAACGACGAGGCCGAGGCCGCCGCGGTGGCCGAGGTGTTCGGCGAGCACGCGGGCGCGCCGGTGATGACCGCGGTGAAGTCCATGACCGGCCACACCTCCGGCGGCTCCGGCCTGCTCGGGCTGGTGCTGGCCACCCGCGCCCTGGCCGAGGGGCGCGTCCCGCCCACCGTCGGCCTGGTCGACCCGGTGCCCGAGGCCGCCGACTTCCGCTTCGCCCGCGCGGGCGACCCGGTGGCCGAGCTGTCGGTGGCCCAGGTCGACGCCTTCGGCTTCGGCGGCGTCAACGCCGTGGCCGTGATCGAGAGGACCAGCGCATGACCAGCGTTGTCGGGGTCGGCGTCGCGCTGCCCGGGGTGTCCGGCGTGGACGCCTTCGTGGCGGGCGCGGCCGACCGCAGCGAGCCGGTGGAGCCCGCCGCCCGGATCGGGCGCAAGGGCTTGCGCTACAAGGACCGCGCGACCCAGCTCGGCCTGGTCGCCGCGCACGACGCCCTGGTCGACGCGGGCCTGTGGGCCGACGGCGCGCTGACCGTGCCCGGCGAGACCGTCGCCGTGCTGGCCAGCTCCAACCTCGGCAACCTGGACACCGTCTGCGGCGTCTCGGCCACCATCGCCGACGAGGGCGTCACCGGCACCAGCCCGATGGACCTGCCCAACGCCTCCAGCAACGTGATCGCCTCCACCGCCGCGATCCGGTTCGGGCTCAAGGGCCCCAACCTGATGGTGTGCAACGGCGCCACGTCCGGCCTGGACGCGGTGCACTGGGCCGCGGTCCTGCTGGCCGCGGGCCGCGCCCGGCACGCGCTGGTGATCGGCGTCGAGGTGGCCAACCCGGTCACCGAGCGCTTCACCGGCACCACCGACCTGCTCGACGGCGCGGCCGGCCTGGTGCTGTCGGCGGAGGGGGACGGCGTGCCGCTGGGCCGCTTCGCCCGCGGCGGTTCGCTGGCCGAGGTGGTCACCGGCACGGCGGGCACCTGGTTCGTCCCCGAGGGCTTCCGGGGCGAGGCCCCGATCCCGGGTCTCGCCGGCGCCACCCGGCGCGACCTGGCCGAGTCCTTCGGCCGCTGCGGCGGCGCCCTGGGCGTCCTGCAGTGCGTCGCGGCCTCCGGGCTGCTGCGCGCGGGCGCGGCGGACCCGGTCGTGGTCAGCAACGACGGCCACGAGGCGGCGGCGGGCCTGGTCCTGCTGCCGGTGGGCGGCGCGGCGTCATGACCGACCAGGACGCGCCGGTCGTCGTCCGGCGGGTGCGGGCGGCGCGGGGACCGGCCGGGCGCCCGGTCCGCGTGCTGCTCCTGCACGGCCTGGCGAGCAGCGGCGCGACCTGGGACGCCTTCGCGCCGCTGGCGGACGACGACTGCGAGCTGTGGGTGGCCGAGCTGCCCTGGCGCGGCGAGGGCGTGCCGGGGTGGGCCGAGCGCGACGACGTGGGCGGCTGGGCCGCCGAGGCGCTGGCCGGGGTGCCCGGCGGCGCGGACGTGGTCGTGGCGCACTCCTTCGGCGCCAACGCCCTGCTCGCCCACCTGGTCGAAGCGGCGGCGACGCCGAGCGCGGTCGTGCTCGTCTCGCCGTTCTACCGACCGTCGGCGGCCGATTTCGACTGGGCCGCCATCGACTACTACCTCAACGACTTCCACCGCATCCTGGCCGACGGCATCCGGGTCCGCTCCGGCGGGCGGCTGGCGCCCGACCGCCAGGAGGCCATGGCCCTGAAGGTCCGCGAGCGGGTGGGCGCCTACGGGTGGGTGCGGTTCTTCAGCACCTACCTGGGCACCCCGCGCCTGCCGCTGGACCGGATCGGCGTGCCGTGCCTGGTGGTGGCCGGGGAGACCGACTTCGCCGCCTTCCCCGCCGACGCCATCGCGCTGGCGGCCGGGCTGCCCGACGCGCGCGTGCACGTCGTCGCCGGCTGCGGCCACTTCGCGATGGTCGAGCAGGCCGAGGCGTTCGCGGCCCTGGTCAACCGATTCCTCACCGACATTCTGCGCAACCGAGCATGGGAGCCACTGAAGTGAGCCCACAAGCCAACCCCGCCGCCGCGGACGTCCAGACCGCGCTCAAGGCGCTGCTGACCGGCACCACCACGGTGTCGCTGCGCCCGCGCTACGAGGGCAACAACATCAACACCTGGATCGGCTTCAAGCACGTCAACTACCTGGTGGAGGAGGCCGTGCTGGAGCACTTCCGCTCCGCCGGCCTGCCGACCCGGGTGCTGTTCGAGGACTACGGCCTGGGCCTGGAGATCACCACGATCGACACCCGCATCCTCAACGCCTTCCACCTCGACGAGGTCGGCGTCGCGACGGTCACCCCGACCGCCGAGGACGAGCTGGCGTTCAAGGTCGTCATCTCCAAGGAGGGCAACACCGGCAAGGACGTGACCGCCAAGGTGAAGGTCACGCTGCGCCGCGAGACCTACGTCTCCCCGGAGAACGTCGTCCCCGCGGAGCTGTCGCCGTTCTCGGTCGACCGCATCGGCGGCGGCGAGGCCGGTCCGGCCGCCGAGGACGACGTGCTGGCCCAGCTCACCCGCGACCGCAACGCCTTCGGCTGGAAGTGGCGGATCCCCTACCCCTACTGCCACAACAACGAGCGCCTCCAGATGTCGGGCTACCTGCGCCTGATGGAGGAGGTCGTGGACCTGTTCCTGGCCGACCGCGGCATCTCCATCAAGACCCTGCTCGACGACCGCAAGTGGATCCCGGTCGTCCCGCACTCGAAGATCACCCAGGTCGACGAGGCGTGGATGGAGGAGGACCTCTACACGATCTACACCGTGGAGGAGGTCTTCAAGGGCGTCACCTACACCTCGCGGATGGACACCTACGTCGTGCGCGACGGCAGGCTGGTGCTCACCTCCACCGGCACGATCACCCACGGCTACGCGATCTTCCACGACCGCAAGGACTGGAGCCTGGTCAACTTCGACGAGCGCGTGCTCGCGGCGCTGCAGGGCTGATCCGCATGACCGTGCACATCACCGGCCTGGGCGTGCTGTCCTGCCTGGGCGCCGGCGTCGACAGCTTCCGGGCGGGGATGCGCGCCGCGCGCAGCGCTCCCCGCCGCGCGGCCGACCCGCACGCCAACATGGCGCGCCCGCTGATGTACTCCGTGCCCGAGGCCGACGTCCCGCCCGCGCCGGCCTCGTCCCCGCTGGGGTCGACCCCGGTGGGCATGGCGTCGCGCTACGCGCTGGCCGCCGCCGCCGAGGCGGTGGCCGACGCGGGCCTGGGCCGGGTCGCCGACCCGCGGCGGTTGGCGGTGGTGGTGGGCACCGGCATGGGCGACTCCGGGGCGCACGAGCAGTGGCACGTCGACGGGGCGCCCGCGGGCGAGTGGGCCCCGGTGTTCACCCCGGCCGCCGCCATCGGCGGCCTGGTCGGGGCGGCCGGGGCCAACACCAGCATCAGCAACGCCTGCGCCGCCAGCGGTTTCGGGCTCTCCGTCGCCGCGGACCTGATCCGGTCCGGCGAGGCGGACGTGGTGATCGCGGGTGGCGCCGAGGCGTACTCCCGGGTCGCGCTGGGCTGCTTCAACCGGCTCGGCGCCATCGACGCCGAGCGGTGCAGGCCGTTCGACCGCCACCGCGGCGGCACGGTGTTCGGCGAGGGCGCCGCGATCATGGTGCTGGAGTCGGCCGAGCACGCCGCCGCGCGCGGCGCGCGGGCCTACGCCACCCTGGCGGGCGCGGGCTGGAGCTGCGACGCCTACCACTCCACCGCGCCCGAGCCGACCGGCGGCCAGATCGTGCGGGCCATGCGCCAGGCGTTCGACGACGCGGGCGTGAAGGCGGGCGACGTCGGCGCGGTGGTGCCGCACGGCACCGGCACCCAGCTCAACGACGTGGTGGAGAGCGGCGCGCTGGTCGAGGTGCTCGGCGCGGACGGCCCGCCGCTGTACAGCCTCAAGGGCCTGATCGGGCACACCGGCGGGGCGGCGGGCGCGCTGGCCGCGCTGGCGGGCGCGCTGATCGTGGCCGACCGGGAGGTCCCGCCGAACGTCCCGCTGGGCGAGCAGGACCCGGAGTGCCCGGTCCTGCTGCCGACCGGGGCCGTTCCCCTGCGGGGTTCCGCGGTGCTGGTCAACGCCTACGCCTTCGGCGGCAACAACGTGTCCCTCGTGCTGCAGGAGGCGGGTTCGTGAGCACCGACCTGGTGGTGACCGGCATCGGGGTGCTCGACCCCGCGCACGGCTTCGACCACCGCACCGAACTGGGCCCCCGCGGCTACAAGTACCTCCCGACGGCCACGCAGTACCTGCTGGCCGCCACCAAGCGCGCCGTCGCCGCGGCGGGCGACACCCTGGAGCGGGTGCCGGAGGAGCTGCGCGCCGCGGCCGTGGGCACCAACTGCGCCGCGTCGGCGCTGCACGCCGGGATGGACCGCACCGTCCTGGACGGCGACGCCAACGACCTGAGCCCGGCCACCGCGCCGTACTTCTCGATCAACCTGTTCGGCAGCAGGCTGGCCACCGAGCACGCGCTCAAGGGCTTCAACCTCACCGTCACCAGCCCGCGCGTGGCGGGCCTGGAGGCCGTGCAGACCGGCGGTCGGTCGGTGGCCCTGGGCCGCGCCGAGTGGCTGGTCGCCGGCGCCGCGGAGGAGGCGCTGGACCCGGCCGAGCCGGGCGCGGGCGGCGCCGAGTCGGGCGCGGTCGCCCTGGTGCTGGAGCCCGCCGCCGCGGCGGTCGCGCGCGGCGGCCGGGTGCTGGGCCGCTGCGCGGTGCGCACGGCCTTCCTGCCGCCCACCGGCCTGACCCCCGAGCTGGTCGGCGCCGTGGTCGAGCCCGTGCTCGCCTGGGCGGGCCGCGTGCCCGTGCGGGCGGTGGTCGACTCGTCGCCGGTGGCGCGGGCCCTGCTGGCGGCGCTGGGCCCGGACGCGGCCGTCGTGCCCGCGGGCTCGGGCTGCCTGCGGCCGGTCGCGGAGGTCGCGGCCGTGCTGGGCGGCGACCGGGCCGAGCTGGTGGTCACCGCCGCCGCCCAAGGAAACGTCGCGTTCGCGCTCGTCACCCCCGGAGGGAACTGATGCTCACCTCGTTGCAGGGCAAGTGGTGCCTGGTCCTCGGCGCGTCCAGCGGCATGGGCGAGGCCACCACGCGCGCCTGGGCGCGGGCCGGCGGCAACGTCCTCGGCGTCCACTTCGACACCGCGGAGCGCCAGGAGAAGGTGGCCGTGCTCCAGGAGGAGCTGCGCTCGCAGGGCGGTCAGGCGCACTTCTTCAACGCCAACGCGGCCAGCGCGGACACCCGCGCCGAGCTGGTGCCCGCCTTCGCGGAGCTGGTCGGCGACGCGGGCATCCGGGTGCTCATGCACTCGCTGGCCTTCGGCAGCCTGGTGCCGTTCATCGCCGAGGACAAGCGCAAGGCGTTCACGCCCCGGCAGATGGACATGACGCTGAACGTGATGGCGCACAGCCTGGTCTACTGGACCCAGGACGTGCACCGCGCGGGCCTGCTGCGCCGCGGCGCGAAGATCTTCGCGATGACCAGCGCGGGCGACGAGAAGGTCTCGCCCAACTACGGCGGGGTCTCCGCGGCCAAGTGCGCCCTGGAGTCCCACGTCCGGCAGCTGGCGCTGGAGCTGGCCCCCGAGGGCATCTCGGCGAACTCGCTGCGCGCGGGCGTCACCGTGACCCCGTCGCTGGAGCGCATCCCCGAGCACGAGCGGCTGGTCGAGCTGGCCACCCGCACCAACCCGCACGGGCGGCTGACCCGCTGCGAGGACGTCGCCGAGGCCGTCGTCCTGCTGTCGTCCACCGACTCGTCCTGGATCACCGGGAACGTCATCGGCGTCGACGGCGGCGAAGCGCTGACCGCCTGAGGAAAACCCCACCGGACGAGGGAAGTCGAGCAGTGACCGAGACAGCGAGGACCGTCGCCGCGCCGCGCGGGTCAGCGGTGCCCGCCACCGCGCGCGCGTGGTGGTCGGCGCTGCGGCTCGGGGTGCAGGACGCCTACCGCGTCTACCACCCGCCCGCCGGCAAGCCCGGTCGCACGCCGCAGCAGAAGGGGCTGGTGGCCGAACCGGTGCACGTCGTCACCTCCCGCGACCGCGTCCGCCTCGACGGCTGGTTCGTGCCCGGCGACGGCCCGCACACCGTGGTCGTCTGCCACGGCATGGGCCGCACCAAGAACGCCGTGCTCGACCACGTCAAGCTGCTGCACGAGGCGGGCCACCACGTGCTGGCCTACGACCTGCGCAACCACGGCGCGAGCGGCCACGACGGCAAGGTCACCCGCATGGCCGACCGGTTCACCGGCGACCTGCGCGACGTGCTGCGCTTCGTGGCCGCCGACCCGCGGATGAACCGCGGGAAGCTGGCGGTGCTGGCGTTCTCCTTCTCGACCTGGCCCGCGGTGTACGCGCTGCAGGGCGGCGGGCCGCCGGTCGCGGCGATCGTCTGCGACAGCGGCCCGATGCACGACATCCCCGGCGGGTTCCGGCACTTCACCTCGCTGCGCCGGGCCTCGCTGCCCGAGCCGCTGCGGAGGCCCGGCGCGTTCGCCCTGTACCGCAAGGCGTTCACCCTGTGCGGCACGCGGATGCTGGCCGTGCGGGGCTGGCCGCCGCCGCTGCCCTCGGTGGCCACGCGGATGCTGTTCATCGGCGGGGCCAACGACCCGGTGGTGCCCGCGTCCCAGGTGATGCGGGTGGCGGCGGAGTACCCGGCGGCCCGGCGGTGGGTGGCCCCGCAGGCCCAGCACATCAACGCCGTCCGCCTGGACCGCGACGAGTACCGGGAGCGCGTCACCGCGTTCCTGGCCGAGGCGTTCGGCGGTGCGGCGTGAGCACCTACCTGATGATCGAGACCCAGGGCCCGTGGGCGGGTCCCGGCTGCGCCCGCTTCCTGGCCGACGCCGCCGACCTGCTGGCGGCGGGCGACCGGGTGTGCCTGTTCCTGCTCCAGGACGGGGTCACCGCGGCCGTCGGCACGACGCTGTCCGAAGTGGACGGTCTGCTGGCGGCGGGCGCCACCGTGTGGGTCGACCGGTTCTCGGTGGACCAGCGGGCGCTGACCGCCGCGGCCCGGCCGGCGGGTGTCGAGCTGGTCGACGTGGACCGGGTGGCGAGCGCGCTGCTCGACCCCGACGTGCGGGCGGTGTGGCACTGATGGCGCGCATCCCCGAAGCCGACCTGCTGCTCGCCGTCATGGGCGCGCCGCACGCGTCGGACCTGGTGACCTCCGTGCTGCGGATCGCCGAGGCCGTGGTCGGGCAGGGCGGCCGGGTCCAGGTGTGGACCTGCGGCTACGCCACGATGCTCACCCAAGCCTCGCTGGGCGCGGCCAAGCCCCGCAACGTGGTCGACTGGTCGCGCGACTACCCGTCCACCGCGGCGGTCGTCCGCGACCTGATCGCCGCCTCCGCAGGCGCCCTGTCCTGGTACTCGTGCCGCTTCTGCGGCGAGGAGCGCGGCGTCACCGCCCACATCCCCGAGGTGCGGGTCCGGCCGCCGTTCAAGTTCGGCGAGCACGTGGCCGCCGCCCGCAAGACGCTGTTCACGGGGGTGATCTGAGGTGCGCTACCTGGCGGTGGTCGAGCGCGGTTACCGCGGCTCGGTGGAGACCCAGTTCGCCGACGTGCTCTACCTCGTGCGCGAGCTGAACCGGCAGTTCGGCGGGCTGGACCTGAGCCTGCGCGGCCTGGCGGTCACCTACGCCGTGGCGGCGGCCCCGGTCGCGCCCGCGGTGGGCGTGGACGCGCTGCCCGACCCGCGCGCGTCGCTGCGCACCCTGCTCGACGAGGGCGTCGCCGTCACGGTCGCCGACGCCGACCTGGCGGCCGCGGGCCTGCCGGGCGACGTCCCCCTGCTACCCGGCGTGGTGCGCGGTGCGGCCCGCTGGTCCGACTACCGAGCCGTCTGGTTCCTCTGAAGGAGAATCCGTGACCACCACCACCAGCTACCCCGTCATCGCGGCCTGGTCCGCCGTCTCCCCGCTGGGCCTGGGGCGCGCGGCGTTCAGCGACGGCCTGCGCGCCGGCCGCACCGCCGTGGCCGAGGTCGACCCGACCTGGGACGCCCCGGTGGAGCAGGCGTGCCTGGTGCCCGACTTCGACATCAAGGCGATCCTGGGCCGCAAGGGCACCCGCTCGATGGACCGGGCCACCGGCCTGGCCGTCACCGCCGTCGGCCGGCTGCTCGACGGCGCGCAGGGCGACGAGCGCACCGCCCTGGTGCTGGGCACCAGCACCGGCAGCGCGCAGTCCATCATGGACTTCACCCGCGACTCGCTCACCGGCGCGCGCCCGCACCTGGTCGACCCGGCCCGCTTCCCCAACACGGTGATGAACTGCGCGGCGGGCCAGTGCGCCATCTGGCACAAGCTCCAGGGCCCCAACACCACCATCGCCGCCGGCCGCGCCTCCGGGCTGCTGGCCCTGCGCTACGCCCTGCGGCTGCAGCGCAACCGGCACGCCGACGCCGTGCTGGTCGGCGCGGTGGAGGAGTTCTCGCACGCCCGCGCCTGGCTGGAGCAGCGCGCCCGCGGCCACGTCGCCCTGCTCGGCGAGGGCTGCGCGGTGCTGCGCGTCGAGCCCGGCGGCGAGGGCCTGGCCGAGGTCCGCGGCCTGGAGACCGCCCTGTACAACGACCACGCCGAGGTCCGGTCGGTGGTCGGGGACCTGGTGCTGCGCGCCCTGCGGCGCGCCGACGTCGACGTCGCCGACGTGGCCCTGGTCGCCGAGTCCGGCTTCGAGGGCGAGGCCGACGGCGTGCGCGACGCGCTGCCCGGGGCCGAGCCGGTGCGCTGCGCCGAGGTCATCGGCGACACCTCCGCCGCGTCCGCGGCCTTCCAGACCACCGCGGTGCTGGCCACCGCCGAGGACCGGCCCGAGCTGGCCGGCCGGGCTGCGGTGATCACCTCGGTCGACCACGACGGCGTCGTCGCGGCGGCCGTGCTCCGCCTGCGCTGACCGCCCACGTCCCTACCGCACCGAAAGGAGGGGGTCCCATGGTCGTCCCCCAGCGAGGCCGGGAGACCCTGGCGCGACTCGCGGCCCTGCCCGAGGACGCGTGGACCTCGTGCCGCGGCTGCCGGGCCGTGCTGCACGGCTCCAGGCTGCGCCGCACGGCGGGCGTGTGCCCCGAGTGCGGGCACCACGGCCGGCTGGGCGCGCGCGAGCGCATCGCCCAGCTCGTCGACCCCGGCACGTTCACCGAGCACCACGCCGACACCGCCGCCGGGGACCCGCTGGAGTTCACCGACCGGCTGGCCTACCCCGAGCGGGTGGCCCGCGCCCGCAAGGACACCGGCCTGACCGAGGCCGCCGTGGTCGGCGTCGCCGAGCTGGGCGGCAGGCCCGCGGTGCTGGCCGTGCTCGACTTCGCCTTCCTCGGCGGCAGCATGGGCTCGGTGGTGGGGGAGAAGATCGCCTACGCCGCCGAGCTGGCCGCCACGCGGCGCGTGCCGCTGATCGCGGTGTCCTCCTCCGGCGGCGCCCGGATGCAGGAGGGCATCCTCTCGCTGCTGCAGATGGCCAAGACCGCCGCGGCCATCGGCCGGCTGCGCGCCGCGGGCGTGCCGTTCATCAGCGTCCTGGCCGACCCCGTCTACGGCGGGGTGTCGGCCAGCTTCGCCGCCCTCGGCGACGTGGTCCTGGCCGAGACGGGCACCCGCGCGGGCTTCGCCGGGCGCCAGGTGATCGAGCAGACCCTCCGCGAGGCGCTGCCCAAGCGCTTCCAGACGGCCGAGTTCCTGCACGAGCACGGCCACCTCGACCTGGTGCTCAACCGGGGCGAGCTGCAGCTGGTGCTGCGCGACATCGTCGCCTTCCACGCCGCGGCCGGCACCCGGCCCGGACCGGCCGAGCCGTTCCCGGCCACCCGGATCGCCGCGCGCGCGACCGACCCGTGGGAGGCCGTCCGGCTGGCCCGCCACACCGGCCGCCCCAACGCCCTGGGCTACGTCGAGCGGGTGTTCAACCGGTTCACCCCGCTGCACGGCGACCGCTGGTCCGGCGACGACGAGGCCGTGATCGGCGGGCTGGCGTGGCTGGACGACGCGCCGGTGGTGGTCATCGGCCACTGCAAGGGCCGCGACACCCCGGAGAACGTCCGCCGCAACTTCGGGATGCCCCACCCGCACGGCTACCGCAAGGCCATGCGCCTGATGACCCTCGCCGAGCGGTTCGGCGTGCCCGTGGTGACCCTGGTGGACACCCCCGGCGCGTACCCGGGCCGGAAGGCCGAGGAGGACAACCAGAGCGGCGCGATCGCCGAGGCGCTGGTGCTCTCCGCCGGGCTGCGCGTGCCGATCGTCACCGTGGTCACCGGCGAGGGCGGCAGCGGCGGCGCGCTGGCCCTGGCCACCGGCGACCGGCTGCTGATGCAGGAGAACGCGGTGTACTCGGTGATCAGCCCGGAGGGCTGCGCCACCATCCTGTTCGGCGACGCGGGCAAGGCCCCCGAGGCCGCCCGCGCGCTGCGGCTGAGCGCGCCGGAGGTCTACCGCCTCGGCGTGGCCGACGAGCTGGTCCCCGAGCCCGCGGGCGGCGCGCACACCGACCCCGCCGCCGCGGCCGACGCCGTCGCCGACGCCCTGCGCCGCGCGCTGGGCGAGCTGGTCCGCACCGACCCCGACGAGCTGGTGGCCGCTCGCTACCGCCGGCTGCGCGCCTACGGGTCGGCCACCCTGCCCGGCCCGGACGCCGCCCGGCGGACCGGTGAGCCCCCGACCGCCGCGGAGCGGTCCCCGATCGTGGAGAGCGCCCATGCCTGAGCAGACCCCGGCCACCCTCGTCGAGCAGGTGCGCGAACTGGTCGAGCTGGTGCACACCACCTCCGTCAGCCGCATCCGCATCGAGTCCGACGCCTTCCGGGTGGAGATCGAGGCCGAGCCGCCCGCCGTCGCCGCAGCGCCCGCCGTCGCCGCCGGCCCCCCGGCCGCGGCGATCACGACCACCGCGGTCACCACCACCGCCGCCGTCGCGGCCCCCGCCGAGCCGCCGGCCGGCGCCGAGGTCCGGGCGCTGCTGGTCGGCGTCTTCTACCGGTGCCCCGCGCCCGGCGAGCCGCCGTTCGTCGAGGTCGGCGACCGGGTCGAGGCCGGTCAGCAGCTGGGCATCGTGGAGGCGATGAAGACGATGAACCCGGTCACCGCCGACCGAGCGGGCGTCGTCGCCGCCGTGCCCGCCCGGGACGGCGAGGTCGTGGAGTTCGACCAGCCGCTGTTCGTGATCGGGGCGAGCTGAGGTGGGCGAGGAGATCCGGACCGTCCTGGTGTGCAACCGGGGCGAGATCGCGGTGCGGATCGTGCGGGCGTGCAAGGACCTCGGCCTGCGCGCCGTGGTGGCGCACTCCACCGCCGACCGCGACAGCATGGCGGTGCGCGTCGCCGACGAGGCGGTGTGCATCGGCCCCGGCCCCTCGGCGCGCAGCTACCTGAACATGCCGGCCATCCTCTACGCCTGCGCCCGCACCGGCGCGGACGCCGTGCACCCCGGCTACGGCTTCCTGTCCGAGAACGCGGTGTTCGCCCGGGCCTGCGCCGAGGTCGGGATCAAGTTCATCGGCCCGCCGGCCGAGCTGATCTCGCTGATGGGCGACAAGATCGCCGCCCGCGCCGCCATGCGCGCGGCGGGCGTGCCGGTGCTGCCCGGCTCCGACGGCCCGGTCACGTCGCTGGGCGAGGTCACCGCCGTCGCCGACGAGATCGGCTACCCGGTGGTGATCAAGGCCGCGGCGGGCGGCGGCGGGCGGGGCATCGCCATCGTGCGCGACCCGGCGGACCTGGCCGACGCCTACCGCGCCACCACCGCGACCGCGCGCACGCTGTTCCACGACGAGCGCGTCTACCTGGAGAAGTTCGTCGGCGCCGCCCGGCACGTCGAGGTCCAGGTGCTCGCCGACGAGCACGGCAACGTGGTGCACCTCGGCGAGCGCGACTGCTCGGTGCAGCGCAAGCAGCAGAAGCTGGTGGAGGAGTCGCCGTCGCCGTTCCTGGACGAGCGGCAGCGCGCCGACCTGTGCGCCGCGGCGGTGGCCGGCGCGCGGGCCATCGGCTACGCCAGCGCCGGCACGTTCGAGTTCCTGGTGGACGAGGCGGGCACACCGTACTTCATCGAGATGAACACCCGCCTGCAGGTCGAGCACCCGGTCACCGAGGAGCGCACCGGGGTCGACATCGTCCAGTGGATGATCCGGGTGGCCGCGGGCGAGCGGCTGGGCATGACCCAGGACGACGTCCGGCCCACCGGCTTCTCCATCGAGGCCCGGATCAACGCCGAGGACCCGGACCGGGACTGGGCGGGCTCCGCGGGCGCCATCGAGCGCATCGTGCTGCCCGGCGGGTCCGGCGTGCGCGTGGACACCCACGCGCACAGCGGTTACGTCGTGCCGCCCTACTACGACTCCCTGCTGGCCAAGCTGATCGTGACCGCGCCCACCCGCGAGGAGGCCCTGCGCCGGCTCGACCGCGCGCTCGGCGAGTTCTCCTGCTCGGGCATCACGACCAACGCGGACTTCCACCGCAGGCTGGTGCGCGACGAGAGGTTCCGCACCGGCGACTACCGCCTCGACATCGTCGAAGCGCTCACCTGACACACCGAACACAAGACACACCAACAGGAGGAACCACAATGTCCGCTGTCGCCCTGGAGCGCGAGGACCTGCGCGCCACCGTCGCCGACGTGCTCGACGTGGACGTCGAGGAGGTCACCGACGACGTCGACTTCATCGAGGACCTCGGCGTCGACTCGCTGATGGCCCTGGAGGTCATGGTCGTGCTGGAGAAGAAGTACGGCGTGAAGATCGCCGAGTCCGAGCTGCGCGAGGTCACCAACCTGAAGAAGGCGTACGACCTGCTCACCGAGAAGCTGAAGGCCGCCTGATGACCGCGCCCGCCGCCGCCAGCCCCGTCACCGCCCCGGTGACGGTGCTGGAGCACGCCGACGGCCGCGCCGTCACCGAGGTCGTCATCGACCCGGAGCAGCCGGTGTTCCCCGGGCACTACCCGGGGTTCCCCATCTTCCCGGGCGTCTGCGTGGTCGAGTGCGTGAACCTGGGCGCCCAGGCCGCGCCGCCGGTGCCGGGCGCCCGGCTGACCCTGGCGGGCGTGCAGTCCACCCGCTTCCAGGGCCCGGTGTTCCCCGGCGACACCCTCCGGTCCGAAGTGGACTGGGTGGCCGCTGGGGACGCCTGGCTGTGCAAGGCGCAGGTGCACAACGCCCGCGGCCGGGTCGCGCAGGTCCGGCTCCGCTACGTCGTCGAGGGGGAATGAGATGACCGCGGTCGTCAACGGGGCGGCGGTGGCCGACCTGGGCCTGGCCGACATCCGGCGCGTGCTCCCGCACCGCTACCCGATGCTGCTGGTCGACCGGGTCGTCGACCTGGTCCCCGGCGTCGGCCTGACCGCCTACAAGGCGGTCACCGCCAACGAGCCGTGGTACCCGGCCCTGCCCGAGGGCGCGGACCCGGCCTACCCGAAGGTGCTGCTGGTCGAGTCCTGGTGCCAGTCCGCGGGCGTGCTGGTGGCCTGGGCCGAGCCGAACCCGGACGTGCTCAGCGGCCAGGTGATGCTGTTCGGCAGCATGGCCGACATCGAGTTCCTGGCGCCGGTGCTGCCCGGCTCCGTCCTGGAGCACCGCGTCCGCCTGGTCCGCGCGCTCAGCGACACCGTCATCTTCGAGGGCGAGGCCCTGGTCGACGGCGAGACCGTGCTGCGCGTCGGCCGCGTCGTGATGGCGATGCGGCCCGCCGGGGAACTGTCCCCCTGAACGACCCCCGCAACGAGGAGAACATCGTGTCCAACCGGATCGCCCTGGTCACCGGCGGCTCGCGGGGTATCGGCCGCGCGAGCGTCCTGCGGCTGGCCCGCGACGGCTTCGACGTCGCCTTCTGCTACCGCTCCAACCCCGACGCGGCGCGCGAGCTGGAGAAGGAGGTCGGCGAGCTGGGCGTGCGCGCGCTGGCCTGGCAGTGCGACGTGGCCGACCACGCCGCGGTGCGCGAGTTGGTGTCGACCGTCGCCGAGCGCCTCGGCGACGTCGACGTGCTCGTCACGTCGGCGGGCATCGTGCGGGACAACCCGCTGATGATGATGACCGAGCAGCAGTGGCACGAGGTGCTCGACACCAACCTCGACGGCACGTTCAACGCGTGCCGCGCGGTGGTGTTCGAGATGATGAAGCGCCGCTCCGGCAGCATCGTCAACATCTCGTCGGTCGCGGGCGTCTACGGCAACCCGACGCAGACCAACTACTCCGCGTCCAAGGCCGGCATCATCGGCTTCAGCCAGGCCCTGGCCAAGGAGGTCGGCCGCTACGGGATCCGGGTCAACGTGGTCGCGCCCGGGTTCATCGAGACCGACATGACCGGCGCGCTGTCGGACAAGGTCAAGCAGACGGCGCTCAAGAGCATCCCGCTCGGCCGCCTGGGGCAGCCGGAGGAGGTCGCCGACCTGGTGTCCTACCTGGCCTCGGACCGCGCGGCCTACATCACCGGCACCGTCATGCAGATCGACGGCGGTATCGTGCTGTGAAGCCGAAGAAGACGCTGTACTACTTCTCGCTGCGCAGCCCGTACGCGTGGCTGGCCCAGCACGACCTGGCCGGCCGCTACCCGGACGTGGCCGAGGCGCTGGAGTGGCGGCCGTTCTGGGAGCCGGGGCAGCGCGGCGGCGCCGAGCTGGCCGCGGCCGGCGGGCGCTTCGTCTACACCCCGATGTCCAAGGAGAAGCACCTCTACATCCTCCAGGACGTGCGGCGGCTGGCCGCCGCGCGCGGGCTGTCGGTGACGTGGCCGGTGGACCGCGACCCGGACTGGGAGGTGCCGCACCTGCCGTGGTTCGCCGCGTCCGACGCGGGCGTGGGGCAGCGCTACGTCGAGGCCGTGCAGAGCGCCCGGTGGCGGGAGGGCCGCGACATCTGCGACCCCGACGTGATCGGGGGCATCTGCCGCGACCTCGGCTTCGAGGCGCCGGACACCACCTCGGGCGCGCTGCGGGAGCGGGCCACGGCCGCCCTGATGGACGTCTACCGCGACGACGTGTTCGGCGTGCCGTTCTTCGTCCACGGCCGCGACAAGTACTGGGGCCTGGACCGGCTGCCCGCGTTCGCCGCGGCGGTGCGCGGGTCGCGGCCGGCGGACGGGGCGGCAGCCCCGGCGCTGCCCGAGGTGGCGCTCAACACCGCGGACAGCGACTTCGGTCACGCTGGAGGATGCGGCTGACGCCGTTAGGCTGCGGGTGATCCGGTGCTGGGCCGGGTGCGGAACCGGGGAGGGTCCATGGGGGCGAAGCGGCGCGGGCCGGCGACGAGAGCGGCGTCGGTCCTGCTCACACCGCTGGCCCCGCTGTTCGGGGCCTTCCTGGCGTACCGGATCTACCACCCGCCGCGGCGCCGGCACCACCGCTCGCCGGCCGACTACGACCTGCCCGCCACCGAGCTGGTGCTGCCCCTGCCCGACCGGAAGGGCTCGCTGCACCTGTGGGTGTGCGAGGGCGACCCGGACCGGGTGGTGGTGGTCGGCCACGGCATCGGCCTGAGCAAGTCCGCGAGCCTGCCGCACGCGAAGTTCCTGCACGAGGCGGGCTACACCGTCGTGCTGTTCGACCACCGCAACCACGGCCGCAGCAGCCAGGACGCCTCCGCGTTCGGGCTCAGCGCCCGCTTCACCTCGGACGTGGCCGCGGTGGTCGACCACTTCCGGGGGCGGGCGGCGCACGCGGGCGCCCGGTTCGCCGTGTGGGGCTTCTCGTTCTCGACCTTCCCCATCCTGTACGTCCCGATGCGCGGGCGGACCCCGGTCGCGGCGATCATCTGCGACAGCGGGCCGGCGGTGGACACCGGGCCGCTGTTCCGCAACTTCCTGGACACCGGCGCGCTGCCGATCCCCGCGCCGTTCCTGGTCGGTCCGGCGCGGTGGCTGGTGGAGCCGGTGTTCGCCGGGCTCAGCGCCGCGATGGTGCGCGCGCGGTGGCCGCCGCCCGCCGAGCGGTACGACGGCATCGGGCTGCTGTTCCTGGCGGGCGAGCGGGACGCGATCGTCCCGGCCTCCGCGGTCGGGGCCGTCGCCGCCCGCTACCCGCACGCGGAGCACCGCGTGATCCCCGGCGCCGAGCACCTCCAAGGCGTCAAAGCAGACCCAGACCTCTACCAGGAGACGGTGTTGTCCTTCCTAGAGCGGAACCTCGGCTGATGCGACTGCCCGAGCACTGGGGCGTCACCCCAGCCGAGACCACCCGCCACTACCCGTGCGACGACCTGATGCCGCGGCCCAGGGCCACCTGGTACCGCGGTGTCGACGTCGCCGCGCCCGCGCCCGTGGTCTACCGCTGGCTGTGCCAGCTGCGGGTCGCCCCCTACAGCTACGACCTGCTGGACAACCTGGGCCGCCGCAGCCCCCGCACCCTCACCCCGGGCGCGGAGGAGCTGGCGGTGGGCCAGCGCATCATGTACATCTTCGAGCTGGTCTCCTTCGCCCCGGACGAGCACCTGACCATCCGGATGCGCTCCAGCACCGGCCTGCGACTGTTCGGCGACTTCGCCCTCACCTACGACGTGCGCGAGACCGCGCCGGGCCGCAGCCGCCTGGTGGCCAAGCTGCTGGTCGGCGGACCGGCGGGCGGGCTGCACGAGGCGCGCAGGCGGGCGATCGCGTGGGGCGACCTGATGATGATGCGCAAGCAGTTGCTGACCTTCCGGGACCTGGCGGAGGGCTCCGCGCGACCGCGTGTCAACTAGTGGACAAAACGGCCGGCCGGCCGCGGCCGGGTCCCTAGACTCGCGGTCCATGAGCCACTACCGGCCGAACCTCCGCGACCTCGAATTCGTCCTCTTCGAGATGCCCGGCGCGACCTCCGCGTACGGGCAGGGGCCCTACGCGGAGGTCGACGTCGACACCGCCCGGCAGGTCCTGGCGGAGGCGGCCCGGCTGGCGACCGGCAAGGTGGCCGCGTCGTTCGCCGCCACCGACCGGCAGCCGCCGGTCTACGACCCGCTGACCCGGGAGGTGGCCGTCCCGGAGGCGTTCGCCGAGTCGTTCCGCGCCTGGCGCGACGCCGGGTACTGGCGGCTCGGCCTGCCGCCGGAGCTGGGCGGCACGCCCGCGCCGCCGCGCCTGCTGTGGGCCCTCGCGGAGCTGGTGCTGGGCGCGAACCCGGCGGTGTTCCTGTACGCGGCGGCGGTGAACTTCGCGCGCCTGATCCACGACAAGGGCACCGCCGAGCAGCAGAAGGTCGCCCGCCTGCTGGTGGAGCGGGCGTGGGGCGCGACCATGGTGCTCACCGAGCCGGACGCCGGCTCCGACGTGGGCGCGGGTCGCGCCAGGGCCGTCCGGCAGGACGACGGCAGCTGGCACGTCGAGGGCGTCAAGCGCTTCATCACCAGCGGCGAGCACGACCTGGCCGAGAACATCGTGCACTTCGTCCTGGCCCGCCCGGAGGGCGCCGGCCCCGGCACCAAGGGCCTGTCGCTGTTCCTGGTCCCGAAGTACGACTTCGACTGGGACACCGGCGAGCTGGGCGAGCGCAACGGCGTGCACGCCACGAACGTCGAGCACAAGATGGGCCTGAAGGCGTCCACCACGTGCGAGCTGGTCTTCGGCGGCGAGCGGCCCGCGAAGGGCTGGCTGCTGGGCGAGGTGCACGACGGCATCGCCCAGATGTTCCTGATCATCGAGAACGCCCGGATGACGGTGGGCACCAAGGCGATCGCCACGCTGTCCACCGGCTACCTCACCGCCCTGGAGTACGCGCGCACCCGCGTGCAGGGCCCGGACATCAGCCGGATGGCGGACAAGACCGCCCCGCGCGTGACGATCGTCAACCACCCCGAGGTCCGCCGCAGCCTGCTGACCCAGAAAGCCTACGCCGAGGGCCTGCGCGCCCTGGTGGCGTTCACCGCGGGCTGCCAGGAGGCCGCCGCGCTGGGCGACCCGGCGGCGGCCGGCCTCAACGACCTGCTGCTGCCGCTGGTCAAGGGCTACGGCGCGGAGCGCTCCTCGGAGCAGCTGATGCACGCGCTGCAGGTCCTGGGCGGGTCGGGCTACCTCCAGGACTACCCGCTGGAGCAGTACGTCCGCGACGCGCGGATCGACAGCCTCTACGAGGGCACCACGGCGATCCAGTCGATGGACCTGTTCTTCCGCAAGGTCGTCCGCGACCGCGGCGCGTCCTTCGGCGCCCTGTCGAACCGGATCTCCGGCTACTGCGGGCCCGACGCCGACCTGCTCAAGACCGCGCTGGAGGAGGTCCAGTCGCTGCTGGGCGTGATGATCGGGCACCTGACGGCCGAGCCGCCGCGGATGCACCTGGTGGGGGAGAACACGACCAGGTTCCTGCACGCCCTCGGCGACGTGGTGGTCGCCTGGCTGCTGCTGACCCAGGCGGAGGTGGCCGCCGCCGCCCTGCCGACGGCGGTGGACAAGGCGTTCTACGAGGGCAAGGTCGCCACCGCCCGCTGGTTCGCCCGCACCGTCCTGCCCCAGGTCACCGCCCACCTGTCCGCCGCCAAGGCCGCCGACGGCCTGCTCGCGTCGGTGCCCGAGGACGCCTTCTGACCCGGGCCGGGATGACGCCGGCCGGGCCGGCGCAGAGCCCGGCCGGCCGCGGTCCGGTCGGCCGCGGTCCGGTCGGTCGCGGTCACCTGCCGCGGCCGGTCTCCTCCTGGAGGCGGTCGATCATCTGCGACGCCTGGACCTTGGTCAGGTCGGCGGGCACCTCCTCGCCCGCCTCCTGCGCCAGCGTGTGCAGGTAGGACTCCTGCGGCCCGGTCATCGGCTCGTCGCCGGTCGTCCAGTCCTCCGGGTCCTTCTCCGGTGTGCGGTTCACGGCCGTCTCCTCTCACTCGAACGCCCGTTCGAGGTACCCGCCCCGAGGTCCGGTCAACCCCGCCACCCGCCGCCGGGTCGAGCGACCCCGCTCAGTCCACGCACGAGCCGCTCACCCGGCGCGCCTGCACCGGCAGCGCCGCACCTCGTGCCATACCGGTCGCTTCGTGTTCTCCTCCCCGTACGGCCTGGGCGCAGCCCGATCGCATTTGTCGGGGGGTGTCAAGCACGTTCTTCGCTTGACACCCCCCGACAAATGCGATTGCCTTCGGCAGGCCGTGCGGGGAGGAGAACACGACCGCCCTTTCTTTTCCTCCTCCTTGGGGGTCTCTCGGCCGCTCTTCTTACTTGTGTCGCGCACCGATCTGGGTGAGATTTGGTGCGGTACGGATCTAATTGGTGCTGTACCGCCCGAGGCTGAAGAGCTTGAAAGAGTCCTCGCCGGACGGGCAGGCCGCCAAGGAGGAGGAAGAGCAAGAGCGGTCGTGTTCTCCCCGCATGGCCTGTCTAAAGACGACCATGCTTTTCCTGGGGGTGCAAGCGAAAAGCGTGCTTGCACCCCCAGGAAAAGCATGGTAGCCCTCCGGGCAGGCCATACGGGGAGAACACGA